>Ga0308390_1001606_pt1 | contig 14434 bp, 9 predicted proteins | sample Hotspr2Sample149_FD_202358 | JGI IMG/M metagenome (GOLD analysis project Ga0308390, IMG submission 202358) | Hot spring phototrophic mat microbial communities from Mushroom Spring, Yellowstone National Park, Wyoming, United States - 20040719_149 ...
TTCTGAACAGTTTATCGAACAGTACAAGGGACGTCAGCCGGATTGGGGGCCGCTGGGATACATCACCTTCAAACGGACCTATGCGCGGCCGGTCGGAGAAAACGGACGCACGGAAGAATACTGGGAAACCTTGCGGCGGGTAGTCGAAGGCTGCTACACCATCCAACTGAATCACTGCCTCAACCTGAAACTTCCCTGGAAACCGGAAAAAGCCCAGCGTTCGGCACAGGAAATGTTCCGGTTGATGTGGGACTTCAAGTTTCTGCCCCCTGGACGGGGCCTTTGGATGATGGGCACCGACTACATTTATCAGCGAGGTTCCGCCGCCCTGAATAATTGTGCCTTCGTTTCCACCGAAGAAATAGACACGGACTTCGCGGAACCCTTCTGTTTCCTGATGGACCTCTCCATGCTGGGCACAGGGGTGGCCTTTGATACCAAAGGCGCCGGCAAGGTCACGATCTGCACCCCACAGACAGGTGAATACACCCATGTGGTAGAGGACAGCAAGGAAGGCTGGACCGATCTGGTCCGCGTGATCCTCAACTCCTATGTCGGCAAGGCGCGGCGGCCAGCCCACATCGATTTCAGCCGGATCCGTCCGATGGGCTCCCCCATCCGCACCTTCGGCGGTATCGCGCCGGGGCCGGCGCCGCTGATCGAGTGTGTCAGCAACATTGACCGGGTCCTCAGCCGCTGCGCGGGTCAGCGGATAACTTCTTCCATCATCACGGATCTGATGAACATCATCGGCAAGTGCGTGGTATCCGGTGGCGTACGGCGTACGGCCGAACTGGCACTGGGCCTTCCGGATGACGAGGAATATTTGCAACTGAAAGATCCTGTACTCCACCGGGAAGAACTCATGGCATGGCGCTGGGCCTCCAACAACAGCGTCATCGCCCGGGAAGGCATGGACTACAGCCGCGCGGGCGGTCAGACCGCCAAAAACGGAGAGCCCGGATACTTCTGGCTGGATAACGCCCGGGCCTACGGACGCATGAAAGACGGTCCCACCTGGGCCGATGCCAAAGTGGCAGGCACAAATCCCTGCGCCGAACAGAGCCTTGAGTCCTATGAAATCTGCAACCTGGTCGAGACCTTCCCGTCCCGCCACGCCACCCTGGAAGAATACCTGCGGACCCTGAAATTCGCTTACCTATACGCCAAAACCGTCACCCTCATTCCCACCCACATTGAACGCACCAATGCCATCATGCTGCGGAACCGGCGTATCGGCCTGAGCCAGTCTGGAATCGTGGAGAGTTTCGAACGACACGGCCGGCGTCAGCACTTCCGGTGGTGCGACGAGGGTTACCAGTACATCTGCAAACTGGACCGCATCTATTCCCAGTGGCTTTGCGTGCCTGAAAGCATCAAGAAAACCAGTGTCAAGCCCAGCGGCACCGTTTCTCTGCTGCCGGGTGTAACCCCCGGCATCCACTACCCGCACTCCCAGTACTATTACCGCACCATCCGGATCGACAAAACCAGCCCCCTGGTCGAACCGCTGCGCCGCGCGGGCTACCGTATCGAAGAATCGGTATATGGTGACAACACGTGGGTGGTGTATTTCCCCGTGAAAGAGAAATTCTTCCGCCGGTCCAAATCCGAGGTATCGGTTTGGGAACAGGTGGAGAACGTGGCTCAGATTCAGTATTACTGGGCGGACAACCAGGTCAGTGCGACCATCACGTTCCGGCCCGAAGAAGCCAAAGACATCCCCTACATTCTGGAACTGTATGAGACCCGGCTGAAGTCCATCAGTTTCCTGCCCCTTCGGGAACACAACTACCCTCAGGCCCCCTACCAGGAAATCACCCGGGAGGTCTACGAACAATCGGTCTCCCGCCTGAAACCCATTGACTTCCAGGCGATCAATACAGACGAAGCCCAGGACCTGTACTGCGACGGTGACCGCTGCATGGTCGAGGTGGTGCTGCCCGTTCCTGAACCGGAACAGCAGGAAGTGCCTTTCGAAGAAGCGGCCGAGCCCCCCGCGGAACAAGCCAATAACTGATTCCCACGGATAAGCCAGGCCGCCGTCCCACTCCCGGGACGGCGGCCTTTTTCATGAACGCCGCACTCTTCCCTGCCATTTATCCATGGGATTTACTTCCGGACGGGAACCGCCAGCCCCGGAACCTGCACCGGCACAGCAAAAACCTTTGTCCGCGCCGTGACATACAGCGTTTTAAGGTCCGGCCCGCCAAAGGTGCAGTTGGCCGGAGGCAACGGAATCCGAACGATCCCGGCCCGGCTGCCATCAGGATTTATGACGTGCACGCCATCTCCTGCTGTGCACCACACCCGTCCGGTGCTGTCGACCGCCATGCCATCCGGATGAGGCAGGGAATACCACACATTGTCCCCCTTCACGGTGCCATCCTGATTTACCTCGAACATCCGGATGTGGTTTCCGTCTGTATCCGCCACGTACAAACGTTTCTCATCCGGCGACAGGCCAACACCATTCGGCTTGACAAAATCCCGGACCAGCAGCACCAGACTGCCGTCCGGCCGGATGGCATACACTCCGCTGAAATCCAGCTCGGCGGCCGGATCTTCCAGGCCCTTCGGGAGACCATACGGCGGATCGGTGAAATAGATCGTGCCGTCGGACCGGACCACGACGTCGTTTGGACTGTTAAGCCGTTTCCCCTCATAACGGTCCGCCAGCACTTTGATCGTACCGTCTTTTTCGGTCCGGGTCACCCGCCGGTTGTTGTGCTCACAGGCAATCAGTCGGCCCTGGGGATCCAGCGCCAGACCGTTGGAACCGCCGCTGGGCCGACGGTACACCTCGCCATTTCCCCGGTAAATCGTATCCGCGGGAATGTCACTGAATATCAGCCCCTCGGCCCCCAGCCAGAGCGGCCCCTCCGTGAACTGGTAGCCCCGACCGATCTCCTGAGGCGGCCCGGCGGTCAGCATATCCTCCGCGCCCGCCACGATGCCCATTCCGCAACATAAGGTGATCAGAATCCCGCGCATGACAGTCCCTTTCTGTTGCCGCGGCCGATAAGCCGCCAACCCGCCGCTATGGTATCATATCGCCCGACAGTACGGCAGTGTTTCCATTCCTCGAGGGGCCGTTCACATGTATCCAGTTCGGGAAGAAGGGATCGTCCTTCGCAGGGTGGAGTACGGAAATACCAGTGCGATCGTGACGGTACTGACCAGGCGCCATGGACTGGTGGCCTGCATGGTGCGGGGTATGCGGCGCAGCGGGAAGACCAACCTGTCGGGTGTTCTGGACACCCTGAACCGGGTGGAATGCCTGTTCACCCTCCGGGACAGCCGCTCGGTGCAGACCCTTACAGGTGCCGCCCTGCTGGACTGGCGTCGGGCGTTGCGGACGGATCCCGTCAGAATGGCCTGTGCCGCGGTGCTGGGCGAAGCCGCCCTGATCCTCGGCGAAACTGGAGACACGGAAACCCTGTACGATGAACTGGAAAACGGACTGGACTCGCTGGCCAGTTGCGCAACCGCGCAACTGCCCGGCGTGACGGCCCTGGGGCTGCTTCGACTGATCGGCACCGCGGGAATCGCTCCCGTGCTGGAATGTTGTGCCGACACCGGGGCACCGCCGGGACAGGCCCGAAGCCTCAACATGGAAACAGGACTGTGTCAGGAGAATAGCGGAATCCCGGTAAACCGGGACATTGCGATGGCGCTGGCCGCTCTGGCCCGGGGAGAAACCGGAATTTTGCCTCAGGCAGGTATGGCCTGTCTGAACGCCCTGGCGCGGTATGTCGGCGCGCACGCAAACCGCGACCTTGGATCGGTGCGCGTGCTGGCTCAAATGCTCAATCCCGGACGATCATCATGAGGAAACAATATGGCATCGCCCGAATACATACGTAATTTCTGCATCATTGCTCACATCGACCACGGCAAATCTACCCTCGCAGACCGGCTGCTGGAATACACACGGACCATTGATCCCCGAAATCTGAAAGAACAGACCCTGGATACCATGGACATCGAGCGGGAACGGGGAATCACCATCAAGTCCGTGGCCGTGCGAATGGAATACGAAGCCGATAATGGCCAGATGTACGAATTGAACCTGATTGACACCCCCGGTCACGTGGACTTTTCCTACGAAGTATCCCGGGCGATGGCCGCTTGTGAGGGCGCACTGCTGCTGGTCGACGCCACCCAGGGTGTCGAGGCACAGACCCTCGCTCACGCCTACAAGGCTGTGGATGTCGGCCTGGAAATCATCCCGGTCATCAACAAAGTAGACCTGCCCGCGGCGGACATCGAGGGCACCCGCCGCCAGATCGAAGAGGTCATCGGTCTGCCTGCGGCGGATGCCCTGCTGGCCAGCGGAAAAACCGGCGTGGGCACCCGCGAAATTCTGGAAGCCGTCGTCCAGCGGATCCCGCCGCCAAGGGGGAACACTGACGCGCCGCTGCGCGCCCTGATTTTCGACGCGGTTTATAACACCTATCGCGGGGTAATCGTGTATATCCGTGTCATGGACGGCTGTCTGCGCAAGGGACAGCGGGTCATGCTGATGTCTTCCGGAAACCGGTATGAGGTTTCCGAAATCGGGGTGCTCAAACCGCATTTCGTCCCCACCGACACCCTCTCCGCTGGAGAAGTCGGCTACCTCATCTGTAACATCAAGCAGTTGTCGGACACGCGTGTAGGCGATACCGTTACCGATGCGGACAACCCCGCGGCTGAACCCCTGCCCGGTTATGAAGAGGTCAAACCGGTAGTCTTTTCAGGACTTTATCCCGCCACGTCCACGGACTATGAGGAACTGCGGGACGCCCTGGACAAACTGCACCTTAATGACGCCTCATTCCAGTATCACGCCGACAGCAGTGACGCCCTGGGACTCGGTTTCCGGCTGGGATTCCTCGGCCTGCTGCACATGGAAATCATTCAGGAGCGGCTTGAACGCGAATTCGGCCTGAACCTGGTCATTACCATGCCTAACGTCGCCTACAAGGTCCACAAGACAGACGGCACGGAAATGATTATCGAAAAAGCATCCCAACTCCCGCCGCCCGGCGAAATCGCTTCCATCGAAGAACCCTATATCGAAGCCGACATCCTCTGCCCCACCGCCTACCTGAGCGCCGTCATTGAACTGTGCAAAAAGAAACGGGGTATCCACGTCAAGGTGGACTATATCGACGCGAATCGGTGCATGGCCACCTACCAGATGCCCCTCGCGGAAATCGTCATTGACTTTTACGACAAACTCAAAAGCATCACCCGCGGCTACGGTTCGCTTGAATACCGCCTGATCGGATACCGACCGGGTAACCTGGTTAAACTGGATATTATGCTGAATGGCGATATCGTCGATGCCCTGTCCACCATTGTCCATCGGGATAACGCGGTAGCCCTGGGCCGGGCCCTGGCGGTCAAACTCAGGAAACTCATCCCCCGCCAGCAGTTCGAGGTGGCCATCCAGGCGGCCATCCATAACCGGGTCATCGTCCGGGAAACCATCAAGCCCCTGCGCAAAAATGTAACCGCTAAATGCTACGGCGGTGACATCACCCGTAAACGCAAACTGCTGGAACGTCAGAAAGAGGGGAAAAAACGCATGAAGCAGGTAGGTTCAGTGGAAGTGCCCCAGGAAGCCTTCATGGCCCTGCTGCGGGTGAACGAGGACATGTAATCAGGAAACAGAACCTTGTCCGACGGCATCCAGGACCGCAATACCCCGCCGGAATCCGCACAGTCGGACCGTAACAGCAGATCCCCGGACAGCAGATCCCGGGCCGGCACCGTGGCGGGATGGCTGCTGCTGATCGGAGCGGTGTTACTGTTCAAGGCGGTGATCGCCGATCATTACCTGATTCCGACGGACTCCATGGAACCGCTACTCCGCGGAGATCCCGGTTTCTTCCGCGGGGACCACGTTCTGGTCGACAAACTGAGTTACGGCATCCGCGTACCCCTCACCAGCCGGTGGGTGATCCGATGGCGGCAGCCTGAACGGGGTGAAATCGTTGTCTTCTTCTGTTCCCATGATCCCGCGCGTCCCGTGCAGCTCAAGCGGGTTGCCGCGGTGGGTGGCGAGGAAGTCCGGATCCAGGACGGTATCCTCCGGATCCAGGGAACTGAAGTTCCCATGCGGGATGAGGAAGGCCGCCCTATCCGGTATACCGACAAACTAGAGCCGGACGATGAGGCTATATGCCGGACGTTTCTGCTGCTTGCCAGACAAAACCGCCTGCCGAACTCGCTGAACCCCGCGCACCCCCCTGTCGAATCCCTGCGGCAGGCGGTGGAATCTGCTCATGATGCCGCCCTTCAGTGTGATCCCGACGGTCCGGATCTTTCCAACACCTGCCGCGGACTGTGTGACTCTTTGACGCCTGCTGTACGCAACACGATCCGCCATTTGATCCTCCATCAAACGCCTCCGCTTCGATATGGTCTCGTGCCTTCGCCGGTGTTTACCCTCGTGCCTGAGGGTACCTGTTTCCTCCTCGGAGACAACTCCCCAAAAAGCATTGATGGTCGGACATGGGGGTTTACCCCTCAGGAAAATGTGTTCGGTCGGGCCGTACTGGTATGGCGTCCGCCCTTTACCTTCCGGCTGCTTACTGCTTCCCCATTGGAGTCACCCGGCCTGATATTTACCCTGCTGGCTGCGGGATTCCTGGCCGTATGGTTCCTCCATGAACTGATCACCAGAATCCCCTGGAAACGGAGCAAAACGAGATGAAAACCCCTGAATGGTTGATGGCCGCAATGCTCATGGGAATGCTGGCTCTATCCGGTTCGGCCCGGGCCGAATCAGGCGCAAATCCCGTCGAACAGAAAAGCAGCGGCCCCATTATCCAGGACCTGTACGCCGACACCTGGGTGGCCACAGACGCCCTGGGCAGAACGGTCCCCACTCATGAAGAGGTAGGACCACCCCGGACCGGAAAATGGGTCGGTATTTTTTACTGGACCTGGCATATTCCTCATCGGGACGGACCCAATGACGTGACCAAGATCATCGGGGACGCACCGCCCGGTACACCGATTCAATGGCCCGAAAACCGTGCCCCATTCCACTGGGGTGAACCGGAACTGGGCTACTATCTGGCCACCGACCCCTTTGTGCTGCGGAAACACGCCAGCATGCTGGCAGACGCCGGCGTGGACGCCCTCTTTTTCGACACCACCAATCCGCCAGCCACCTGGAAAGAACAGTACGAGGCGTTGTGCCGGGAATTCGAAGCAATGCGCCAGGAAGGAAATGCCACTCCCTATATCGCGTTCATCTGTCCTTTCGGCGGGGATATCGCATCCGTTTTCAACCAGTTATGGAATGACCTGTACCAGCCGGGACGCTGGCGGGACCTGTGGTTTCTCTGGGAAGGTAAACCGCTGATTCTGGCGGATCCAGACGTCACGGACAATCCGGAAATCCGAAATTTCTTTACCTTTCGGAAACCCATGCCGGACTACTGGAAGGGACCGTCCGGCCCTGATCAGTGGAGTTGGCTGGAGGTCTACCCCCAGCATGTTTTTCGGGATAAAACTGGCCGGGCGGAGCAGGTCAGTGTCGGCGTGGCCCAGAACGCCCTGCCTGACACGCCCGGTCCTGCCCCCATGAGCCACCGCCGCGGTGTCATGGGGCGCAGTTGGCACAACGGCGCAAAAGATCCACGGCCTGACGCCGTCATGTGGGGATTCAACTTCGAGGAACAATGGCGCCGGGCAATGGAAATCGATCCAGCCTTCGTGTTCGTCACCGGCTGGAACGAGTGGATTGCCGGACGGTATCTGGAATGGAACGGCTACCGCGCCGATGAGTGCTATTACCCCGGCGGCCTGTTCGTGGACGAGTACAACCAGGAATACAGCCGGGACTGTGAACCCATGCGAGGCGGACATACCGACAATTACTATTATCAGTTGGCCTCCTGGATCCGACGCTTCAAAGGGGCGCGGCCGTTGCCGCGAAGTAACGGACCGCATACCATCCGGGCAGACGGACAATTTGAGGACTGGGCCGTAGTATTACCGGAATATCGGGATACTATCGGTGACATCATTCATCGGGATCATCCCGGGTATGGCTCCCTTCATTACCGGGATGATAGCGGAAGAAACGATATAATCGTATCGAAAGCGTCATTTGACGATAGTAAGCTCTATTTTTATGTTCAAACAAACAATAATCTCTCTCCACACACCGATCCGCACTGGATGCTGTTATTGATTGATAGCGATCAGAACGCTGCCACCGGCTGGCTTGGGTATGATGTTGTCGTCAATGATGAGGTGATAAGCGATACCCAGACCACGGTGAAAATACGGGAAAAAGATGCCTGGAAAACAGTGGGAACCGCGGCAATCGGTATTGGTGAAAAAAATTTGGAAATAGCAATTCCCCGTTTTCTGATCGGTAAGTCCTCGGATCTGCCCCGGTTCGACTTCCACTGGGCGGACAACATCCCGGAGTATGGCGACATTTCCGTATTGGGAATCTATGGCGACAGCGCTCCAAACCGCCGATGGAATTACCGGTTTCTGCCAAGTAACTGAGCAAGATTAAGATACTGTTTTGTTACCATGTTCAGGCAGGAATTCCGATGCCGTATCTTCCCGTTCAGTATGGTAAACTGATCCTGCTTCAAACCGTAATTCCGGAGTTTCTCATGATTCGGCCAGATACAGTTTCCAATATCGGGACAGACCTGTACCATTCGGGAGTCCCCGGCGAAATGTCCTGGGAACCGTTCCCCCAGTCGCGCAAGGTCTATCTCCTGGGATCAGATCCCTCGATCCGGGTGCCTTTTCGGGAAATCACCCTTACACCTACCCGGGACCGGCACGGAAATATCATTGAGGATAATCCCCCCATCCGGGTGTATGACGTTACCGGGCCTTATACCGACCCGGATCAGACCGTGAAACTGGGCCGGGGACTGCCACCGCTGCGCGTTCCATGGATCGCCCGGCGGGGTGATACCGAACCGGTCCGCGAAGTGACGGCCGGAAGCAATAAAGGGCTGATGACCACGCGGACCGTCCACAGGGCAAAACCTGGACACCGGGTCACACAGCGCCACTATGCCCGGAAGGGCATTATTACACCTGAGATGGAATTTGTCGCCATCCGGGAAAATCTGCTGGCGGCTCAGGTCAGTCTGCCTGAATCGCTCCGTCGTCAGCACCCCGGTACGATCTCCCGGCCGGATACCATTACCCCGGAATGGGTGCGTGAGCAGGTGGCGGCCGGACGGATCGTCATCCCCGCCAACATCAATCACCCCGAACTGGAACCCATGGGGATCGGAGCCGCGCTGCTGACCAAGATCAACGCGAATATCGGTAATTCCGCGCTGGCCGGTTCCATTGCGGAAGAGGTTGAAAAAATGCTTTGGGCGATCCGCTGGGGTGCGGACACTGTCATGGACCTGAGCACAGGACCGGATATTCACGAAACCCGGGAATGGATTCTGCGTCACGCGCCGGTTCCGGTGGGCACGGTGCCGATCTATCAGGCCCTGGAAAAGGTGGGCGGCTTTCCTGAAGCCCTGTCATGGGAAGTTTTTCGGGATGTGCTGATCGAACAGGCGGAACAGGGTGTGGATTACGTGACTATCCACGCGGCCCTCCTGCGGGCATTTATCCCGGATGCGGCTGACCGGCTGACCGGAATCGTAAGTCGAGGCGGCTCTGTGATGGCCCGGTGGTGTCAGGCCCACCGTCAGGAAAACTTCCTGTACACCCACTGGAATGAAATTTGCGAGATTCTCGCCGCCTACGACGTCACGGTCTCAATCGGTGACGGTCTGCGTCCCGGATCTCAGTATGACGCCAATGACCGGGCCCAGTTCGGTGAACTGAAGGTCCAGGGTGAACTGACCCGCCGGGCCTGGGAGCAGGACGTGCAGGTGATCAACGAAGGTCCCGGACACATTCCCCTGCACCTGATCGCCCAGAACATGGCGAACCAGCGGAACTGGTGCCACGACGCGCCGTTCTATACCCTGGGGCCGCTGGTGACGGACATCGCAGCCGGTTACGACCATCTGGCATCGGCCATCGGCGCAGCTATTATCGGCTCGCTGGGTACGGCCATGCTGTGCTATGTGACCCCCCGGGAGCACCTTGGCCTGCCCCGCCGGGAGGACGTACGCGAGGGGGTGGTGGCTTACCGGATCGCCGCTCACGCCGCGGACCTGGCCAAAGGTATCCCCGGTGCGCAGATGCGCGATAACGCCATGAGCAAGGCCCGGTTTGAATTTCGATGGGATGATCAGATCGCCCTGGCTCTGGACCCGTGGAAGGCCCGGGAACTGCACCAGAAGGGACCGGACGAACAGGATGGGAACGGTAACCGCTGCTGTACGATGTGCGGTCCCAATTTCTGCGCGATGCGCGTTTCTCACGATGTGCGGGAATGCGCCCGCGCGGCAGCAGGAATTTTCGGCCGAAGTGAAAAGGAAGGGGATTTTGCGGATCGGAACCGTTGACATAACGCATCCGCTGTGTCTGGCCCCGATGGAGAGCGTGTCGGATCCTCCATTTCGAGTGTTGTGCAAACGGTTCGGTGCGGACCTGCTCTGGACGGAATTTGCCAATTGCGAAGCCATTGTGCGCCATGTTCCCCGGGAATGCCGCAAACTGCTGATCCGTCCGGAAGAACGGCCAATTGCCATTCAAATCTACGGTTCTTTTGAGGAATCCATGGAAAAAGCGGCCCGGCAGGCTGAGGCCATGAAGCCAGACTGGATTGACATCAACTGCGGATGCTGGGTCAAGAAAATTGCCCACCGTGGCGATGGCGCGGGCCTGCTCAGGGACCTGAAAAAATTCGAAGCGGTAGTGAAAGCGGTGCAGCGGGGCACCACTCTTCCGGTTACCGTTAAGACCCGGCTCGGGTGGGATGCCGATTCCATTGTGATTCTGGATGTCGCCCGGATGCTGGAAAACATAGGAATTGCCGCGTTAACCGTTCATTTCCGGACCCGCTCTCAGGGCTATTCCGGCAAGGCGGACTGGAATTGGATTCCGCGGATCAAAGAAGCGGCACCGGCCCTGCCGCTCATAGCCAACGGCGACATATCTTCTCCCGAAGACGCCAGACATTGCCTGAACCTCGGCGCGGACGCTGTCATGATCGGACGCGCGGCCATCAGTCGCCCGTGGATCTTTCAGCAGATCCGCGCGTTCCTGAACGGACAGCCCATTCCGCCGGAACCGGATCTGGCCGAACGTATCCGGATGGCACTGGAGCATCTGCGCGAACACACAGCCTATCACGGTGAGCGGCGGGGTGTTTTTTCCTTCCGCCGGCGCTGGACCGCTTACCTGCATGCAGCTCCGGGCATTGCGAAACTGCGGGCTGATCTGATGACCCTGGACACCGTGTCCGGCATCGAAGAGCGGCTCGCGTGTTATGTCGAGGATATCCGGCGTTACGGGTACGAATCCCAGCCGGTCAACGGGCGAGATGAATCCCTGACGGAGAACGAACCATGTATGAAGCATTGCGCGGCCACGTGCTGGAAATGAACCTGACCATTGAGGCGGAGGGATTGACCTTCCAGACGTGGGGCAACGCCAGCGCTGTCGACCGGGATAACGGCGTGGTGGCGATCAAGCCCAGCGGCGTGGCCTATGCCGACCTTACCGCTGATTCCATCGTGGTGGTGGATCTGGAGGGCCGGCTTATCTGGGGATCGCTGGTCCCATCGGTGGATCTCCCGGCCCACCTGATGCTTTACAAGGGGTTCCACGACATTGGAGCCATCGTACACGTCCACTCCCATTACGCCACGGCATTCGCTCAGGCACGGCGGCCAATTCCCTGTCTGGGAACTACCCATGCGGATTATTTCAACGGTGACATCCCGCTGGTACCCGCTCCCGGCCATGAGGAGACCGCGCAGGCCTATGAGCGGGCCATTGGCGACCTCATCGTGCGGCATTTTGTCAACCGGGATCCGATGGAGTGTCCCGCCGCCCTGTGTGCGGGCCACGGTCCATTCGTGTGGGGACGAACACCAAAGCAGGCCGTAGAAAATGCGGTCGTCCTTGAAGAACTGGCCGCGCTCGCGTTCCACACGCTTACGCTGAACCCCGGCGCGGCATCCCTGGAGCTCCATCTCCTGAACAAACATTTTCTGCGTAAACACGGCAAAGACGCCTACTATGGCCAGAAAGGCTGAGTCGATGACCGCAAGTTCCAGTACTGCGGAAAAGCGTAAAACCGCCGTCATCATGGCTGGCGGCGTGGGGGAACGGTTCTGGCCGCTCTCGCGGGAAAAACGGCCCAAACAACTGCTGCCTTTTTCCCCATCGGGCAAACCGCTCCTGGAAGACACGCTGGATCGGTTGGAGGGGCTGATTCCGCCCGAAAACCGGTTTCTGGTGGCGTCGGCTCCCCTGTGCGCGGAAATCCGGCCATCTATCAGCAGCCTGCCTGCAGAGAATTATCTCGTCGAACCCGCCCGGCGCAATACGGCGGGATGTCTTGCCTGGGCGGCTGCCTGCCTGCTTGCCCGAGGGTTCCAGCCGGAAGAGACCGTCATGACTGCCCTCCCCGCCGATGCGTGGGTTTCAGATCCCGAGGGTTATCGCACCGCCCTGAGGACCGCTTGCGCTGCCGCTGCGGCAGAACCGGTCATTGTGGTAATCGGCATCCGGCCAACCCGTCCGGAAACAGGATACGGATACATTGAACAGGCGGATGCCCCGCCAGTGTTTCCAACTGACGACGGCACCCCCCTTTATACCGTGGCGCGATTTCGGGAAAAACCGAGCATGCTGACTGCGGAGGAGTATCTTGCGTCTGGACGGCATTACTGGAACGCCGGGATTTTCGTCTGGCGGCTGGACACTTTCCTGGTCGAACTGGAACACGCCAACACGCCGCACCGGGCCGCTATTGATCATATGACACAATCTCTGCGAAACAACGACCATTCCACCGCCGAACGGGTTTTCACGGACCTTCCATCCATTTCGATTGATTTCGCGCTGATGGAACACGCACGGAATATCCGCGTGGTTCCCGGAACATTTCACTGGGATGATGTTGGCGAATGGAGCGCCCTGGAGCGAATCATGCCGCCCGATGCACTGGGCAACGCGGTCCACGGCAGCCCGGTAGTGATTGACGCGACCCGGTCTGTCATTTATCAGGACGAGTCAGCAGCAGGTATGGCCGTCGCTGTCCTGGGGGTTCATGATCTCGCAGTGGTAGTCACCGGCGACGCCGTATTGGTAGTTCCCAAGTCGCGGGCGCAGGATGTCCGCAAAATTGTGCAGGAACTGCGCACCCGCGGCGCAGGCCAGATCTGACCAACTTTTTGGCTTAATTCGTATTGCTGCTTGGCTACTCAATGGGATATGATTTTCGCCGTGTGGAGGTTTAACTGACGCGTCAGCATCAGCAAAGGAAAAAAAGAGATGGTTATCTTTGTGCCCAAAGAAACCTGGCCGGGAGAAACGCGGGTTCCTATGATCCCCGATACCGCCGCCAAACTGGTCAAACTGGGGGCGGACGTGGTCATCGAATCCGGCATGGGACTGCCGATCGGATGGGATGACGCCGCATATGAAAAGGCGGGAGTCCGAATCAGTAAAACCCCGGACCAGGATCTCATCAGCGCGGACGTAGTCGTCCGGTTACGCAAGCCGTCGGCAGACTGGGTATCCAAACTGAAAGCGGGAACCATCCTGATCAGTTATATGGATCCGTTCTTTGACCATGAACTGGTGGATGCCCTGCTCAAACACCGCATCAGCGGGATCTGCATGGAAATGATCCCGCGCACAACGCTCGCGCAGAAAATGGACGTCCTGAGTTCTCAGGCAAACCTGGCGGGGTACGTGGCTGTTTTGGTCGCGGCAAATCGTCTGGGACAGGTCCTGCCCATGATGATGACGCCCGCGGGTACGCTTAAGCCGTCCCGGGTGTTCATCATCGGCGTGGGCGTCGCCGGACTGCAGGCCATCGCCACGGCGAAACGGCTGGGCGCTCGGGTGGAAGCCTTCGACACCCGGCCGGTAGTCGAGGAACAGGTGCTTTCGCTCGGCGCGAAATTCGTCAAAATCGATCTGGGCGAAACAGGTCAGACCAAGGATGGATACGCCGTCGAACTCACGCCAGAACAGCGCCAGAAACAAATGGAGGCGATGGCCAAGGTCATCGCGCAGTCGGATATCGTCATCACGACGGCTCAGGTGTTCGGCAAGCGGGCACCCCGGATTGTCTCGAAAGAAATGGTGGCGTCCATGCGGCCGGGCAGTGTGGTGGTGGATCTCGCGGCTGAAACAGGCGGAAACGTCGAAGGCAGTGAGGCCGGCAAAGAGGTCGTCATCAACGGGGTTATCGTGATTGGGGCTCAGAACTTCCCCGGCCGCGTGCCTTTCCACGCCAGTCAGATGTATTCGTCCAATATCGGCAACCTGATCGAACACTTCTGGAACAAGGAATCCA
>Ga0308390_1001623_pt1 | contig 14380 bp, 15 predicted proteins | sample Hotspr2Sample149_FD_202358 | JGI IMG/M metagenome (GOLD analysis project Ga0308390, IMG submission 202358) | Hot spring phototrophic mat microbial communities from Mushroom Spring, Yellowstone National Park, Wyoming, United States - 20040719_149 ...
AATTTGAGGTTTTGGCAGACTTTCCAATGAACTTGGTAATCCCGGTTAAAGGTTATGGACACAGATAACTGTAATGTAACCACGTCTTTCCCGCCCGCAAGAATATTGGGGATTGAAACGTCCTGCGATGAGACCGCTGCGGCAATCATCGAGAATGGACGCGCGCTGCTTTCCAGTGTGATTGCCTCGCAAATTGATTTGCACGTAAAATACGGCGGTGTTTTTCCAGAAGTTGCTTCACGCCAACATATTCTCACCATTTATAACGTTGTCGAACAAGCTCTGCAGCAGGCTCACTTGAGCTTAAAAGAGATTGACGCTATTGCCGTCACGCGTGGTCCAGGGCTGGCTGGTTCACTTGTAGTCGGTGTGAATTTTGCTAAGGGTCTGGCTCTGGCGGAAGGTCTTCCACTGGTCGGCGTTAATCATCTTGAAGGGCATATCTATTCAGCGTGGGTTTATCCGGCAGATGTTGCAGAACCTCCGCCTGCCCCTCGTTTTCCCTTGTTGGCTCTGTTAATTTCCGGCGGACATTCTGAACTCAACCTGATGCGAGATCATTTGATCTATGAACATTTAGGGGCTACGTTGGATGATGCGGCTGGCGAGGCTTTTGACAAAGTGGCTCGCTTGCTGGGATTGCCCTACCCCGGTGGTCCCGCAATCCAAAAAGCCGCTGCAAACGGCAATCCCCGTGCTTTCAATTTTCCCCGCGCCCGGTTGGAGGGTAGCTGGAATTTTTCCTTCAGCGGTTTAAAGACTGCTGTCTTACGAGTGGTACGCCAGTTTGAAGAGAAAAAACAAGAGCTACCAGTAGAAGATTTAGCTGCCAGTTTCCAAGCTGCGGTGGTAGATGTGCTGGTTACGAAAACTCTTCAAGCCGCCAGGAAATACAAGGCAAAGGAAATTCTGGTTGCCGGAGGTGTTTCCGCCAACCGAGCTATTCGCACAGCGTTTCTAGAACAAAATGAGTTTCCTGTGCACATCCCGTCACTTTCCTTATGCACGGATAATGCAGCAATGATTGCTGCGGCAGGTTATTTTCGCTATTCTTTAGGGTATCGCGATTCTCTCGACATGGACGTTCTACCAACCTGGCCCCTGCTTGCTACTGGAGAGAAGATAGCGTGAGATCGTTTGCGCACTGGACCCCCCGTTATCTATTTGACCGTATGCTGGAGAAACTGTACCGGCATCGTCATGCAGACCTGCCATGGCTGACGCCCCTCGCCAATCAGATTCTGATCGCCAACTTGCGAGATACGGATCATGGCGCGGAATTCGGTTCAGGTAAAAGCACAATCTGGTTTTCAAAGCGGGTCGCTTCGCTGGTCAGCATTGAGCATAACCCATTATGGTATGAAAAGGTCAAGCGGGAGTTAGAACTGCTTGGAAAATCCAATGTCACTTATCTTTTCCGCCCACAAAAACCTGGTGAAAATCCATTACAATCTGATTATGTTCGCGAAGCATACAAAATCGCAGACTCTAGCCTGGATTTTGCCCTGGTGGATGGAATTTATCGAGATGCCTGCGTCTGCGCCCTGTTGAATAAGATTGCCCCCGGTGGACTGCTGATTATTGATAATATCAACCTGTATTTACCCAGCACTTCCCGCTGCCCGAATTCGGTGCATCCTGACAAACCACCAGTTACTCCTTTGTGGGGACAAGTCTATGACAGGCTCAAGCAATGGCGTTGTATCTGGACCAGCAATGGCGTCAGCGATACAGCAATCTTTTTCAAACCTTGCCAAAATTCTTCAGGTAACTATTTCTCTCAAATGGCATCTAAATGAGTAATAGTCCGGTCGACGCAAGCCTTTCCCTGGATGCCTTGCGGGCAGGTGACCGCAACGAATTTGCGCGCTTGGTTGATTTATTTTCAGGAAAAATTTATCGGCTGGCTTTACAGATAACCGGCAATACACAGGACGCGGAAGACGTGTTACAGGAGACTTTCCTTAAAGCATTTCACGCGCTCCCAAAGTTTGAAGGACGCTCAAGTCTTTCCACATGGCTATATCGTATTGCGGTCAATGAAGCGCTGATGATCCTCCGGCAACAGAAGACACAATTCTCACTATTTGAAGATAATGATAGCGGTGAGGAAAAGGACAACGTAGATTTGCAGCTTGTGGATTGGTGTTGTCTGCCAGAAACTGAATTGCAATCTACCGAGACGCGCCGAGTTCTGGACGAAGCTGTCCAACGGCTTTCACCGGCTTTGCGATTGGTATTCTTGTTGCGGGATGTCGAAGGCTTATCCGTGAAAGATACCGCCGATGCGCTTGGTATCACTGAATCAGCGGTAAAGGTACGATTGCTGCGAGCGCGCTTACGGCTACGCGAAGAGCTTTCAGCATACTTCAGCGAAAGAATGGAGAAATCATCATGAGCGATCAAAAACATTGCCATGATTTGATGGAAACACTTTCTGACTACGTGGATGGTGACTTAAGTCCTGTATTGTGCGAAGAACTTGAACGGCATCTCAGAGAATGTCCGAATTGTCGCATTGTGGTTAACACGTTGCGAAAGACGATTGAGCTGTACCAAAAAGAGACACAGGAAGAAACTCTGCCGAGTGATGTGCGCGAAAGACTGTTTCGACGCCTAGACTTGACCAGCTTTCTCAAGTAATGTAACCTGATGTAGAGATATGCATCTAATTCAACAGTATCCGGATATGGAATGTAACAACCTCACGCAAACTTTTGTGCCTTCGTTCTCTGAGCAGCAGTGTGACCATCAGCCCAACAATGAATATTCAGCTTCAACAGTGGGTGACTTTTGTCCACGTTGCAGAAAGGCGGTTCTGGTTTACAATGGTATGCTTCAAGTAATCTGCCCAGGCTGCGGATACCAGGCTGAAGGAGGAGCCTTCACCTGATAAGATTGTTACCGCCCAGTTTGGGTGATTAGAAAAATAACAAGGAGAAAAAAATGGAAAGATTATTAGATGATGAGATTGTAAAGCAACTTGCTGAGATGTTTGAAAGCTTGAAACATCCGGTTGCTTTGGTGTTTTTTGGTAATAAGACGGATTGCGAGTACTGTCCCCAAACATTGCAATTGCTGGAAGAGATCACTGTTCTTTCCGATAAACTGGAACTGCATACATTTGACGAGGACGAAAACCCAGAAGAGCTAAAGAAGTTCAATGTAGATAAAGTGCCGGGTATTGTGATTGCCAGCCGAAAAGATGGCGAAATCGTGGATCATGGTATTCGCTATGCTGGCATTCCTGCCGGGCATGAGTTCACTTCGTTAATTCGGGACATCCTCATGGTCTCCTCCGGCGACTCTGGACTAAAACAGGAAACCCGCGAATTCCTTGCCAGCCTGGAAAAGCCGATTTTCCTGCAAGTCTTCGTCACACCAACCTGTCCATACTGTCCTCAAGCAGTGGTTCTGGCACACCAAATGGCTTATGAGAGCCCAATGGTGGAAGCAGAAATGGTGGAAGCGATGGAGTTTCCCATGCTGGCAAATGAATTCGGTGTGAGCGGCGTACCGCACACCACCATCAATTTTGGCGTAAGCGAGCTGATCGGTGCAGCGCCGGAATTTGTCCTGCTGGAGAAGATCCGCGATGTGGTTGACACCGAAACATAAGATTTACACTAAAACGGGGAAAGATAAAAAATGGATGCAAAAGTAAGCTGGAAAGGGCGTCTGAGTTTCAGCGGTACTGCCGATACTGGTTTTACTGTACCGCTGGGTGCTGAGCCTCAGGTAGGTGGAGACAACGACGGCTTCCGCCCTATGGAAATGTTTCTGATTGGGCTGGCAGGATGTACCGCAATGGATGTGATTTCCATCCTGCAAAAGAAACGTCAGGATGTGACCAGTTTTGAAGTGGCAGTCCATGCTGAGCGAACAACGGAACACCCCAGAGTATTTACCGATATTGTCATCGAATATATCGTCAGTGGACACAATATTGACCCGGAGGCAGTGAAGCGGGCTGTGGAACTCTCCGAAACAAAATACTGTCCTGGACAGGCAATGTTAAGTAAGGCGGTGCCTATTTCGCACAAGATCACTATCCATCAGCTATAGAAACTTTACCTTCCGGCTTGCAATTGTGAGGCGCTGTCTGCACAATCGCAGGCGTGCACAGTTTGACTGAAACGCACCAAGCTGCCCTCATAGGGCAGCTTGCCGTTTCTGGCAATCCATCCCTCCAGATTGAATGCCAGTGCACCATCCGCAGGAATCCATTCACCATTGTACTTGCGCGCAATATGGACATGCGTGCCGGTGGTACGCCCGCCCTCGCAGGAAGGGCGACCAATGGGTTGTCCTGCTTTCAGATGAACGCCCACAGGCGGGATCGAAGCCGTCTCCAAATGCAAATAAAACACTGTCCAGCCTGTTCGCTCATCACCATCGCCATCCAAGTCAAGCACAGCAACACCGGTATCCTTGCGGACAATCGTACCATCGGCTACTGCTGTAGCAAGCTCTTCGGTGTAGTTGCAACCGCCCGCCGCAGCGGGCGGAGCAAAATCAATCGCCGCCCAAGGTTCCCCATCCCCCCAGCCGGTATGCGGTCCACCCGTAAAAGCCCAAGAACTGCCGGGCGCAAAGGGGAGTTGCATCAGCGGCTGTTGCAGACTGCCGGGGATATGCGGCTCATTGTTCTCCCACATTGAGCCAAACAAGGTCTGATAGGTTTTTGCTAGACCGTTTGCATGAACAGCCTGCTGATAAGCCTCTCCCGACATAAATTGAGCAAAGTAGTAATGAAGGGCTACGCTTGCGGCATTTTGCCAGGGGTCTGCACGTTCCAACGAACCGTCCGCCAATTCAAACAGATTCAGCCGTCCGGTTCGCCAGCCATAATAGCCATTGTTAAGCGTATTTGCTGCCCATAATAACTGCCGGTACAAACCTTCGTGCGCCCGATTGTGATAACCAAGCGGATATTGTTGCAGGTCTTCCGTGAGACTGGGCTGGCTCAAACCGCCTGCCTGATATTCAATCAGCGCCAGCAAGAGACGCGGGCTGATGCTGTAGTATTCTGCAACGTACTGAACCAGTTCACCGCCACGCCGATTTTTGCCCCCTGCGTAAAATTCATAATCCTTTAGCCAGCCTGGCTGTGAGACAACGAAAGCAACGGGGTCAAAGTCTCGCTGAGCGGGCCCATTAATAAACAAACTGTCTGGAATAATCTGATAAGGACTGCCCCATAACGGCTGATAGTAAATGGGTATTTTCATTGGCAGTCCGGCTGGCAGGGTGGTCACATTCTGAGGAATGACCGGATTCGCGGCGCGTATCTCTTTTTCCGTCGTGTTAAAGTGAGCAGCCAAAGCAGGAAGCGTATCGCCAGCTTGCGCAATATAATCTACCAGCTCGCCAGGGGCATATATGGGGCGCGTGGGCAGCGGGGTGGGAACAGATTCAGAGGCTGGCAACGCGTCACTTCGGCTTTGCTGGTCAGGCGACTCCAACACCGGTTTGGACTGAGGGGTACAAGCCAACAACACAGCCAAAAGCGCACAAAAACATGACAACAAACAGAGCTTTCTTAACATCAGCGTGTGATCCGGGTTTCAAAAGAGCCGCATTGACAGGCAGTGACGATCTGGTCACCTTTGGTCAATGTTCCCTTGTAGGGTTCGCTGCCGGCATGGGCACGCCAGCCGCTCAATACGAAAGGTACCGGTCCATCTGCCAGAATCCATTCACCATTGTATTTGCGGGCAATATGAACATGTGTCCCGGTTGCCATCCCCCCTTCACAGGAAGGATGACCAAGCGGGTCGCCTTCTTCCACCAGCGTCCCCGTCGCAACGCGGTCTTTCGAACTGACATGCAGATACAACAATGCCCATCCTGTTTGCTCATACCCATCCCCGTCCAGATCAATCACCACAATGCCATTGCCAGAACGCACTACCAGACCGGGCGCAGAGGCGGTCACCCATTCCAGAGACTCAACGCAGCCATGCTCCACCGATGAGGGCGCAAAATCCAGCGCCGCCAGCGCGCCATCCGGTCCCCATGCAGAATGCGGTCCGCCGCTAAAACTCCATGTGTGCCCCACTTTAAAGGGCAATTCCAGATTGGGCTGGGTAAGCGTAGTCGGATACAAGGGTTCAACAGCCTGAGCGCGCAGCCAGGGATTATCAAACATCTTTTCATATGTCGTTATCAGGCTGTCATCAGGCGAATACAGTGCCTTTCCCCAGTCGCTCTTATTGTACAGTTTGGAAAACAAATATTGCACAGCTACCGAACCTGCATTTAACTCGGGCGCCAGGCGCATTGTTTTGCCACTCTGTTCCTTGGGAAACTCCAGCTCCGTCAGCAAGCCAGCCCGCCAGCCATAGTACCCAATGGACAATTGCTGAACTGACCAGCTCAATTGTTTATACAATCCTTTGTGATTGAACTCATGGTATCCCATCGGGTAATCCGTCTGGGCAAGGTTTGCCGGCTGCCCATAGACCCAGTGGCTTTGATATTCCAGCATGGCAAGCAGCAGGCGCGGGTTGATCGAATTCTCAATCGCTATCCGCTCGATCACATCCGCACCGGTATTCCAGCCGGTTGAAAGCCATTCGCGATAGGTGCTTAAATAGCCGCCGGCATTCTGCACAAAAGCATCAATATCAAAATTGACCGCCGAAGGCGAAAAGACCACTTCGCTGTCCGGCATCAGTTTTTCACCCGGACCGGTCTCCTTCAATATTTTGGGGATAACAATCAACTCGTTCGGCGTCAGAAGCGCATACGGACTGCTCACCGGCTGAGCGGTGATGAATTGATTCGTCGTTACACCAAAGCGCACCGCCAGCGCGCCCAACGTATCGCCAGCCTGCGAGTAATACAATACCACAGGATCCTCAGGCGTGTTGAGCGAAACTTCATCAGGCGTCGGATCGAGAGGAACGGGAGTTGAGGTTACGGAGGCAGTCGGAGAGTCAACAACTGTTGGGGAGAGCGCCGGGCTTACCTGGGCATGAGAAGAGCCGCCGCTCATTTTCACAGCCAGCGCAGTCTGTGTAAAAGAGAGCACCTGAATTGTTGCCGTCACTTGCCATGGCTGAACGACGCTACGCGTACACGCCAGAAGCGAGAGCAGCCACACCGTCAACACAACCAAAGGGAAAACAGGTTTAGCGCTGGATCTGGTTTTCAGGCTTGCGCCCATTCCACGCTTCAACAACTTTATCACCTCTTTTTAAGTACCCATCATATTCGACGCCGGTACCTTCCGAAACCCAGCCGCTCAGCGAAAAAGGTATCGAGCCGTCGGCAGAAATCCACTCTCCATTATACCGTCTTGCAAGGTGGATATGCGTGCCGGTAGAAACGCCGCCTTCACAGGAGGGATGTCCAAGCCGATCGCCTACACGCACCCAGCTCCCTTCGGCAACCCGCTCGCGGCTATCCAGATGCAGATACAGAACCGTCCAGCCGGTCTGCTCAAACCCATCGCCATCCAGATCAAGCACCGCCACACCATACTTTGAGCGGACGATCAACCCGTCTGCCGCCGCAGTCACCCAGGCATCCGAAGGAACACAACCCAGGGCGTTTCCCGGCGGCGCAAAATCCAGCGCCGCCCAAGCCGACCCATCCCCCCATCCGCCGTGCGGTCCACCTGTGAACGACCAGGGCACGCCCGGCTCAAAAGGAAGCTCAAGCGGCGGCTGTGTCAGGTCATGCGGCAGTTGCGGCTCGAGCGCAAAGTCAAATGGGTAACCGAACAGCTCTTGATAAACTGCGAACAATCCCCTTTCACCAACTGCGCGTTCCCAATCCGAAGCATGATACAAAAGGCTGAACAGATGCTGCACACCCGCCGTTGCGGCGTTGATGGTTGCATCTGCCGTGACAATGCTACCATCGGCTAAGATCCAGGCAGGTACAGCGTTAACTTTCCATAAGTAATAGCCGCGGTTCAGGTTGTTGGCAGACCAGGCAAGCTGGCGGTACAATCCCTTTCGGTATGGATCCACATAGCGCACAGGATATTCTCTGGTCAGCTCATCCACCTGCTCAACCGTCAGCCAGCCGCTCTGGTATTCCAAAACCGCCAGAAGCAGACGCGGGTTGACCGAATATTCCAGCCCGACGCGCTCTACAATCTGCGCTCCGGTAAGCATCTCGCCATCCACTTCTTCCTGATACTGATGGAGGTAACCATTTCGTTCCTGTATAAAACCCGCCAGGTCAAAAAACGCGCTGACAGGTCCATTGACCAGCTCTGAATCGGGGATAATTTTGAAAGAAGGCGCAGAGGCAACCGGCAAAGGCGGCGGGATGGTCAAAACCTGCCCAACCGAAAGCAGATCCGGGTTTTCAATCTGATTCGCCCGCACCAGTTGATCCAGACTGATACCGTAACGCCGGGCAATCAAGCCAAGCGTATCGCCGGGCTGGACAATATAGATCTCTGTTTCAGTGCGCAGGGTGGGCAGCAGGCGCAGTGAATCCGCCGTGGGCGTGAGGATCGGCGCGCCGGGCAGGCGCGTCGGCGGCAGGCGATAGGATGGCGTTGCCGGCACCATCCAAGCCGGCGGCGCAGCGCGCTGGGCAGGATCGAGCGGTATGATTTGCGTCGCTTGTTCAGGAAGATCGCTGGTGGTTACCCCGCAAGCAAAGGAGACCATCGCCAGCAGGCAAATCACCAGCCGGCGGATGGAAAATCTGCTTCGCCTGCGGTTCTCCTTGTTTATCATCTCAAAAACTCATTCAGCTAAACTCGCCGGGCTGCAAAGGGAATGCCATACGCGCCCCGCCGAGCAAATGCAGGTGCAGATGAAAGACGCTCTGCCCGGCATCCCGTCCAGTGTTGATGACCAGCCGATAACCGCTCTGTTCAATTCCCATCCGGCTGGCAATGTTCTGCGCCGTCAGGATCATATGCCCGAGCAGTTCTTTGTCTTCCTCCTGCGCCTGATTGAGCGATTCCAGATGCCGGTTCGGCACAATCAGAAGGTGCACCGGCGTAATCGGGGCGCGGTCATGAAATACGGTCACCAGCGCATCCCGATGCACCACACGGGCGGGCAGCTTCCCTTCGATAATCTGACAGAACACACAGCTCATGGTCAGTACCTCAGGGCGCAGCGGTGGGGATTTCTCCAGTCACCGGTTTGCAGACAATGTCGTAGTATTCCAGCTCAACCGCTTTGTGCTCTGCGGCATACGCCGCCGCAGCTTTGCCGATCTGCCGCACCGTATCAATGTGCAGGGTAACATCGGTGTCCCAGTAGCGCGGCAGCACCATCAGCGGGTCGCCAATGCCGGCTTCCGGCATGAACGACGGACGGGCTGGGTCCGCGCTGTCGCTGAGGGGTATCCAGTTGAACATCAGAGGACCGCGCGGGTTGATGGTGAAGCCCAACCGATACCCCGCCTCGCGGGCAACTTCAACGCCGCGCTTGGAAAACCCGCCTCCGGGCCAGATATAGGCAATCGGACGCTTGCCAAAACGCTGCTGGATGGCTTCGGCAGCGCCGAAAATCTCACTGCGGATGTAATCTTCCGGCGAGCCTTCCTGTATCGGCACGTTGTGAATGACGCCATGCGCCTGATGATCCACATAGCCGGCTGCTTCCACCGCCTGATTTTCCTGCCACAAGCCTTCGGAAGTATCCGGCGCGCTGATCCAGGCGTTGGTTACTTTCCAGCCCCAGCTATCGAAATACGGCTTGAAATGGGTTTCAAAATAGGCAGAACGCTTGCGGTCATCCACGATCAAAATGACCGAACGCTGGGGAATTTTGGCGTTGCGCTCTAGAAAATCCGCCAGTTGCTGGATGGTGATCGCCTCGAAGCCCTGCTGTTTTAAATCATGCATGATTTGGTTGAACTGGGTCACGCTGATCTGGTCAGCATAAGTCACCTCGCCATCGGTGATCGAGTGAAACATGATCGGCATGACCACTGTACCGGGGACGCTGTTGTTCGCATCCCAGCGCATCTTCAAGTACTGGCAGGTATCCTGAATGTAGCTGCGCGGCGCATCCAGCGGGTTGAGCAAATCGGAGATAAAAGCGGGCGGCAGCGCGGGCGGGGTGCGGTTGGGCTCGGGCGTTTGCGTTTCGGTCGGGATGGGAACGGGGGTCTCAGCCGGCGGTGCGGGAGTGTGGGCCGCCGTCGGCGCCTGCAGAGCATAGGTAGCCGTCAGCAGCGCGCTCTGGAAAACGGCGGTGGCGTCCGGCGTATGCTCTGCCGGAGCGCTGCACGCAGCGAGAAACAACAGAAAAATGACACACCACAACCGCTGAAGCCTTAACGATACTCTCATGCGCAGCCTCCTTTCACGAAGCAGAAACGAACCTGATAGAGCGTATTTTACTCGAAGCATGGGGATTGACAAAGCGCAGTATAATCTGCATCAGAGAGGGTGAAATCATGCAGGAACAAGTCAACCGTCTCAACTGGCTGGAACATTTGCTTGCCCTATGCCGAAAAATCAGCGAACATCAGGAACTGGACCCCATCCTGCAATCCATCATTCAGGCAGCCTCTGAGCTGACCGGCAGTGAAAGCAGTTCGATCCTCATCTACGAGCAGGGAACGCGTTCATTGCGTTTCCGCGCCATCCCCGTTCATCTGATGAAATCGGTCAAACTTATCAGTGTCCCGCTGGAGCGCAGCGTGGCGGGCTGGGTCTTCCGCAACCGCAAACCGATGGTGCTGGGCAGACAGCACAGTGCCGAGGATCCGATTTACCGCGTCGTGGACCGCGAGCTGAGCGCCGAAACGCGCACCCTGCTGGCTGTGCCGATGGTTGTGCGAGGCAGGACGATTGGCGTGCTGGAGACGGTGAACAAACAAAACGACGCCGATTACACCGAAGAGGATGTCAAGATGGTCGAGATTCTGGCGGCGCTGGCGGCGATCGCCATCGAAGGCTGGCGCCTGCAGGACGAAGCGCAAAAAGCCCAAAAAGCGGCGCAGGAAGCCGAACAGATGAAAACGAACTTTGTCGCCGTTGCCTTCCATGAACTGCGCACCCCGCTTGGGGTGATTCTCGGACAGGCAGCGCTGCTTCAGGACAGTCTGCCCCCCGAACAGCGCCAGAGCGTCGAAAGCATTCTAAACAGCGCCCTGCAACTGCGCAGTATCATCGAACAGTTCGCCACCGTAGAAGCGCTCGAACAGGGTCTGCATCCGCTGCATTATGAGCGCGTCGCCATTGCCGCGCTGGCACAGCGCATCGTTGAGTCCTTTCAGTTTCCCGCCGCGGAAAAAGGGGTGAAAATCACCCTGCGCCCCTGCCGCGCTGATTTGCTGGTGGAATGTGATGAGCAAAAAATCGGCATGGCGCTGGAGAATCTGGTGCGCAACGCCATCACCTTTACCAACCCCGGCGGGCTGGTGCTGGTGAAAATCGAAGAGCTGCCCCGGCACGTGCGCGTCTCGGTGATGGACAACGGCATCGGCATCCCGCCGGGCGAGCGGGAAAAGATCTTCCAGCGCTTTTATCAGGTGGAAAAGCACCTCACCCGCCGGCATGGCGGCATGGGGCTGGGGCTTTCCATCGCCAGAGAGATGATTGAATTACACGGCGGCAGAATCTGGGTCGAAAGCGTGGAAGGCAAAGGCAGCAACTTCACCTTCGAACTGCCGCAAAAAACTGCAGATAGATAAAGCAAACGACCGGCTGGGATGATGAGCGCCCAGAAAGCGGCGCTCAGGATGCACCCTCAGCGGCGGATGCCGGACTGCGCCCGTCAAACACCCGTCCCGGTCGCCAGGGGGTGCCCAGAGCCGGCAGCAGCCAGCGGTCCAGCCCCCACCAGCCTGCTGTCTTCCACGCCAGAATCAGAAGGATGGACAGGGTGAACAAAAGCGGGTTCGTGCTGGCTGTCCCTGCCATCATGAAGTTCCAGTTCATGAAACCGCCAAAGAAAGCGGCAATGCCCGTGAAGGCGCCCAGAATCAGAGCAATGCCCACCAGCAGTTCGCCGGCAACAACCAGCTTGGCAAACCACACATGGTGACCGCCGTCCAAAAGCGCCTGAATGAACGCCCGATACCAGTCAAAGGCGATGGGCGGACGGGCGGGCGGTTCCGGAATCGCCACGGCGCGCTGCCAGAAACCCTTGAGGATTTCTCCAGTCTGCACCCATGCCGGGTTGCCGATCTTGCCCAGCCCTGAGGTCAGCCAGGTATATCCCAAATACAACCGCACAACCAGCCACAGCCACGCCCAGGACGGCTTGCCGAACAGGCTGTGAACAAAAGGCGGGTCGGTGATTTCAAGGACACGAACTTTTTCTGACATTTTTTGCCTCCTTTGTTATATTCAGGTATATCTATCATATCACCTAACCCCTAAACTGGCAAGATGCGCACAAGAAAAACATCCCATCCGGACGGTCGCCGCAAAACACAGCGCGGCTACTGGAACGGATGGGATTGTTTTGTATTTGGCTCTCTGCGGCGCAGAGTTCGCCGGGCGTGCAACCCGCCGTTTATGCCTCGAAGCCGGCCGCTCAACCGTACAAACTGCCGGCAAACACAATCGTGTGGGCAACCAAACGAAAACCGTTGTTGTTCCAGTGGTTGTTCGGGTGGTTGTTGTTGCGGTCCGCTACGCGCGCGTTGTTCCAATGGTTGTTCCATGAACCGCCGCGCAAGCCCTTTGGTTGACGCCCAATTCACAAGCCTCAGGCTTGTTTGATCCAGCCCCCCAGCAAACGCCCAACCTCCACCAGCATTCTGGCGGCATGTTCATACTGCCCGATCGTCAGCAAATCCAGCTCACGCGCAAAGCGCAGCCAAAAGCGCAACTGCTCCAGCGCCACATCCGCCTGCTTCAGATGCGCCCGGCGTTCCCCGCCCTGCGATTTGCCAGCAGAAACGATCAGGTCTTGAAAATCCATCGCCTTGCGCTGAATACGCTCGGAAAGCGTGAAGCGGTATGTGCGGGGGAATTTCTGCGCCTGCGGCAGTAACCAGAGCAAAAAGTCATGCGTGCGGACAAACAGCGGCGACTCTTCCATGAGCCTCCTGCGGAATGCGAAAGCTTAACATCCTGCGGCGTAAGCCCCAGCTATCGGCATAACGGACATGATTGATCCAACCTCTTACACTGGCGGTCAGCCGCTCATAAGAGACCGGTTGTTTCAGCATAGACTTCAATTTGCGCCGGAAGGCAATTACCTTGCGCGCTTTGACCCTTCGGTGATCGGGATATAAGCGAAACCCCAGAAACGGGATGCCCGTTCTAACCGGAAACACCAGAGCACGCTCGGCATGCAACGTCAGGCGCAGCTCAGCCAGCTTTTGAATCATTGCAGCGCGCCAGTCATATAACTGCCGCATATCATCACCAAACAGCAGAAAGTCATCTACATAGCGAAGATACGCCGGGCATTTCAGTTCGCGCTTGACAAAATGGTCAAACGGATTGAGGTACACATTCGCCCAAAACTGACTGGTCAGATTGCCGATTGGCAATCCGCGCGGACGAACCGCCGCCAGCAAATCATCGCCGTCGAACCAGACCATTTCATATTCTTCGCTCAACACGCCCACTCCGCTCTGCAAAACTGTTTCACACAGCCAGATCACGCCGTCATCGGCGATCAACCGCCGCAATTCCGCCAGCAGAATAGCATGATCAATTGAAGGAAAAAACTGGCGCAGGTCGCATTGCAAAAAGTAGCGGTACCGGCGGGCGTACTGCGTCGCGCGGTCCAGGGCGCGGTGCGTGCCTTTGCCCACGCGGTTAGCGTAACTGTCAAAAATAAAGCGCCGCTCCCAGATTGGCTCAATCACCTGACACAAAGCGTGATGAACCACCCGATCACGGAACGGAGCGGCAGAGATCAGGCGGCGTTTGGGTTCGTGGATGTAAAAACTGCGGTATTTGCCCGGCGTGTACGTTCGGGTCATCAATTCGCTCTGCAGGGCAAACAATTCTTCTTCATAACGCCGTTCAAAATCCGCCGCGCCCGGCTTGCCGCGCTTGCCCTTGCGCGCCCGGCGGTACGCCAGATAAAGATTCTCGAATGCATAAACCTGCGGGTAGAGATTGCGGTAGGTTTTCAATTCTAAACTCCTTAAGAGGTTTTTAAAAATTTTAAGCCGACAGAACGCAGAAAACACAAGCCCCCTCCGCTGCGCTGCGGGGGCTTGCACAGAAAACAACCCCTACAACGGGCGGGCAACCAAACGAAAACCGCTGAGGTTCCAGAGGGAGTTCGGGCGGCCGTTGAAGACCGCCACGCGCGCGCCGACCCAATGGATGACCCACGAACCGCCGCTCAAGCCCAAAAAATCATGGTCTTTATCATAATAATTCGCCTGCCACTCCCATACGTTGCCGCTCAGATCCCTCACCCCGCGCGGACTGGCGCCCTGCGGGTACATCCACACCGGCGTCGTCCGTCCA
>Ga0308390_1001624_pt1 | contig 14377 bp, 18 predicted proteins | sample Hotspr2Sample149_FD_202358 | JGI IMG/M metagenome (GOLD analysis project Ga0308390, IMG submission 202358) | Hot spring phototrophic mat microbial communities from Mushroom Spring, Yellowstone National Park, Wyoming, United States - 20040719_149 ...
GTTCTTCTGTCTTGCATCTCTTTCTTTCGCCGAGGTTGCACTACAAAAGACGTCCACGCTCTTCGAAGGACTTGCCGCATCGTCATCTCTAAATTAAAGAAAACTACGCGAAACCCATGGTATACAGCCATTTGCGCTGTGTACCATTCCCACCACGACTTCCCTCGTTTTGCAGCAGCCATGTAAGCTACTAAATCACCTCGCACGAATGTTCCTACCTGCTCACCCAACGCACCAGGGAATTGAAACAACACATCTTCATCTTCCAAAAACGCTGTCGTAATCGCAGCAGCATCATCAAAGACAGATACACCCTTGTCTCGCTGTGTTTCTATTCTACGATATGTCACAACTAGATGTTCTGCCTTAATAACATCTTTCCTAGCTAAACACTCTTCAATCCCCTCTTTTAATCGCTTAATAGATTGTAACTTCAAATACTCTGTAGCAGCTTTAGAAACAAATTCTAAGTTTACATTGTCTTCTTTCTCTTCTTTGTACTCCTCAGACAAACTAGAAAGAAATACACGTACTAATTCTGCATTTTCTTCGCCATAAATCTGAGAAGCGTTCTTTTGATATAGCTCCTGTATATGCTTGCCAGGTGCTTGATGATACTCTTTATAGTACTCAAGCACCCATCTCAATACAATCTGAGCATAAGGTGTATCTAAATACTCGATCTTTAATAGTGGCTCTAAATCTTGTAAAAACCTTGTAGATGTAATAGCATATGTAATCAATTTACGCTCTATCGTAGCATCAACTTCTTGAATTTTCATCGTGACTCCTAGCGGTTACTATACTCTACTAATAGGCTCTCTAACAAATCCTCACTTTCAACTTCTTTCCCATCAAGCAATTTGCGCACCACAGTACGCTTCCTGTCTAAATATCGCATAATCTTCTCTTCTACTGTATCTTTAGCAATCAAAAAGTACACACTAACAACATCCTTCTGTCCAATTCTATGACACCGATCAGCAGCTTGATCTAAATCCGCAGTAGTCCAAGGTAACTCTACAAACGCGACAGAAGAAGCAGCTGTTAAGGTCAACGCCACACCTGCTGCTATAACTTGACCTACAAACAATTGCACAGAAGGATCATTCTGAAACTTTTGTTCGAGCAACTTTCGATCTTCTGGCTTTGTATGACCATCTACACGTACACATACATCAGCAAACATATGCTCAATATCATCCAACACACGTAAGTGCACACCAAACACCACAAGTTTCTTGCCTGACTCTAAGAAATCACGAATCCATTGTATTACAGCATTGCGCTTTGCTATATAGGCCAATTGCTTCAGATGCTCTATTCGATTGCGAGCTTCTGTTTGTACTTTTCGCGTTAGATTCTGAATCACCCACTCACGAAACTCTCTATCAGCATCCTCATACGCTTTCAACTGTATTTCCTCACACTCCAACGGTACAACTTGCAATAACTTAGGAGGCAAATCAACTAAAACCTCTTGTTTTTCCCGTCTAAGCATCAACGGTGTAATCAATTTACGTAATTCATCTTGGTTTGACGCCCCACGAAACACCCAACCGAAACCGTTGTGTCGAGGATTACAATATCGTTGTAAATACTCCCATCGATTCGAAAACACCTTTGGTTCTACAAGATTAAGTACCGTAAAAAACTCCGAAGGAAAAGATTTGATGGGCGTTCCAGACAAAAAGATACGCTTCGGAATACGGCGAGCAATACGTACAAACGCTTTCGTACGTTTCGCTTTGATATTCGACACATACTGCACTTCATCTCCAATAACAACTTTGAACCCAACTTGTAATAACAATTCTTCCCAATCCTTAAGAACATCATAGTTAATAACATACAATCGCTTCTTGTTCAATAAATCAATTCCATTCGTTTGGCGTGAAGATAATACACATACATCCTCACTAGTAATCTGTAACCATCGCTGAGCAAACTCATACCATACGTACTTCGCCACCGCAGGACATATAACAAGTACAGGAGATAACTCCGGATGTAACCGCAAATAACCTAACGCCTGTACCGTTTTACCCAAACCCATCTCATCCCCAATGATTCCAATCCCTTGTCGTTGTTCTAAAAAACGTACTCCTTCAATCTGATATCCAAACAAACCCTTCAATTTCTCTACATCGATCGTTACGGGCGGAGAAGATACTTGCGCAGGAACAACAATCGTACGTCCAACGGGTTCTCCCATAAATGTACGCACAGCATTCGTCAATACAAAACCAAGTGATCGTAAATAATTCACATTCTCTGTTGTTGCTGGTGCAACCCAAGCATTAAGATTCGGATCCCAGACACGCCCTACTACTCCGGCCTTCACCTTATTTAACACATCATAAAACTCTTCTTTCTTTTCTATACGAAAACGAATAATCAACGATTCTTTCACCATGTCTACTACCTTCATAACTATACTCCCACTAACCGCAAAATCTCCCGACGAACATATAACGCTCTCTCTTCAGAAAACTCGCCAGGATCCTTCTGCAATTCAGAATCAAACACGATTGTCTTTTTCACACCTAGTGCTGACAACATCGCTGCATACTTTCTTGCCCGAGCTTGCGCTTCCGCTTCCGAATCGAACAAAAACACCACTGTCTGATACGATAACAACAACCTTAGCTGCTGCTCTGTCATCGTTGTACCTAGCGTTGCACAATAGTTATCACCCATTCTCCAACAGTCAAACACACCTTCCACCACACCAACCCATTCACTAACACAATTGTCAATATTGTATAACACATGTTTTGGATTCATCACTGATTGCTCAATCTTACATGTCAAATACCGAGGATGTTGTCGATCAATGATCGAGCGTGATGTAAATGACACAACCCGTCCTCGATATATTATTGGTATGATTATGCGCAATCTATAAAATCCAACTGGACCTGTTCCTTGAATATGGTACTTTTGCACAAGAAAATCAGGATCAAATCCTCTACGAATCAAATACTGTCGATGATACTCTGTAAGCTTACCTCCAGGTAAAGCAACCGTCGTTGCATTAACAACATTAGTACGATTCACTATCTGCCTAACACTATTAGATACTGTGTAATCCTCAAAAATCTCCTTTGCTTCAGGAAATGACACTCCTAACATCACCTGGATATAATCCGTAACCGAATGCCAGCCGCATCTCCAACAATTGTAGTATCCTCGTAGAAGATTAAATCCACCATGATTCGAACTATCTCCACAGAAAGGACACCGTACTCCAACCCATCCTTCTTGTACATTATTCCCTTTCTCAAAAAAAGGAATATGATTCTCTCGCAAGAATCTCAATACATCAAAACTCATAGACACAACTCATACACACTCTTATCTAGTGACAATTGTAGCACAAGAGAACCTCCTTTGCGTATTGTATCTACAACTGCATTCATTACCACTTTTGATATTACCACACCAGTCTCATCAAACAACAACATCCTCCAATTTCCCTCACTTGGACGAGATCGTAATCCCAACTTAACCCAAGGAAACATCAATAACTGATGTCTTTCCAACAAGTACTTTGCAACATACACAGCTGCTGATGTTATATGTGTATTTCTAACATACTTCTGACACAATGACTTAAACCGCTCTGATCGCTGAGAATGATCTAAATACACGCTCCTTATCCAATCAAGCTGCCAGTCCAATAGATAGACAGAAACATAATCATATATATCAAACGCTAACCCTAACTCACGTCCAAGCATATTGCCACCACCTTCGTAACTCACTCAACGTTAATAGTACCCGCTTCACAGGCCACTTCAACTGCTTATGAAAATAATCTAAAAGTGAGTTTTCTGAATGTTTCTTCTCAGGAGATTGTAATATGTATTTCAATACCACCTGAGCATCTGCTGATAACTCTGTTGCTACTGCATCATAGAATTCTAATGTACGACTAAACTCCTCAAACCATGTAGATTTGCATCGTAACAATAGATCATCATCATACTTAAAATGTATAACATCCTTGTTCTCCCTATACCATAACTCTATCATTCCAAGCAAGTTAGCATAGAGATATGTCGAAAATGCACCTTTTGTTTCATCATAGTTCTCAAGAACACGCAAAAAAATCAAATACCCATTCGACAACAATTCCTCAAAATCAACTGTTTGTAAACGACATCTCTTTACAAACCGCCATGCATACTTGCGAATTAAATTCATATACCTTCGAAACATCTCTTCTGCATACACATTATCCATACGATTCCCCCTATGCCTCTACACAACACTTACTAAAGACTTCTTATACGATCCATCCTTGACTAATCGTACCGAAAACTTGCGATCTGCAATCTCAATCATCTTTTCTTCATGTGTAACCATAACCAACTGCAACTTTAATCTTGAAGAAAGCTGCTGCAACATCTCTCCTGCCTTAGACTGCAAATCAGCTGACAAGTAGCGGAAAGGCTCATCCAATATCATTACGCGCCTCGTCTTTCCTAACGACCAAACAGCTAGTCGTAACGCAAACGCCACAACATCTGAAACACCTCCTCCTGCAGATGTAAGCGGATCAATTTCGATTCCATTTTTCATAAAACACAACCGCGCTTCTGTCTTCCCCCGTTTTATCTCAAACACAACCTTGAACTTGTACTCATCTGGAAATACAGCATCTAAAGCCAACTGCACAATATCCTCGATATGAAAACGGAGCTGTTCTTGTGTCTCTTTCGCTACATGCTGAATAAATACCTGTACCTCTTCAAGTACCTTCAATCTCTCCTCCATCGTCTGCTTCTTCTGTTCCATCTCTTGCATACGCTTCTTAAGAAACACTTGCTTACCACGCAACTGCTCGATCTTACGCAGGTAATCGCTTAATGAAATCATACCGAACTCCAATCATACGCTTGCTCAATCTTTGTTAACAATACACTCAACCGTCGTTCTCCTTCCGCAATCTCTTCTTCTAGCGCTGCAAGCTTCTTCTTTACATCCTCCTCATTCTCACACCCATACTCCTCTTTCCAACGACGCCGAATGTTTTCCATAGCACCTTCTGCTTTCGCTTTCTTCTCTTTTAGCAAATCAATCTTTCTTTTGATTTCCTCAATCTGATCAATATTCAACATACATCCCTCCTCACCTAATGTTAAGTTCTTCAATTATCTCTTCCAATACAGCTCTCCCTTGAGAGGAAAGTTGATTGGATCTGTTCCTGAGATTTATAACAAAATCTAGTGATAACTCTTTCCCTTTCTCAATTGAAGCGATAAACGCCTCAATCCTATCATTCCTTTCCTTTTCTTTCGTAATATGAGCATTCGATACCAAACCAGGATCATATACCGGTACAAACTCAAACGCACCTCCTTCCACAGACAATACATAAAATCCAGGAGTATAATCAACTAAATCTGCACTCTGCCGTAACAAACAACCAGGATTCACAACAGCTCTTGTCCCTTCCTGATACAAAAAACGCGAATGATTATCTCCTGTGAATATGTACTGAACTCCAGGAAACTGTTGCAATAATTCTTTCGCCGTCACAAAACTATCTGCTGGAAATAGATTCGAAGATTCCTTAAGAGTCAACTGATGTATGATAAGAAAAGTTCCTTGTATGTCCTTACCTTCACCTCTACTCATCACACTCTTCACACTTCCGTAAGGAAGGGTAACTCCAATTCGATCAGCTGTAAAAAGATTAGTATGTTGCATTGAGGCTACTGCTAACAAATTACCAAACGAAGACCGCTGCACATAATCTAACGAATGATAAGGCAAATCATGTTGTCCAGGAATAACAAACACATTCTGTTTAAACCTTGCAATCTCCTGTAGCAACATTGTCACTAAACTCGGATGAACATGCGATCGATGAAACACATCTCCACAAACAATAACATCTGCTTCAACTTTCTCAGCATAACTAAACACTGACCTCACAGCTTGCTGCTGTACATAAAACCAATCTTCATCATTTCGGCAAACAGGAAGATCTTCCCGTAGATGCCAATCAGCTGTAATAACGTATTTCATACATTAGCTCCTCTTAATACTCCCGTCCCTCCACACAACGGACAAACTTCTGGAAGCATAGCGTCTAACTTAACTATTTCATCATCAATCACACGCTGCTGTACTTGTAACTGTTGATAATTAGTAAGACTTTCGCGTAACAAACGAAGCACTTTCCGATTAACACTAATTTCTCCAGCAACCTCAGTTGCTTCTGCTATCTCACTTTCAGGAAGGGCTGGGATTATTGTAACTAACTCTTTTGCAGACATATAATCATGCAACAAAGTTGTCAACATTCTGTGTTCTGCTTTGTTGTTATATATGTTATTCTTCAATGATTCGACTTTCGTAAGTAACGACTGCACAAATTCAATGCATGTTAATTCTACAACTAGTGCAGAAGCTTGCACAAATTCTTGTAACTGCACCTGTAAAGCACGCAACATTCCTCGCACCCCAGACATGTTCTGCACTTCTTCAATAACCTTCTTTACCCATTTTTCTATCTCTTCTACATTTATCTGTTGTGCTTCAATCTTAGCATTCAAATAAGTTTGAAGGGTAGAATACAATGCCGACTTTATCTCTGTCTTTTTGTATATCGATGCTTCAAGAGCCTGTGCCTCCTTTAGTATATCTACAACTGCATCAATCCACGCCAACGCACCTAGCTCTACTTGTATTAACTGTAACTCTTCTGCGACTTGTTCAATAGTATTCTTCGTTGCTCTTCTCTTCTGCTCAACTAACGCTAACAACTTATCAATGTCATCCAAGCGAATTGTCCTATTGAGTATTCGAGCAACCTCTCCTGCCGAATCCGACAACAAAAAATGTGAATCTAACTGCCGTTGGATATTGATATCCTTAATATCGATTAACCGCTCTATCTCTTCTGGAACATCCCGACCTACGGCTTCTAACACCTTCCCATCTACTAAATAACGATTCGCAACACGATCACGATACCGTACAATCTTGTGCCCATCAAACTCTAACTCAACAGACGTAGGGGCCTTCAATACTCCTTTATCCGTCATATTCCAATGCGAAACAAACCCTAACCCATCAGGTTTATTCTGTATCACCCATAATAGTGCCCGAATCACAGCAGATTTCCCTTGATCACTAGGTCCTACAATCACATTGACTCCGGATGTTAATGTGATTGTCGTATCCGCATGTGACTGAAAATTAACAATTCTCACCTTCTCTATCATACTAACCTCTCAAAATATTATTGACTTCATTTCTAAAACTTCATAAAAATTATATGTTTTTTACAATGCTTTTCCAAGTATTAAAACTACGACGCTTGTAAGAAAAATGCGATTGAAACAACACAAAGGCCACTGAAAAAGGAGCAATAATATCAACAAACACCGCCGGAAACACGGCAAAGAAAAACTGTAACAAATCAGGACTAATGTTATCATTAAACACATGAGCAATCCAAATAAAAAACGATGATACTGCACCTTTCTGTGTCTGTACCAATGCAATACTCCCTTCTTCCTGAGACAAATACTGAACTATTGCTTGTTGCCTTTGCATCAATTGCTGTTGTAAATCTACAATCTTCCGATCTACCTGTTCAAGCTGAGTACGCAGTCTATCAAACCCAAGCGGATCTTCTGTACGCCTATCTAAATCATACGCCTCTAATAACCGTTGATAAACACGACGAGTATCTTCCTGTGTACGGATCTGCGCTTTCACTTGTTCTTCTTGCTTCCGCAGGATATCGTACTTCATCTGTGCTTGCAATACTCCAGCTGTAGACAATATATGTACTTGCTCTGCTTTCATCCTCTTGTTGTACTGTCCAGCAACAGTAGAAGCCATTGAAAAACACAATACAATCAAGAATAGAAGCAAGAATCCTGTACCAAACAACCAACGCCGTGCTCGAAATAACAATAACACAACTTCAAATGCTACTGTAGAAAATATTACCATGATACAAGCTAACACAAAGGCAAGAAAAGGCGGTAAATATTCTAAAAACCACACATTCGTATAATACACAGATACACTAATTGCTCCTACTCCAACTATCGCTAACAATATGCGGAGTAGAATCATTATCCATATACTGCGTTTCTTCTTCTCTATCACTTCTGCAACATTATCGTTAGCCGGTGTAGACGTTGTATCAACTACACGATACTTCGCATAATTCTTTCGTAAAAATCCTTCTCGAATCAATGTACGGAACACTTCTAATATCTTCGATTCAGGCACACCAAAACGCTCTGCAATCACTTTAACAGGGGGCAATACTTTGCGTTTCTTGTACTCGGACAATAGGTATTCCTTAACATCTACAATATTCAGCTCACTCTCCATGTGTTACTCCTCATCATCATCAAGATCATCCAGTAACTCATTCTGTTCCCTCTGCACATCCTCATAGAATTGAGAAAACATTTCACGATTCTCTTTGTCTACTTCTGAATAGAATTCTTCAAACAATTCTGCATGCTCACGAGCTGCCTCTGCTTCAAACTGCTCTAATCTCCATGCTGTAATACGCTCCGGTGGACGATCATCTACCACTTCCGGTTCTGGATCGTCATCATCAGGAGCAGCATTGATCTCTTCTAGTTGTTGCAAATAATACTGTCGGTACATCTCACGATTCTTTTCGACTAACGCTGCATCCGCTTTTTCTTTCTCCTCATCGCGATCTGCTAATCGTTGCCGCTCACGCTTATCATAGATATCTTTAAGAAATTCAGCTTTCTGAATGTCCTCATCCGTAAGCTCTAACTTAATCCGATACCTAGTTTCGCACCACTTCACAAAATGTGGCCACGTTTTTGTATCTACTCCAATATTCGCCAAGCTCCAACCTTGCCAAGACTTCGAAAATTCATCTAACCGATCTAAAAACGCGGTAAAATGATCAAAATAAGTATACCAGTGGGACAAACTTACATACGATAACCCAGCATAACGATTGTATAACACTAGTTTATCATAGTACTTCTTATACCACGTATACAACTTCAGCATCTTACGTAAGTATCCTGTCCTAGACCACTCTGCCTTCCAGTATCGCAACACGTAATCACGAGATCGTTCGTCAAACGCTTCTAACAACTTTTCTTCCGTTTCTACCTCTTGTGGAGCATGAAACAAACAATACAAGAACCAACTCTTCTTCTCTGCAGGATTGTAGAAAAAGTCTTGAATATATCGAGGTAATGTTCGTTTACTCTTCGGAGCATATTCTGGTAATCGCATTTTTGCTAATCGTGATACAGCTCTACGCACGAGAGGTTCAATCGCGCGATTTTTACAGTAATACAGATCAATCCCTTCTTCTCTTAACCATCGTTCATCAAACTCGTATGTACGTATAAACAAGTCAGGACGTGTAACTAACGAAAGAAACTTTTGTACTTCTAAATAGAGTTTTGCTACAGGCTTGTCTATCACAGGCGGACGGTTTTTGAATCCTCCTTTTTCCAGAGCTTCAAGAATTACTAATCGAATATCTTCTCTTAAACTTCTTTCTTTGTCAGATACTTCTCTTTTCATACTTCTCTCCTGCGTATTGTTTTCTAAGAGAAAACTAGATGCAGACACGTTAGTGTCTGCATCTAACACATTCTTTTCTTTCTCGAGAATCGTATTACTCTTTATATTATTTATATCGTTTATATTACGTGTATTACGTGTATTACGTGTATTATATGTAATATAATACGTATAATCGAAGCTTGACTTTTGTTTATCACTAGTGTTTAACTTTTGTTTATCACTAGTGTTTAACTTTTGTTTATCGCTTAACAGCTGCAAGATTTTTCTTGTGTGCACACGGTAAAAATTCTTACTTGGCAACCCTCTTCTTTCAATATCTAAAAGATTTAACGTACGAAGTCGTTGTAATATAGTTGAAATATGCGTTTCTGAGTATGGAACCTTTTCTTTCAATTCTCTAATAGAAAGTGAAAAATATCCATTCTGTGTATTAGACTCTAGTGTCTTTTTATGATCAAGAAGTACTTTTAGAATGTGAATTGCTGAACGAGGAAGCAACGTACTTATTGCTAATGCTAGTGCTAAACACTCATTATTCATAGATAACTCCTTACTTGTGACTTTTATGGTGATAACTTAAAACGAACAACTGAGTGCGTGGCGTAAAGAAATCAGGATGTTGTTCACGTGTTTCTTGAAACAAAGTAATTAGATTCTCTTTATTTAGTTTACACCACAATACAGGAGAGTTACGACGGCGTCTTGTCGTAATTAACTTTCGTTCTCGAAAATGCTGCAAACCTTTTAGAATCTTGTTTTCGTTAGTATTCAACAAACCTGCAAGATGCTCAACTTCGATACCAAACTCTCCTTTTTTCATACAACCTTGCTTGCTGCTTTCATAATCGATTTTTATCAACAACGCTAACAATACACTATGAACAACATCGTCGCAAAGAAAGAGTGCAACAACAGGAAAAGCAAAGCATTCTGTCTCTCCTAACATACGTTCATAAACAGAATTCGGCGGTTTTATGGTTGTGTTATTCATATAGCTTCCTTACTTCATCTTTGTTGATCCTTGCCCAACAGATTTTCGGGTATCCTCTAGTTCTTGATTCAACATAACCTGCATTGACGAGTGTTTTAAGAAAAGCTTTGATCTTTGTAACGTCATACTGTTGACCTAGGCATCGTGCAATCGTAACATTCGGTGCAGGAAACCACCCATCAACGAAAAACCCTTTTTGTTGTCCTTCTTTCTCTAGTCTAAGCAATATGGCTAACAAAAGAGCTCTCCTTGCTCCTAATTTTTTAACGAATGAGAATGGTACAAACAAACCAGTTTCATTCTGTAGAAGTTCTTTACTATAGATTTTTACTTCTCTTTGCATACAACCTCCTAATAATAGTATGTTCTCTTGTAAATAACAAGCCACCTTCTCGAAGGTGGCTTGTATCCATTTTTACGGTTTATGCGACCTTTTGTTCAATAAGTTGTTTCCATTCACTAGAAGGCAATTCAACAATCTCGTATGCAACTTGTTCCATTTGAAATTGTCGATCGCAGTTGTCAATTGATTTCGCTAGTGCTGTGATGGAATTCACAAGTCCCCACCGAGTAGCATCACCTTCAGTGATAAGGTTCGTAATAATTCCTTCTCCTTCCTTGTCACTAAACCCAAATCTCTTTGTTACATTCTGTACTGCTTGTACAGGATTTGGAATAACATCGTTTGCAATTACTTGCAAACGTCGGACAGAACGTTCGAACACTTCTTTCTGTAACGAATATTCAATCACATCACGTAATCGAAGTTTGAAAGCATTTATATCAGCAACAAGCGTGTCCCTTTTGTAAATATTCAACTCATTATCAACGTCAATCCTTCGACCTACATGATGACGATTGAGTAACGATTCTCCGATCAACCCATTTGTACACCGTAGTCGCCAAATCAATGTAGATACATCCACAGCTCCATATCCAACTTCGCTATTTGACAACGTTATCCCTGCCTGTACTACATCACCTACACGTACTTCTGCTTCGATAGTAGGAAAGATCAATTGGACATACATGCGTGTTTCTGTCAATGCTAATGAAGCTATCTTTAGTGTGGGAATGTTTCGGAGAGTAGGTAGTAAAGCCTCCATGACGACAAAATTGTCGAATGGGACAAATCGATCAGAAAGAAACGCTCGGTTCTGCCCGTCTAACACACGAACAAGTTTTTGTTCAGTAGCAGAATGTTGAAGCCATGCATTGACGTTGTACGCTCGTAATCCTGGCAGAGCATTCATTTGATCGTAATACCGTTTCGGGATACCGAGCTTTTCCGCTACTTGTGTGTGCGCAAGAGGAGTTAGACGATACGACCCTGTATTTTGAATGTTGAACGTCTCCCCATCTTCTTCCATCTTCAAGACCCTGTGAGGAACAAGAAAATCTTCCTTCGCACGCTCGATTCGCTCTATTTCAGCGATGAGCTCTTGCATTGATTGATAATTACCTTTCATATATACCTCCAATATATTATTGAATTTCAATGGTTAACATTCAAAACTTTTTCCTCATCTTTGCTTCCATCCGGCTTAACCACTGTGACATGGCCACATACTTCATTAGGATTGTTCCTTGGATGGAACCATATATGCGCAATTTCATATTCATTCGCTGGCTCAAATCTTTCTACCGTCATCGTTTTAAACAGAACTACTAAGTTGTGAATATTCGTCGATCCACAACTATGACGATATGGAGAACCTTCTTCAAGTACAAGCGAGAACTCTATTCCATCCTTCCTTTCGGGAGGAACAAGCAGAAGAGTATCTGCTGTTTTACGTTCTGTATAGTGTGGATAGAGCTCTCGCAATGCCGTGATAATCTTTTCTGAGGTATCACAAAATACTTCCTTATTCATATATTTCCTCCATGATATTAAGATTTTTCGAATCATAAGCTCGGTGCTTTCACCTGAAACATAGTACCATATACAGTGGTGATAATCAATTATTCCGGAAACCCTGTTTTTGGGAATACATATTTTCTATCTTCAAAACTTGTAATTTTTGCTTCAAATTTAGTAGACCAAATTGTTTTTCGACAAATGGCAACGGAATAAGTAGCTGGAGTTGAAGAGGTTTCAGGATGTGTTTTAACTGCCGCAAACAAAGCACATTTTACAGTGCAATACTTTTTAAAAACATTAAATGGACAATATTGTACGTTCTCTATTCCATTCTTTATTAATGCTAAACGTCCATTTTTTTCAATAATTATTTTATCCACGTACATTCCTATAACCTCCTCTTAGAATCTACCCTTCTTATACCGAAGGCTTAAACTTACTTCATCGCTCGAAGGATGTAAAAGCTCATCTAGCCCTTCAATAACCGCAAGCTCATAGGCTATGGCTATACGCTCAACCAGTTTGCTGTCCGTTCCTACAACGGCCTTAACCGCCCAATGCTGGTCAACACGGTTAAGGGCATCTTCGGGAATAGCCGTTTCAGTTCTATTCTTAGTCATTTCTTTTACACCACGTTGGCCGGTGCCACCTGAGTAAGATTTTCCCCACAACGTGGGTATTCATTATATTTCTTTGTGCATTAGGATTAACTTGCCTTCCTCATACTTCCTCCTATTTTCCTTGACAACTCTCTCTATGTCTGTGAACCATTTTTCTACCATATCCTTTGATTTCTTCATCAGTTCGTTTGGGTCAAGAACCTGCAATTCCATCTTCGCCCATCTCATGTCATCTCGATAGGTTCCCCAGTTATAATCCAACAATTGTCCACATATATATGTGTGGGGATCTAGAGCTTCTTTAGATAAATACTTATATCCAAACTCCGTAGGGATCCCAATTTCTATATCAGCTATAGGAGCTGACATAGAAAGATCCCATTTGATTTTTATTCTTGCTTCAATTCTCATTTTATACCCCCAAGTTATTTTTCTTGCACCCCGTAAGCTCCTGTGCCGCCTAATTGAATTTATTCCCGCACAAGCGGGGGTTATGCTTTAATCATCTTCTTTCAAGCGCCTGCTCGAAGAGCAGGCATGCGCTGATTATCAACGCATAGCCGAGCTGGGCCTTGGATGGTGAGGGCCAAATTTTGAAGAGAAACAGATCGTACCATGCCACACGGCATAGCGCATGGTACTTTTCGTCTAACAGCTCTGCTGTGCTTGAATCCACAAGCTCCATTGGTGGGGTAAAATTAACAATGGCCGAGTTTATTTGCATGAAGCGCTCCTCGCCGAGGACATCCACAACGGCCCGCACGTCCAAGTACTTCATCGCTTCATGTAAGATTTTAAGTTTTTCATCCTCTTTCATTTTTCTTACACCTCGTTTCGGGCTGGTGCTGCCCAAAAAGGTTACCCTCCGCTTAAGCGGAGGGCTGATCAGGGTCTCTATTATGCATAAAAGGGGAAGGTTTCAATGACACGTAATGGCCGAACCCACGATGCAGCAATTTTGTTTTTATATCTCACTATCTTGCCTCCGAACGCCACGTATAGAATGGCCCTTTGCGGGCAATACTTTAATGCGGCGTTTGAGGGGAGGGCAACATCCCCTTCCATGCAATCGGAGAAGGTTTCAAAGACGTAGAGCCCGCCTTTGTGGCCTCGTTTTGCGGGCTGTTCGAGCCGCACGCCGACTTTATACTCGGTTGTGCCGTCGTACAACGACAGATACCTGCCGTTTTCAACGGCTACAACCTTATAGCCCTCGTGCTCTATTTGCGTGGGGTCTAGGCCGAAGGCTACGGCAACTCTCTGTTGCCAATTTCCTCTCCGGGAATGTGTGATCGCCTTTTCAGCGATTTCCTCAGCGACCTGTGCGAAGCGAAA
>Ga0308390_1001626_pt1 | contig 14358 bp, 14 predicted proteins | sample Hotspr2Sample149_FD_202358 | JGI IMG/M metagenome (GOLD analysis project Ga0308390, IMG submission 202358) | Hot spring phototrophic mat microbial communities from Mushroom Spring, Yellowstone National Park, Wyoming, United States - 20040719_149 ...
GATCCCGAATATCGAAACCCTTCGCCAGACCACAGATGCGCTGCTGGACAAGACATCCGAAACAAAGGTTCCCGTGCTGGTCACGTTCGAGCGTCGCAACGAGCGGCTGGTAACGGTGGTTACCCTGGGGAAACCGGCCATCGTGGCACCGGCCGCCGAGGCCCGAAAACCCTGGCTGGCTGTGGACACGCAAGTCATTACCAGGGAAATCGCGCGGGCTATGGGCAATCCTGATCTGCGCGGGTTTCGGATAACCAATGTCTTTCCGGGAGGACCGGGTGACCGGGCGGGACTAAAGGTGGGTGATCTGATTGTCGCGGTCGATGATACGGCCCTGACCGCGTCCCGCCCTGAAGAAGGCGAAGAGCTGGCCGTACTGATTCGACAGTACGCCCCGGACGCCACGGTAAACCTGCAGGTGCTGCGTGACGGCACACCCCAGGTCATTCCAGTGACGCTGGAACCTGCGCCGCCGTCGGAACGGGAAATGAAACGGTTCCGGGACGATGTTCTGGAACTGGTCGCGCGTGATATGGCCTTCCGGGACCGCGCGGCCCGGAAACTGGAAGAAAAAAAACCGGGGGTAATCACGGAAATGGTTACCAGCGGCGGCTGGGCGGATCTGGGCGGTCTGTCCGCCGGTGACGTAATCATGGAAATCGACGGTGTGGCTGTGGAGAATGTGACCGTGTACGAATCCCTGATGAAGGCTGCCAGGGAAAAACGCGCGTCCCGGCTGGTGTTCAAGGTCCTGCGAGGAGTCCATACCCGCTTCCTGGAAATCGAACCGAAGTGGGAGGATGGCAAATAATCCGGGGAAAGGACGGGGGCATGTCCGAATGTTCAAAAGCAGCCCGTGATCACCGATGGCCCATTGCCGGACGGGTAGCTCTGGTTACCGGGGCGGCGAAACGTCTGGGCAGAGCCCTCGCGCTGGAACTGGCCGGCCGCGGCGCACGGATTGCGGCCCATTGCGCGGCCTCCATTGCAACCGCGGAAGATCTTGCCAGGAATATACGTGAACACGGAGGCATATGCGAAGTGTTCCAGGCCGATTTCGACCGGCCCGATTCCGCTCGTGAACTGGTGAAACGGGTATCCGAAAGCATGGGACCGGTCAGCATTCTCATCAACAATGCCAGCATTTTCCACGAACAGACCTTCACCGGCATGACGCTGGAGGATCTCCAGCGGAACCTGCGCGTCAACACCTTCGCACCCCTTGAAGCCGCCCGGGCCACGGCGGCCGTCTGCGACGACGGAGTCATTATCAATCTGCTCGATACCCGCATACTCGACTATGACCACACACATGTGCCCTATCATCTGAGCAAACGACTCCTTGCCACCCTGACGCGGATCATGGCGCTGGAATTCGCGCCCCGGATCCGGGTGAATGCCGTGGCACCCGGGCTGGTTCTGCCTCCGGAGGGCAAAGATGAGTCCTATCTGGCCGCCCTGGCTCCCTCCACGCCGCTGCAGACCTGGGGGGGCCCGGAAGACGTGGTTGACGCCGCTGTTTACCTGATTCAGGCCCGTTTCGTCACCGGCCAGACCTTGTATATCGATGGCGGACGCCATATGAAAGGGCATGTATATGAGTGAACGCGCCCCCGATCAGTCCCTCGACCGGGTGCACATACGCGATCTCATGTTGCGCTGCGTCGTGGGCATTTACCCTGAGGAACGGGAAAACCTGCAGGATGTGATTCTCAACATCACGCTGTATGGCGACCTGTCCCGGGCCTGTCGTTCGGATGATATCGCTGACACGATCGACTACAAGCGGGTCAAAAAGGCGGTGGTGGCACTGGTGGAAAACAGCGCGTTCTATCTCGTGGAACGGTTGGCCCAGGCGGTCGCCGACTGCTGTCTGGCTTTTGACGGGGTTGAACGGGTGGACGTTACGGTCGACAAGCCTGGCGCGCTCCGCTTTGCCCGGAGTGTAGCCGTGGAAATATCCCGGTCCCGGACAAATGGAACCGCATGAGGTTGGATCATGCCTGCCTGTCTCATCTCTGTGGCGGGAAATATCGATCCCCATCACTGGCTTCCGCTGGCCGTACGCCGCCTGTGTGATTTCGTACAGGTGGATGCAGTGTCCCCTTTTTTTATTACGCCGCCCATCGGACGGCCCGAGCAGCCTGATTACCGGAACGGCGTGCTTCAGTGCCAAACCAAACTGCAGCCCCGTCCCCTCAAATTTGAAATCCTCCGGAGCATAGAACTTGAGCATGGCCGAACCCGCGGTGAAGATCCCTACGCGGCACGAACCGTCGACCTGGACCTGCTCGACTGGGGTGGAATCATGCTGAACGAACCCGGCCTGCAATTGCCTGACCCAGACCTGTCCGAACGTCCGTTTCTGGCGGCCGCGGTACTGGCACTGAACCCTGAATATTCCCTGCCTGACGGCGGTTTACTCCGGGACAGGTTTGATTTCGCTGTCTGTGAGGCGTACCCTGTGGATATCCCGCTCACGCAAACCATTAAGGAGTTGATCACGTATGAATCTGGATCGAGTCAGTGACCTGGTCCGCCAGTTGCTTATCGAAATTGGAGAGGACCCGGACCGCGAAGGGCTGCGTAAAACCCCCGAACGTTATGCCCGGGCCCTTCAGTTTCTCACATCAGGCTATACCAAAAACCTGGACCAGATCATCAATAACGCCATCTTTCAGAGTGAATCCAACAACATGATTATCTGCCGGGACATCGAACTTTACAGCCTGTGTGAGCACCATATTCTGCCCTTTTTCGGCAAGGCCCACGTTGGCTATATCGCCCGGAAAAGAGTCATCGGACTGAGCAAACTGGCCCGGATCGTGGACTTTTACGCCCGGCGGCTGCAAATCCAGGAGCGGCTGACGGCCCAGATCGCCCGTGCCATCATGGATCACACTCAGGCCGAGGGCGTCGGTGTGGTGCTGGAATGCCGTCACCTGTGCATGATGATGCGGGGCGTTGAGAAACAGAATTCAGTGATGACCACATCGTCCGTGCTGGGCAGTTTCCATGATGATCCCATCACCCGCCATGAATTTCTGCAGTTGATTCGAGAGCAATCCGGGTCATGAAAACCAGGCTGCAACTTAAAATCGCCCTGCTCACGGTGGCAGGCGGCCTCCTGTTCATTGGTTCGGTCCTGGCCGCCGAGAAGGCCAACGGCGTCCTATCCGCCAATGGAAAAGGAAAAGGGTCCCCGTTGCCGGCGCCCCGGCAGGGCGGGGTATATGTCATCGCTCACCGCGGTGCCCATAAAGACATTCCGGAGAACACCCTGGCTGCCTACCGACGGGCCATCGAACTGGGATGCGATTTTGTGGAGATGGACCTGCGTACTACCGCTGACGGCCAGATCATCAGCATGCACAATGCCTCCGTGGATAACTACACTGCCGACGCCACTGGTCCAGTTTCCGGGTTCACGCTGGAAAAACTGAAATCCCTGGACATCGGAAGCCGGATCGGGCCGGAATGGCACGACGAGCGGGTTCCCGAACTGGAAGAAATCCTGGCACTGTGTGAGGGGAAAATCGGCATCTATATCGACCTCAAAGCGGCGGATCCCTGTGTGGTGGCATCGGCCCTGCGCCGTCACCAACTGGAACAACGGTCGGTGTGGTATGCCGGTCCGGCACCGTTACGGGCACTGAAAGCCTGCTGTCCGGAGTGCCTTCCCATGCCTGATCCCCACTCCCCAAAAGGACTGGAGCGCCTGCTGGAAAACGGGACACCGCCGGTCATCGCCACGGATAACCAGACCGTGACGCCGGAGATGGTGTCTTCCTGTCACGCGGCCGGAACGCTGGTATTCGTGGATGACGGGGGGCCCGAATCGTGGGCCACGCTGCTGGAGATGGGGGTGGACGGTATTCAGACCGACGATCCCGAGGCACTCATCGGTCTGCTTCGACAGCGGGATTCAGCCGGAGCCCGGCGGAACTGAGTTATGGAACGGCTGATCCAGGCGACCCTCCGGGCCATGCGTCTCCATGCCGGCCAGATCCGCAAAGGTCCTGGAAATGTGCCGTACTGCGCCCATCTGTGGGCTGTCGCGGCGATGGTTGCCGAATATGGCGGTTCCGATGACGCAATCATCGCTGCTCTACTGCACGATGCCGCGGAAGACCAGGGCGGACAGGACACGCTGGAACAAATAAGGACGGAATTCGGCGATGTCGTGGCTGATCATATTACCGCCCTGAGCGATACCCTGGAGTCCCCCAAACCGCCGTGGCGAGAGCGGAAACTGCGATACCTTCAGGTCCTGCGTGTCGCTCCGCCGGAAACACGGCTCATCGCGGCCGCGGACAAAATCCACAATATGCGCGCCGTGCTCCGCGGACTGCAGCAGGAAGGATCCCGCTTCTGGGAAAGCTTCCGGGGCAGACAGGACGGAACCTTGTGGTATTACCGCGCTGTCTATGATGTCCTGCGGGACGGTTGGCGTCACCCTATCCTCGAGGAATACCGGCTGGAACTGAGCCGTCTGGAACACACTGCCGCTGACCTCCAGGAGGGTTAAGCACCTCGCATTTGCGCCGAAAGCCGGCGGAAGATTATGATTTTCTCAGTTTTTCCGCGCCGCGCGGAGGTCTCCCGGATTACCTGACGCCGCTTTGGGGTGTATTTTCTGATGTCGGACATTGCCGTGAATGTGACCCGGATACGGGAACGGATCCACCGGGCGGCCGCCCGGACAGGACGGGACGGAAACGCTGTCCGACTGGTGGCAGTCACAAAAAGCGTCGGGCCGGAAGAAATCCGGACGTTGTGGGCATGCGGTGTGCGGGAAATGGCCGAAAACCGGGTCGAACGGGGACCGATTGTGGTGCCCGGATCGCCGGAAGGAATTACCTGGCGCCTGATCGGTCCATTGCAGCGGCGTAAAACCACCGAAGCCCTGCAATGGTTCCATGCTTTTGACGCAATTGACCGAATTGCGGCGGCGGAAACCCTTCAGCGCCGGTGCGAAGAACAGAACCTGACCGTTCCGGTTTTGCTGGAAGTCAATGTGTCCGGAGAAGCCAGCAAACATGGTTTCTCCCCGGCTGAAGTGGATGGCGTTCTGCGCGCGGTCCGGGTGCTGGACCGGCTTCGGGTGGACGGTCTGATGACCATGGCACCCTGGGGCGCGGAAGAAACCGTGTTGCGGAATATTTTTCGGACCCTGCGCCAACTCGCGGACGACAATGGACTGCGGGAGGTATCGATGGGCATGAGCGATGACTTCGAAATCGCCGTTGAGGAAGGCAGTACGATGGTGCGAATCGGCCGCGCTCTCTTCGAAACACCGCGGACGCATACGCCCTGAAAGATAATCAGCGGGCGGCACGGAAATCCCGCCCGAACATAACGGATGAAGCCATGACCACATCTCTGATCGAAAAATTGGAATCCCTGGAACAGCGGGGTCTGGAAGCGGCAGGCCATTGCGATGATTCGCGGCGGCTGGAAGAACTGCGGGTGTCGCTCCTGGGCCGAAAGGGCGAACTGACTGAAATCCTGCGGGGGCTGGCCAGCCTGCCCGCGGAGGAACGCCCGGAAGTCGGCAAAGTGGCCAACCGCGTGAAAGAAATGCTCACGGCCGCGATCGACCGCCGCAAGGCCGAGCTTGAAGAAGCGGAGGAAACCCGTCGCGCCCGGGAAACCTTCTTTGACTGGAGCCTGCCAGGCCGCGCCCAGCCAGCGGGACGGACCCACCTCATTGCCCGGACCGCCCGGGAAGTGATGGACGTCTTTCGCGCCATGGGGTTCAAGGTCGCGTGGGGGCCTGACGTCGAAACGGAGTACTACAACTTTGACGCGCTTAATACACCTTCGGATCACCCCGCCCGGGACGCGCACGACACGTTTTACGTGACACCTGGTGTGGTGCTGCGCACTCAGACATCCCCGGTCCAGATCCGCGTCATGGAACGGACCCGCCCACCTGTGGCGATTGTCGCGCCAGGGCGGGTTTATCGGGTAGACTGGGACGCAACCCACAGCCCCATGTTCTTCCAGATTGAAGGACTGCTGGTGGACCGGGATGTGACCTTCGCCGATCTGAAGGGTACGCTCACCCATTTTGTCCGCGAATACTTTGGACCGAAAACCCAGGCGCGTTTCCGGCCCCATTTCTTTCCCTTCACCGAACCTTCGGCGGAGATGGATATTCTGTGGACCGCCCCTGACCGGGATGGTGGCGGCATGAAAACCCGCTGGCTGGAAATGCTGGGCTGCGGAATGGTCCACCCGAAAGTGTTTGAAGCCGTCGGATACGATTACCAGCAGTACTCCGGTTTCGCCTTCGGCATGGGCGTGGACCGGATCGCGATGGTGCGTCATGGAATCAACGCCATCGCGCATCTCTATGAAAATGACCTGCGATTCCTGGAGCAATTCTGACCATGCTGATCTCTCTGAACTGGCTGCGGGATTATGTGGATCTGCCGGAGACGGTGGAAACGTTATGCGAACGGCTCACCCTCCTCGGGCTCGAGATCGAAAAAGTCACCCGGCCCGGCGAAGGTATTGAAAAAGTGGTCGTCGGACAGGTGCTGTCGGTGGAGCGTCATCCTGATGCTGACAAGCTGTCCGTCTGCCGCACGGATGTGGGTCAGGGAGAACCTCTTCAGATTGTCTGCGGTGCCACCAATATGAAGCCTGGGGACAAAGTTCCGACCGCGCTGGTCGGGGCGACCCTGCCGGGCGGTTTTGAGATCGGCCGCCGCAAAATGCGGGGAGTGGAATCCTACGGCATGATGTGTTCCGCCCGCGAACTCGGACTGGGCGAGGAACACATGGGCCTCATGATCCTGCCGGCGGACGCGCCCATCGGCCAGGACATACGGACATACCTCGGCCTGGATGACGCGATTCTGGAGATTGAGGTGACGCCCAACCGGGGCGACTGGGCTTCCATGATCGGCGTGGCCCGGGAACTGGCCGCCTGGTTCGGAAGGACCATGCGCGTGCCGAAAGCTGCGCCTGCCGAAGGCTCAGCGCCGGTGCGCGCGCTTACCTCGGTAACCATCGAGGATCCAGAGGGATGCCCCCGATATATCGCACGGGTGATCGAAGGGGTGAAGGTGGGACCATCCCCCGACTGGATGGCCCGCCGCCTGACCGCCGCCGGTATGCGGCCGATCAACAACGTGGTGGACGTAACCAACTACGTGCTCATGGAAACGGGCCACCCCCTGCACGCCTTCGACTACGACCGGCTGTCCGAAAACCGCATTGTCGTGCGCAGAGCCCGGGCTGGCGAACAGATTACCACGCTGGACGGTGAACGACGGTCCCTTACGCCGGAAATGCTGGTCATTGCCGACGCGGAAAAACCTCAGGCCGTCGCCGGGGTCATGGGCGGCGCTGACAGTGAAGTCACTGACGTCACCACGCGGATTCTTCTGGAAAGCGCCGTGTTTCATCCTGCACTGATCCGACGGACCGCCAGGACCCTCGGCCTCGTTACTGAAGCAGCTCAGCATTTCCAGCGGGGCGCGGACTGGGATATGGCCGAGTACGCGGTCAACCGCGCGGCGGACCTGGTCCTCCAACTGGCAGGCGGATCCCTGGCAGCCGGACTGTGGGACGCCGCTCCCAGACCGCCGCAGCCGGTATCGGTCCAACTGCGTTACCACCGGGCCGCGTCCTTCCTGGGCGTGCAGATGTTTCCGGCAACTCAGCGGGAGATTCTGGACCGGCTGGGTTTCGAGTTGGAGTCGGAAGATGAGGTTTCCGCCACTTTCCGGGTGCCCTCATGGCGCGTCCATGACGTATCTATGGAAACGGATCTTCTCGAGGAACTCGCACGGTTCCACGGCTATGACCGGCTTCCGGAAACCCTGCCGCCGGTACGGGCCAACGCCACCGACTTCGCACCCTACGATGAACCCCAGGAACAGACCCGCCGGTTCCTGGCCGACCGCGGCCTGACGGAAGTCTTTTCGTGGACCTTCAGTTCCCCCGCCATGGTGGAACGTGCCGGCCTGCCCGAAACTTACGGCAGAATGGTCACGCTCAGCAATCCGCTGACGGAAAACCACAGCACCATGCGGAGTTCCCTGATCCCTGGACTGTTGGCTATCGCGGAACGGAATGCCCGAAGGGGCGCCACGGGTCTGGCCGTGTTTGAACTGGGTCCGGTTTTTCTCCCGCCGCGGGACGGTGCAGTCACGCCGAAGACGCTTCCGGACGAACCGCCCGCTCTGGGCATACTGCTCGCCGGTGAGCCCCCCGCGCACTGGGCAGTACCCGTCCGTCCCTACGATCTGTATGATCTGAAAGGCATTGTGGAAACCCTTGGAGCGTGGCGGCGCCAGGACCTGCGGTTCAGGCCGATGGAATCACCATGGCCCCTTTTCGTGCCGGGTCAGGCAGCGGAAATTCTCCTGGGAGAAGCGATCGCCGGGTATATTGGTACAGTCTCGGGCCGGGTCGGAAAAGCATTCGACCTGCCCTTCGGCTGCTGTGTGGCCGAACTGAACCTCCGGGTGCTGTTCGACGCGCCATTGCGTCCCGCCCAGTTCCAGGAACTGCCGGCATTTCCGCCCAGTCCCCGTGACCTTGCGGTACTCGTTGACCGGACCACACCCGCGGGTGACCTGCTTGAAGCGGTGCGCGAGAAAGGTGGCACGTTGCTCCGGGACGCCCGGGTCTTCGATGTGTACACGGGCAAACAGGTCCCGCCAGACAAGAAAAGCGTGGCCATCAGTCTGGTATTCCAGTCGCCCGAACGCACCCTCACCGACGCCGACACCCAGCAGGCTTTTGACCGGATCGTCAAACACCTGGAACGGAAATTCCAGGCGGTGCTGCGATAACGCCTCGACATTTCCGCGCCGGAGAACAGCGTGTGAACCCGTTTCTGGAACAGCAATTCGAAGTGCTGGAAAAACAGGTTGCGGCGCTTCGGGAGGCCGTTGAGGCGGCCGCGCGCAAACAGACCGAAGAAGAAGCCAACCGAAAACTGATTCTCAAACAGTTCTGGGACGCCGAACGGCGGGCGGGCATTTACGAAGAAACCTACCGGCGGCTGCAGGGGGTACTGGTGGAGAATGAACAACTCAGACGACAGGTCGCGCAAGCCCGTGAACGGGCCCAGAAAATTCTGACCCTGGCGCGCGATCTATCCCGCAAAGCGGAACTGACATGATCCGGCCGGTTGATCCCAAAGTTTCCGTTCGGTTGGGAACAGTTTCACTTAATGTCCCCGTGTATCAGGATCCGGAAACATCGGCACGCATCGCTCAAGAGGTCACGGAAAAATTCCAGGAAGTCGCGGACCGAAGTGATGTGATCAATACGCTCCATTTCGCGCTGCTCACCGCCTATGAATTCGCCTGTGAACTGGACGCGCTGCGCCGGGAAAAAGAAGCAGACGAAGCAGAAATCAGCCGGCGCATTCAACGATTTCAGACCACACTGAAGCAACTCACCCGCGACATCCGAGACCTGTTTCCTGAATCAGATAAAAAATGATTCGGCAGCCGATCGCGCGAAGGAAACTTTCAGGTTTTGCGCAGCGCCTGGGGAATGTATTTGTCCAGTTTCTGCTCGGCGAATACAGGTTTGAACCGGGCGAACCGCTGCCGGCCGTTGACCACCGGCACACTGGCCCAGTCTTCCCCGATCAGCGGCCTGGCGTAACGGATAAAATCATCTGTCACGTCGATGCGGTTCGGGGCAATCCACGCTTCCGGGAAGGTCCGCTCGGAGTTGGCCACCAGTTCCAGCGGAGCCTTGTCGTAGCGGACGTTGTAAATGACACCGGGTTCTCTGAGAATCGTGGCCATCCAGCCGTTTTCGCCGGACCTCGCGATCAGTACCGCCTGCTGGCCTACCCGGTATGCCTCATCAAGATCCACAACTGACGCGTACAGGCAGGTGCTGCGCTGGTCGGTCCCGGGCACCTGACCCCGGGCTTTGCCCCCCACGGGCAGTCCCCGGTCATTGAGCAGATTCACCACTTTCTGGGCCGCGGTCAGTTTGGTGGAACCGTAGGTGGTATGTCCGAAACTGTCCCGGGCGTCTCCAAGATCGCCCACGTCAAACCCTTCGCTGACCACCACGATGCAGCGTCCGTCCCGTTTCAACTGATCGTTCACCAGGTCGCACATCTGTTCCGCGGTCACTTTGGATTCCACCATATAAATCTGCAGGGGCATTTCCCGCCGGGGATCCGCGAGCCGCGCGGCCGCCGGAATATATCCGATTTTCCGACCCATCGCCTGAATCACCAGCACGGGATCGGCCGGACTGGATCCCGCGTTTTCCTCATTGGCATTCTGGATCAGCCCCATCCAGTAACGCGCCACACTGCCATATCCCGGCGTATGATCGATCAGTTTGAATTCCGAATCTCCCACATCGTTATCAATGGTTTTCGGCACACCGACGGCCACCAGATCCAGACCCTGTTCCGCGGCCAGTTTCGCCACTTTGTTGGCGGTGTCCATCGAATCATTGCCGCCGTTATAGAAGAAATAACCGATATTGTGGGCGCGGAACACATCGATGATCCGCTGGAAATCCTCTTTTTGATGGTCCTTGAGTTTGTAGCGGCAGGTGCCGATGGCGCCTGCAGCTGGGGTATACCGCAACAGGGCGATTTCTTCTTCTTCCTGAACGGACAGGTTCAGCAATTCCTCTTTCAGCACGCCCTCGATACCGTGCCACCCGGCATAAACCGTGCCGAACGTGTCCGGAAACATCCTGCAAGTTTCGACAACCCCACGCAGGGAACTGTTGATTACCGGACTGGGTCCGCCGGATTGGGCGACAATGACATTTTTTGGGGCCATACCATTTCCTCACTGCTTGTGTCAGGCTATCCTTGGAATATTACTCCCCCGCTATACCGGACCATCCGCCATTCAGCGGTCTCCGGAACTCAAAAATATTGTACGCGGTAATGCGTCAGCCCAGCAAACCACCGCAGTTGGCCGGTGGCAACCACCACGGGATATACTTATTGTGAGTTGAGGAATGAATCATGCTTTGTCAGAAATGCCATCAGAAACCGGCTACAGCCCGTTACATCGAGGTGGTGGAGGGACGCGCGGTGGAACAGCATGTGTGCGCGGATTGTCTCGCGAAATACCTCCAGGGAGGGCCGGAAGCCTTCACCCTGAATGAGGTCAAACCGCGCCTGCATGAGCCAGGCACGCGGATGGAACCACGCCCTGCCGTGCAGCGGCGTACCCGACAGTCCTGCCCAACCTGCAACACCGCCCTGTCGGTCATTATGGACAAAAAAATGGTGGGCTGCGCGGAATGTTACCGGCACTTCCACGACGTAATCGAGGAAGTACTGATCCGCATTCAGCCCGACACCCAGCACCAGGGCAGAGGACGCGCCCGGGATGACGCGCGCGCGCGGATCCGCACCGAACTGCGGAACAAACGCGCCCTCCTGCGCAGCGTTCTCAAAATGGAAGATTACGAACAGGCGGCGGTCCTGCGTGATGAAATCCGGCGGTTGGAAGCCGGACTGCGAAGCGGCGGCGGAGAAGAAATGCCATGAGTGCGACCGACCTGTTACCGGCGGCTCTGCCCGAATGGTGCGGCACGGACACGGAACCGGCCAGTTGGACTGAAATCTCCTCCATCTGCACCCTTTTCCGCAATTTACCGGACTTGCCTTTTCCTCCCGCTGCCCGGCAGGAAGAACTTCTTGAAGTCACCAGAAGGGTCGAAGATGCCGCGCGGATGTTCTCCCCACTCGGTGATACCCTGGGATTCACGGAAAAGGACATCGAGTCCCCGGCTGGAGCCCTGCTGGCCGAACGACACCTCGCCACCCGGGAACTGTTGCACGGACACGGGCCCCGCGCCATCTTTACTGACCGCAGCGGCATGCGCGCCGTCATAGTCAACGCTGTAGACCATCTCACGGTTCGGGCGCTGGCACCTGGAAACAATCCCGCCCGCGCTCTCCAGCAGGTACTCGCTATCGAGGAAACCTTGGGCAGCACCCTTGACTTCGTTTACGACGACACCCGCGGCTTCCTCACCACCCGGCTGACCTGCACCGGCACCGGCCTGAAAGTCTGTGTGCTTTTGCATCTGCCCGCCCTGAGTTTGATCGGCATGCCACAGGCCAATTCCGAGGCAGCCAGGACCCGGGATGTCTCGCTGGTGGGCGTTGCTGCGGGAAACGGACTTGACCTATCGGTCCCAGGCATGTCCCAAGGGGATCCCCAGCAACTCATGGCAACACCTTACATCCCCGTGGAGCCCATTTCTGAACAGTGCCTGCTGACAGATGTGGAGGGTCCTATCCCTGTCGCGCCCGATCAGACGGTCGGCGCGTTGTATGCCATCATCAGCCAGCATTCCCTCGGACTCTCAGAAGAAGAGATCACCTACCGGGTCCAACACGCAGCCCGGGAATGGTGTGCCCAGGAGGAGGAAACCCGCCTGACCCTGCTTAAGAGCAACAGTCTATGGCTGCAGGATTGGGTCGGGCGCGCGGTGGCCCTGGCCAGGGGAACCTATCTCGCCGGCTTCGCTGAAACCCTCGACTGGCTGTCCCGAATCCGGCTTGGAGCGGCCGTTGGTATTCTGCGCATGCCTGGCCTTACCCCCGCCACGGCCAACCGCATGCTGATCGAGATCCAGGCAACACATCTTGCCCTGCGCTCCACAGGTGGACCACTCTCACGGATCGAACTGGCACGCCTGAGGGCGGAAAAACTGCGGGAATTTCTCACCCGCTGCGAATCAGCAACCTCCTGATCCCACACCCAGACACGTTCCCCTTATGCGCCGAGATTCACCAGCACCTCCAGCAGACGGTCCGCGATGGCAATAATTCGGGCGGATCCCTGAAACGCGCGTTCGTAGGCGATAAGATTGGTCACCTCTTCATCCATGTTTACTCCGGATACTTCTTCGCGGCGGCGGTCAAAATCCTGGGCGAAGCCCTGCTCTACCTGGAGAGACGATGCGTTATCCCTGGCCTGAATACCCAGCCGCGCTACCATGGCCTGGTAATATCCTTCCACGGTCTGCCGTCCCCCGTCAGCAATGGCAGCCGACCGAAGGGACTGCATGGCGAGGGCAGCCCTGTTGTCCCCCGTCAGCCGGAAATCCGTCCCATACCCCGATGAAATCCATTCCAGATGCTGGGCAAGATGATCTGAAAGCCCGATGGTCTTTGCGTCCGTTCCCTTAAATAGTCCATTCATTCCCAGCGAGACCAATGCCCCGGAGGTATCGTTAGCGAAGGCAAATCCGAAGCCTGCTGCCGCGGTCACCACCAGTCGGCCCTCCGCATCCACCGAAGCCGACAGGTTGGCCATGCCGTTGATGGCGGCAGCCACGTCCAAAACCGTCGTCACCCCGGCAGTCACCGGAACCGTAAGGGTCTCCGCGAGAGTTCCCGCCGCATTGAATACGTTCACGGTGAAAGACCCGTTATTCACGGCGAACGGCACATCACCGGCAGGGTCATCCAGCGGCAGCGCGGGATCCGCCCGGCGGACGGTTCCGGTTACAGTTCCGGACAGCGGCTCCAAACCACGACCCTGACTTTGAATCCCGTTCACCGATTCTATCAGTGCGCGAGCGATCTCATCGGCACGGTTGAGGTAATCCGCGGCCACATAATCCCGCATGAGCAGCAGACCGCGCAGTTCTCCACCCACTATCAGGGTGTTCAGACCCGTATCGGCCCAACGGACCCGCAACAGATCCGGCCGGTCGGGATCTATCGTATCGTCTGCCACTGCTGTCAGTGTCCGCCACCGGTCGCCGTTCACCAGTTGCTCATCGCCCAGCAGCACTTCCACCTCACCCGTGTCCCGTTCCCGGTAGGTCACCTTAACCAGGCGGGAGAGCCGATCCAGCAACCGGTCCCGCTCATCCCGCAGATCGTTCGCCCGGGCACCGTTTGCCTCAATCCGCCGGATCGAGACGTTCGTCTCGGCAATCCGTTCGGCCAGCGCGTTGATCTCGGGGATCATGTTCCGAATTTCCTCGTTGGCGTTTGACCGGACGGTATCAATGCGGCGGGCGGTTTCGTTGAGGGCGTTGGAAACGGCCCGAACTTCTGACAGCAGGGCTTCGCGCACGGACGGATCTTCCACATTACTGGAGAATTCGGAAAGTACTTCAAAAAACGCGCTCAGCCGAACCCCGAAACTCTGGTCACCCGGTTCCTGGAAAATATCCTCCAGCCGGGCGTAATACTGGTTCTGGATATTCACCTGACCCAGACTCGCCATCTGCGTCCGGTAAACTTTATCCAGAAACTCCTCACGAACCCGTTCCACTCCCGCAATTCTGGGTCCCCGCCCCAATTCACCGTAATAGGTGTAATTCGGCTCCCACGTGGTAACGTCAACCCGCTGACGGGAATAACCT
>Ga0308390_1001629_pt1 | contig 14350 bp, 6 predicted proteins | sample Hotspr2Sample149_FD_202358 | JGI IMG/M metagenome (GOLD analysis project Ga0308390, IMG submission 202358) | Hot spring phototrophic mat microbial communities from Mushroom Spring, Yellowstone National Park, Wyoming, United States - 20040719_149 ...
GGTCCAGAATCCTGCCTCCCGTATTCGGTTGATCGCATCCGGCAGGTTTTTCACGGTCACCAGTGGGACATATTCCACACCCCCGGCAGCGGCCTTGACCGCTGCGGGAGACAGGGGTGCCTGCCGGCGTTCCGTGAACAGCACGCCAGCCGCCCCGAATGCCGCCGCGGAACGGATCACCGCACCAAAGTTTCTGGGATCCTCAATACCATCCAGAGCGATGGCTACCTGCCGGGGACCGGACAAATGTTCCAGCCATGCACGAAGGTCTTCCCGTGGAATCGGGCCGGCCTCGAGCACCACACCCTGGTGCGCGCCGTTGGCGGTCAGCCGGTTCAGGGCATCCCTGGACAGCCGCTCCACGGGAATGCCGCGCTGACGGGCCAGCCGGATCAGGTCATCCAGGTCACGCGTGTCATCCAGTACACGCAGGACGTGTGCGGACCGACGGTTCGCGGTCAGACATGCCCGGACAGCCTGACGACCGTATACCATTTCCCGAAACACCAATTACCTCCCTGCTCAAAGTTTGTCCGTCAGCATATCACACTCCCCTCTGCGCACCGCGCGAAAAATAACCGCCCCGGGCCGATTCAGCCCGGGGCGGCAGGGAATACGGGTTATGTCGGCTATTTCTTTCGCCGGATGGTGATGGCACCGGCTGTGCCGACGATCATACCCAAAGCGGCCAGCAGGCCAATACCTCCGACCGGCACCGGCGGCTCGGTCAGCACCACCACCGTGGCAGGATCGCTCACCACGAAAGTATTGTTGTCCGATACTTCGACCCAATAATTTCCTGCGTCCTCGGCGGAAGCGTTCGGAATGACCAGCGTGGGACTGTCCTCGCCCACGTTGACCACACTCTTACTGCCGCCAGCAGCCTCAAACTTCCACTGGTAATGCAGAGTGCCGGTGCCGCCGTCCGCCGTGACGGACAGTTCGATCGGCTCACCCGCCCGGACGGTGACGCCCTGCGGCTGGGCCGTAATCGCCAGCGTGACGAGCAGCGTCGCGGGATCGGATGTCACCGTTTCGTACTGGTCGCTGACCACGACATAGTATGTGCCGGACTGCGCCCGCGTAAGACCGGTCAGGGTCAACGTCGGGCTGTTCTCGCCAACTGTCACCACGTTTCCGGAACCGTCATCGAACTTCCAGGTAAAGGTAAGCGGATAGACACCGCCCGTGACCACCACCGTGAAGGTGACACTACCGCCGGCAGGCACCTGAGCCGACTGCGGATGCTGGGTGATCTGGATGAGCGGCTGATTCACCAGTACCAGTTGGGCGGGCTGTGACACAACCGTCCGCGCCTCATCGGTAATTTCTACCCAATAGACGCCCTCCATCTCCGGCTGGAGGTTATTCAGGAACAGGAACGGCTGGTTGTTGCCCACGTTTACGGGACCGGTGCCGTCATCGAATTTCCACTGATACGTGATGGCGCCTTCACCACCCGACGTCTCCACCGTGAACACCCACGACGCGCCAATCTTCGTGGAGCCGCCCTGCGGCTGCCGCGTGATCGTCAGCGCCGGCGGCGGTGTAACGGTAATCACCGCCTGGTCGGATGTGATCTCATCGGTATAACCGTCGTACACCACAACGTCGTAGGCACCCGCGTCGGCATACTGGAGGTTGTTCAGGGTCAAGGCCCACGTCTGCGGCTGCTGTTCCACTGGCAGCGGAACGCCGTTCTTGCGCCACACATAGGTCCGGCCGGGTGCGCCGCCGCTGACCCCAACCGTGAGGGTGGTACTCGAGAACCGCTCGAAAGTTCCGCCCTGCGGCTGCGCGGTGATGGTGAGCCGCGGATAGACAGTCAGCGTGGCCGGGTCCGACTGCACCTGCGCCGGTGGAACGTAGGAATCGCTGACCACGCACCGGTAGGTACCGGCTCGGGAGGCCAGCGGCGCTGGCAGCGTCAGGGTCGGTCCATTGGGCTGTTCCGCGGGCGGCAGGGGCGCACCGTCTTTCAGCCAGGTGTACGTGTACGGAGGCGTGCCGCCCTGGGCCGTCACGCTGAACACGACCTGAGGTTCATCTTCGTACGCTGTCACCGGCTCCGGCTGGACCGCGATGGCCAGCGGCGTGGTAACCGTCAGCGTGGCCGGAGCGCTGGTGACCTGCCCGAACACAGGCATACCCAGCGCGTCGGTCACCACCACGTCGTACGTACCCGCGTCCGCCGGACTCACCGGACCCAGGGCCAGATAGGGTAGACTCGGACGGCTCAGACTGACCCCGTCCTTGCGCCAGTCATAGGAGAGCGGCGGATATCCGCCAGACGCGGCGACTGTGAATACCACGTTGCCGCCCTGAACCACGCTCGCACTGGCCGGCTGCGTGGTGATTGTCACCGGCGGGTTGACCGTGACCGGCACCGGCGGATCGGTCAACACCGTCTGCCCCGCGCCGTCCGTGACTTCCAACGTGTACTGGCCGGCATGGCTGGCCTGGACCGGATTTACCGTGAAGGTGTATTGATCCCACCCGCTGGTCACCGTCAGACCGTTCCGCTTCCACCGGGTTACCCGCGGCGTGACCCCGCCCGATACCGTCGCGGTAAGCGTGAAGGACGCGCCCAGATAGGTCTGAACCGACGGCTCATTGATACTGGCCTCCAGTTGCGTGTAGGCGACCACATTCCGGTTAGCCGGCACCGTCGTCGTCCAGATTTCCCCAGGGGCCAGGGCTCCAATTACCAGCGGATCACACCCGTCCACGAATACCACTACATGTTCCTGGGTCGTCGCGCCGTTGTTGGTCACAAAGATCTGATCAAAACCGCTGAAGGGCGATTCCGTGTTCCGCAGGGCTACCACCTCGATCAGCGGACTTCCCTGACGTTTAGCCAGATAGGCGGTCCGATTCCAGAAACCGCTCTTCAGTATCCCGCCGGTGGCCACGACGTTACCCCGCAGGTCGCCCAGCAGCGGCACCTGAATGGACGTGTCATACGGAGCCGAAGCCCTGAGCACACTGTTGTTGGTCGTGTAGCCCACCAGACAGTCGTCACTGAACACCGGAAGTGATGGGCTGCTCATGTTGCTGATCAGGGTCGCGCGCCCCTTGTAGACATCAGAAGTGTTGGCCGTATGGTTCTCACAGGTCACGTAGCCGGAAGAGGCCAGGATCACAGAGCCATGGAGTTTCACCATACCCGGTGTACCCAGACCGCCCGGGGCTCCATTGCCGCCCGCGCCGCCGCTGCCGCCGGTTCCCCCAACACCGCCGCGGCCACCGCGCGTCCCCGCGCCACCGGCCCCACCCCAGTTATTCTGGGGCCAGCAGCCATAAAACAGAACCCAATACAGACCCTGTGAACCACCAGCCCCGCCATAGCCTCCTTGCCAGTTATTGCCGGGATCCACGCCCCTGGTACCCGCTGATCCGGCGCTCCCGGCTGTTCCGCCACCCGGCGCGGACGAACTGATGTCAACGGTACCGCCGAACCGCAAAATGCCCCGGGCTGCCAGAACGGCCACGCCGCCGCCATTCCCACCTTTACCGCCGGCACCGCCGGCACCGCCATTACCGCCACTCCCGCCGTTTCCACCGCCACCTCCAGCACCTCCGGCACCGCCAGGGCCGCCATAGCCGTTGATTACCGGAGAACCGCATTGGGCCACCCATGTGTTATAGGCCATACCGCCACCTCCGCCACCGGCTCCGCTGGAGCCTCCGCCACCTTTACCGCCGCCTTGTCCACCGGCCCCACCACCACCGCCGCCACCACCGCCGCCGCCATGCCCTGCCGCAAGACTCAGGGTATTCGCGGCCGCCGTGAACGCGGCTGGCACGCCCGCCGACCCATTGGTTCCCGATCCCCCAGACGCCCCACTTCCCCCATTGCCGCCGTTGACTCCCTCAGCCCAGGCGTTTCCGCCCGGATCCCCATTATTCGGGCCGAATTGTCCTGCTCCGCCTCCACCTTCTCCACCAGAGGCTGCTCCCGCGCTTCCCCCGTTGGCAACAGACTGAGGCGTGCCACCATTACCCCTTGCCCCCCCTGCGCCGGCCGTGCCCGCTCCGCCAAAGCCCAAGGTTCCCGCGCCGCCGGTACCGCCGTTTCCTCCAGCTGCGCCAGCAGAGCCAATCGCGCCAGCTGTGCCACTGTTACGGCCAGCACCTGGCAGGCCACCACCTCCTGTTGCTTCATAGCCACCACCCCCTCCTAGCGCTGCTGCCCCGCCGCCTCCACCGGAGGTGCCTCCAGCGCCGCCGTTGCCACCCGAGCCGGCGGTACCGCCCGCGCCACCTATTCCGCCGCCGGCACGGCCCGCCACCGTGCCGGATACATCCAGTGTCGCGTCCCACCGCATGTCGCCGGATGCCGCCAGCACCAGCGGCCGGTTGCCGGTGACACTGACCGACACACTGTCGTTCACCGCGACATTACGGAAGTTGAATTTGGCCACATTCCCCGATGGGATGTTCAGGATTTGACCATATATTGCCGGATTAGACCCGTATTGCAGGAACGGCGGCGTCGTGCCGGTGTTGATGACCATCGAACCTCCGGTAACCGTCAGATCCCCCAGCGAACCGTCGCTCAGATAGATGTCGCCTTCCGACACCGGCCCGGAGGGATATTCGAAGGTGAACGCGTTGTCCACCCCATCCTGATACGCCGCGGCAAGGGAACTCCGGCCCATGGCATCCGTGGCCGCGCCGGCAGGAATCTGCACGGCAACCGTGATGGTCTGTGTTCGGCTGACCAGCAGTGAGAACGAATAACTGGAACCGCTGCCGGCGAAGTTGGTCACCCACGCGCTCCCCTGTCCGCTTTGGACCGTCACGACAATATCCTCAGCGGTGAAGCCGGTAACATCCTTGTTGAAAACGATGTCAAACGTGACGGAGGTGAGCGTGGTCGGCTCGGCTGTACGCGGCGTCACGGTGGCCATTGGATCAAAACGGTCGATGATGTACATCTGACCTGCGGTGAAACTGCCGTTTCCGGCCCCTTCTCCCCCTAACTGGTTCCAGTTCTTGTCATAAATGGAACCGTCATCCACCAGGTTCAGCCCGAGGGTTCCGTTCGGCGCGCCGGAGATATCTACCCGCACCGTGCGGGTTGCCGTATCCTCCGCGCCCTCCACGGCGGTGATGGAAGCGCCCGCGGCCGAAGAACCGGTTAACTCGAAATCAGAGGCGTTCACTCCGCGGACGGCTTCGTTGAACGTTACGGTAAAAGCGACCTCATTCGCCTCGGTCGGGGACGGATTGACCCGGTTGATGGACAGGACGGACGGCGCTGAGGAATCAGTCAGCCAGCCGTTCAGATACTGCATAACGGCATTGTTGAAGAGCGTCTTGTATCCCTGATCGTTCAGATGGATCGGATCTCTGTAATTCTTGTTCGCCTCCGGTTTGTTCATCTGCATCGGCGCGGTGCCGTAGGTAACATCGCCGCCGGCCATGGGCGTGTAGTTGGGATAGTACCCAGGGAAAACCGTGGTGCCAGGGCTGAATATGGTTCCGAGGGAATTGGTGTAGCCGTTAACGTAATGATTGACGCCGAAGTTGTTGAGAAAGTCCCAGCGGGGCGTGGCCAGAGCGACGTTTTTGTTGCGTTCCCCCATCCCCACAAAAAACTGGTTGATCACCTGGTTGTTGGCCTTGTTCTGCCAGATATCGCCCACGGTAAAGCCCAGCCCCGTCGCGAAATAGACCGAATTCCAGGAAAATTCCTGCATCCCGTAGGTGCAGGTTTCCGTGATGTTCAGGTAGTCGTAGCCGATATGCAGGATTTTCTTGGTCGGGTGATTAGTCCGGAACCAGTTGACCAGGGTCTGCAGGTCCGCCTGAATGGAATCATAAAGAGCATTGGTCTGTTCCGGTGTCCAGTTGGCCCGCCATGACCACATGTCATTGCCGGTTATGGAAAGACAGATAATATCGATGGTCGGCCAGTGGGCAAGAGACCAGTTGACCCGGTCCAGCATGGGCATGTTGGTGTACCCCGGTGGCGAGGGGAACGTACTTTCCGGCGGCACGGCGTTATTGGCCCACTGATCCGCCGTAGTACCGCCAAGGGCGGTATAGGTCCCTTCAACCTCGTAGGTTCCCGTCCCGTAGTTGTAGTTCAGCACGGCCTGATAGGAGCCCATCTTCCAGGGCCACTGCGCCCAACTGTCCCCCACCAGCAGAATCCGCTTGACGGCGAAGGCGTCCGGACTCAGCAGAACGGGAAAAAACAGCACCAGAAGGATGAATCGCCTGTGAAGCCACGAGTTTTTGCTCATAACCGTTTTCCTCACATCCTGAAGGTTATCGTTGTCTAAAAATAGCGTAACACATTCCCGCTCGCATGTCAAGAACTTTTTGCAATGGTTGCATTAGAACAGCAAAAGGTTACTATAAGGGAGGGTTTAACCAGTCTTCAGGGTGATGATCCGAAGTCACGGCACCCAAAACTCAATGCCGGAACATCAGCAACGCAAGGTAACCGATGCCATTCACCAGCACAATCACCGGTCCGGAAGGCAGGTTCCACAGATAACTGACCGTCATCCCCGCTGCCCCGTAAACAATTGAGTACCCCACGCCAGCCGCCATCACGCCGCCCAGCCGCCGGGCCGTCCGGGCCGCTGCCGCCGCCGGCAGGGTCAGTAAAGCAATCGAAAGCACCACCCCGGCCACCACCGTCAGCGCTACCACGGTCAGTGCCACCAGCACCAGCAGGATGCTGTAATACCGTTCCGCGGACAGCCCGCGCAGCCGGGCATATTCCGGATCAAAACACAGCGCGAGAAAGGGCTGGAAATACCACCAGATGACCCCGACGATGACCAGATCCAGGCCGGCCAGCATCCCGATCTCCCGGCGGCCGGCCATGAGAATATTCCCGAACAGGTACGCCGAAAGATCCCGACTGTACCCAGGCGTCAGGTACAGCAGCAGAATGCCGGCGGCCATCCCGGCAGACCACATCAGCCCAATGAGCGTGTCCTCCCGTTCCCGCCACCGCTGGGATACCCACGCGATCAACAGCGCAGACAGGACCGCCGCCACCGCCGCGCCCCACAGCGGATGCAGCCACGTCCAGCCTCGGGTGGCCCGCAGGTATTCCGCCGCGCCGATGCCGCCAAGCACGGCGTGAGCAATGCCGCCGGCAATATAGCCCAGCCGGCGGGTCACCACATACGCCCCCACCGTTCCCCCCGCGACACCCGCCAAGGTCAGCGCGGCCAGCGCGTTCCGGAAAATTACCGAACTCCCCATTGCGGCCAGCGTTTCAATCATACTCTGCCAGCCCCCCTCCTGTCATATGCCGCAGCAGCCCGCTGTCCATGTGGTCCACCGTGTGATGGTGAATCGTGCGGTGCACGCAGTAGACCGCATCCAGAAAGCGTTCCACCACCTCCACATCGTGGGTAACCAGAACCATGGCGCGTCCCTTCCGGCTGGTTTCCAGCAGGTCCAGCAGCGCGGTACGGGATGCCGGATCCACCGCTGCCGTCGGTTCATCCAGGAACAGGACATCCGGATCGCTCACCAGCGCCCGCGCGATGAGGGCGCGCTGCTGCTGTCCGCCGGACAGTTCCCCGAAAGACCGACGGGCCAGATCCGCGATCCCGGCGGTTTCAAGCGCCTGGTGTACCTTTTTCCGACGCGCGCTGCGGCTCTCCCCCCCGGCGGCGTTCAGCAGGCCCAACTCTACGACGTCGAAGACCGTAATCGGGAACAGACTGTCACACTGCAGCCGCTGGGGTACATATCCCGCCCGACTGCGGGTTTTATCGGGAGGACCGCCCAGCAGGGATACCGTCCCTTCACGGGGAGAAAGCAGTCCCAGCATGACTTTCAGCAGGGTTGTTTTTCCCCCACCGTTAGGACCCACCAGCGTCACGCATCCGCCCCGCGGAACCGTCAGGCTGATATCTACCAGAACCGGCTCCCGCCGCTCATAGGCGAAAGTCACCCTCCGGACCTCAGCCGCTGGGGTATCACTTCCCGCCTGCCGGCGGTCCAGTTGGTCAACGGGTGCGCGGTTCATGCAGTTTCCCAGTTTAGCCGGTCACAGAACGCGGTGAACTCTTATTATACGGACGGGCCGGCGGCTTTATGGCGTATTGCGGGGAAAACTTTCCACAAGGGTTCGGGCCAGTCCGCGCATTGCCTCAGGATAATCCGGAATCATCAGATTCATCTCGCGGACCTGCAGGTTCAACTGACGGGCCAGCGCCTGTACCTCGGTGACTGAGTACCCTGGCTGGGTCAGCAGGACAGAGGCACCAGTTTTCCGGATTTCCTTCGCCAGATCATCCAGGGCGCGGGCCCCCGGAGCCTTGCCGTGCTGTTCTGCCGCCCGCTCGATCAATCCGTACCGCCGTGCGAACCAGCCGGTCTCGGGATGAAAGACGTAATAGCGCCGCCCCCTGCAGGATGCCAACATGCCGGCCAGTTCCCGGTCCAGGTCGGTCAGCGTCCGAAGGACTGATTCCAGCCTTTCCCGGATTGTTGCGGTATGTTCCGGCAGCTGCTTTTCCAGCACGGCTGCGACCTGTTCCGCTGCTGCGGCCATCGCCCGCGGATCAGTCCAGAAGTGCGGATCACCGTGTGCGTGGTGATGTTCGTGCTCGTTGATCCCGTGATCCGCTTCAAGATCCGACGCTTCGGTTTCCTCGACCTGCGCATCATCCTGTTGATGGTTCTTCCCGACCGGGTCCTCTGGCGGAGACCATTTTTCTGTCACCGTGTCCAGCAGACAGACCGCTTCCAGAGAGGGGTTGAGGCCGCGCAGACGGCTGATCAGCGATTCTTCAAAGGGCATACCGGATTCGAAGTACACGGCCGCCTGCCGGAGGGAATCCATGTGTCCAGGAGCGGGCTCCCAAGTTTCGTGGTTCTGCCCCGGCGGCACCACGGTAATTGCGCGTACCGCGTCACCTCCAATCTGGGATACCAGCCAGTTCAGGGGTTCCACGGTAACGGCCACAACCAGCGGTGCCGTTCCGACGGTGGCTTTTTGAGTTGAAACGGCGGGTACTCCACTTCCGGAGCATCCGGCCCAGAACAGCCCCGCGGCTATCAGACCCATGACCATGGTTTTATATGTTCGGCGGACACCTGCCTTCGGAAACCATTTATGCATCTGGCATTTCCTTTCATACCACAAGAATGATAATGCATTATCATTATCAAACGCAACCGTTGCAGAATCCTCCTCCCCTCCTGTAAACTGTTTATTTCATGATCCCCGTCGTCTGTACCCATTGCGGCCTGCGTATCCTGGTGCCTCCTTCCGTGCAGGGGAAAAAAGGAGTGTGCTTCGGATGCGGGCATATGCTGGTCGTGCCCGAGGTCGCCCGGGCCGAAGCCTCCCCCTATGTCCAGGGGGATACCGTGTCCGGACGATACCGCCTGATCGAAAAGGTCGGCGAAGGCGGTATGGGTATCGTGTACCGGGCCTTGGACGGACTGACGGGAGAGGAAGTCGCTCTCAAGTTCATGCATCCCGCGCTCCTGGCCACCGAAAAAGCCCTGCGCATGTTTCTGCAGGAAGCCCAGGTGTCCCGGAAGTTGCGCCATGAAAACATCATTGCCGTCCATGACATCAACTTCACGCCTGAGGGGGCTCCATATATATCTATGGAATTAGCCCGGGGACGGTCGCTGCGCAAAGTCCTCAATGACTACCGCATGGCCCGACGGTATCCGGAAGTACGTTTCGCCGTTCGGATCACAGATCAGGTGCTGGCTGCACTCGAATATGCCCACCGGCTGGTGGTGCATCGGGACATCAAGCCGGAAAACATCTTTGTGGAACCGAATGAACGGGTGAAACTGCTGGATTTCGGCCTGGCCCGTGCTCTGGAAGCCCTGGAAACGGAACCGGCTGTCCAAAAAAAACGGGTGGTCGGAACCCTGGCCTACGCCGCACCGGAACAGAAAGCGTTTCGGCCGGCGACCGCGGCCTCGGACCTTTATGCGGTGGGGCTGGTATTGCGGGAGATGCTTACCCTCCGCATTCCCCTTGAAGAAACACCTCCGGTGGAACAGATTCGCCGGGATGTGGCACCTTCCCTGCTTGAGACCCTCCGGAAAGCATTAGCGGAGGATCCCGCCGCACGCTGGCCCACGGCGGCCGCATTCCGCGAAGCCCTCAACCGGGCCTGGTCGGCCTATCGTCCGCCGGAGGTGATGATCCGGGGTGACGAAACCCGCCCAGAGGAAACCTCCCGCAAGGTGGACACTTCCGGAATGGTCTATCTCACGGGCGGCCGCTTTCTGATGGGAAGCAATGCCGCACGGGAACAGGCCCCGGAATTCGAAACCGAAGTGGCACCGTTCTGGATCGACGTCCACCCTGTGACCGTGGCCCAGTACGCCAGATACCTGAAGGAAACCGGAGCACCCGAACCCCGGTTCTGGCGGGATCCGCTGTATAACGGACCGGACCAGCCTGTCGTCGGGGTTTCGTGGCAGGAAGCCCTGGCCTATGCCCGGTGGGCCGGAAAAACCCTCCCTACCGAGGCGCAATGGGAATTTGCCGCCCGCGGGTTTGAAAACCGGCGATATCCCTGGGGCAACACCCCACCGGATCCTTCGTTATGCAATTACGGCGATCACCTGGGCATGCCCAGCGTGGTATTCCTCCATGAGGAAGGCCAGACCCCCGAGGGAATAGTGGACCTGGCAGGGAACGTGTATGAATGGACGCTGGACCCCTTCGTGCCGTATGACATGGCCTTGCGGGATCCCGCCGCAGCGGCCAGGTGTCCCCTGCGGAGCGTGCGCGGCGGCTGTTGGAATTCGCCGCCGGATGAACTGCTGACCACATTTCGTCGGGGATTTTTTCCCGAAGCCCGGGAAAACACGATCGGTTTCCGGTGCGTGATTCCGGTTACCAGGCCCGACCGGCAGGCCGGGATCCGCTCGTAATCCCGCTGTTTGTATCCTGGCTGGTTACGGAACGCATTCGGATGCCCGTGCTCGGGAGAAAGACCGCACACCTTTGAGCATCGGGATCAGCGGGATACCCGGAAACGGGCGCCGGAGCCTTCAATCTCGATGGCGATCGCCCGGGAGGAAATACCGATCAGCCTGGCCGACGTTCCTGGAATCCGCTCGCCCAGATACACCTTTTTCAGGTTGATGATCGCTACGGGATCCGGATTCCCCGGTCCTGCCTCCCGCAGCACATTCAGCCGCAGTTCACCCAGCCCATAGCGTTCCTGATCGGCCAGGGTCAGCCGCGGCAGGGCGTTGACAGCTTCGGGTTCCACGAAGCCCGCGCTTTTGCGCGCGGGAACAGTCTCAGCCGCGGGGGCGGAAGGCGTGCTCAGTACCGAAGGCGGATTGACCGGCAGCGCGGGCGGCGTTACCACGGGAGGATTACCGGGAAGGCCCGCAGGGGGAGTCAGTCCGTCACCGGCTGCCGCATCCGGTTTTGCCGACGCGGCCAGAGCCATTTTCGTGTCTTTGGTTTTTGGGGTGGCTTCTCCAGTATCGTTGCCTTTTAATTCACCGGTGGACGGCATGGATTCGGAATGTGTTGATTCACTCGGAACAGATGGTGAGGGGGCAGCAGGCATGGCGGAACCGGCGGGCGGATGATCCGTTTCCGGAGCCGCCTCAGCTTTTGGTTTAACGGTGGGTGGATCCGTTTCCGCGGGAAGGGGTACGGCAGGATGTTGCGCCGCGGACAGGATGGGTTCCGCTTTAGGCGGCGTCACCACGGACGCCGGTTTAGCGGCAGGTGCGGCCGATTCCCCCGCAGGCTTTTTCGCAGGAAGGGGGACCGGGTGGACAACGGCTTTGTGCTCTGCAATCGCCGCCTCAGACGAAACGGCGGCTGACGGGGCCACTGGTACCGAAGCGGCCGGCGGCTCCACGATCACCGGAACTGTGTAGGCCTGCTGGGGTGGCGTGCGCTGAAGCATCTGATACACCAGCACCATCGCCGCGGCGGAACTGACGACGGCCGCCAGCGCCAGCAGCGACACCATTGCGCTCACCCACTTTGGCAGGAAACCGGTCGTTGTTTTTGGGCCGCGTTCCGGAGAGGCGGAACCTTTCCGTGACGACGGCTCGTACATGAGCAGTTTCGCCGCCGCTTCATCCGGCTCGAAGGGCGCGTCATCTTCATCCGGCGCCTGTTCCACCTGCAGTTGGCGGTTGCGTTCTTCTTCGAGTTTGTTCAGGGCGTCAAGAATGGAACTCATCCGGGGTTCTGATCCTTGGGCAGGAGGGGCAGGGTGCCCCACGCGGGAGGTGTTACACCAGCATCATCCGGTGACGCGGGAATCGCGGGGGGCTGGGACGGCGGGACCGCCGGTGCCGGGGGCAGTTCCCGTACTTCCATGGCCGGCCGGTCCCCTCTGGCGGGTGGGCCGGGAGCGGTATCCGGAGCCGGTGTTTCCGGTGCGGCCGGCGGTGCGGCCACAGGCGCGCTCTCCGACTCCGGTTTCGGAGAAACACCGTTGGATAGTTCTTTCGAGACGGCGGCACTGTTCGGATCTGCCGCCGGAGCCGGTATCGTGCCGTTAGGGGATTCCTTACGCTTCGCGACGGCAGGGATGGGACTGGATGATTCTGCCTCGGCGGATGCCGGAGATACCGCCGGGGGGACTGTGATTCGAGCAGTCTGTGACGCGCCGGATGACGTCCGGATGCCCAGGGTGGGCACGCCTTCCTGTCCGGACCACGCGGTCAGGACGCACCGTACCTGCCGTCCTGCTTTGCCATCCACTTTCATACCGGTTTCCGCCTGGATGCCGGCCACCGCTGAAGCCGTTTCGGCGTCATAGGTATTATGGACGTTTGTGGGACTCAGCCGGCCAATGCGGCGCAGGACTTCCTTCAGCCGGGTCACGGCAGGGCCCTGCTGTCCGGGTAGCAACGGTCCGGAATCCGGCGCAGGATCCCGCCATGGTACCAGCACTTCGTTCGCGTACGCGTTGCGGAATGCCAGCCGGTCCATTTTCAGCAGTTGACCGTTCTCCGGCGTAACCAGTCCCACGGTTTCTCCCTGCTCATCCGCCCAGACCAGTCCGGCCCAGAGGGATTTGCCGTTCCATTCCATCCGGGCCAGACAGGGCAGGTTCAGCGCGAGCAGTTGTGCCACCCCCGGCCGGAACCATTCGCATTCCAGGCCCAGACTCCGGAACCACCGGATGAGAATTTCCGGGTCGCTTACTGATGGTGGGACCGGCGTCTCGGGGATGCCCCAGCGCGCGGCAACCTGTTTACAGCCCGCGCTGGTCCATGCGGCCGGATCCACCTGATCGGGCAGTCCCGTACCCGGGCGGTCGATTTTGGGGGCCATGCCGCCAAGCCGTTCAAGAAGCGCGGTTGCTCCCGACCCATCGGGAACGGACGCGGCGGCCGTGTTGGATGGTACCGGGGGCGGGCCGGCGGCGGTGTTCCGGGCCGCCCACTGATTTACCGCGCTCAGTTCATTGGCCAGCCGGTCCAGGGGACGCAGCAGAAAATGCACGGCCGCCAGCGCCACCAGGGCGCCCAGCACCAGAGATGGCTGGGGCAGCCATTGTTTCCAGCGCCCTTTCTCTACCGGTTTCCGAGCGGCCACTTTTTCACCCTGGATCTCCCGCGCGGCCTGACGGATGATCGGCGCTGTGATGACATGAGTTTCTTTCGTGTAACCGATGAGCAGCGCCCGGTCGCAAAGGGCGTTGATGACGCGGGGCGTTCCGCCCGACCGCCGGTAGACTTCCCGGATGGCCTTGCGGTCAAAGTGCACCGAGGCCCGTTTTCCGCCCGCGACATGCAGCCGGTAGGCGATGTACTGCAGGGTTTCCTTCTCGTCCAGCGGTTTGAGGTGGTACCGCGCCGTGATACGCTGGTTCAGCTGGCGCAGTTCGTAGGCCGCCAGTTTTTCGGCCAGTTCCGGCTGGCCGATCAGCACGATCTGCAGCAGCTTCGTGGAATCGGTTTCCAGGTTGGACAGCAGCCGGATCTGTTCCAGCACTTTCGTATCGAGGTTTTGAGCTTCGTCAATGACCAGCACGCAGTTTTTGCCCCGGGCCGATGCGCTCAGCAGGTGCAGGTTTAGCTCCTCGGTCAGTCCCAGCAGGTTGTCGGCCTTGCTGTCGATGCCAAATTCCGTGTTGATTTTTCGCAGCAGTTCCTCCGGACTCAGGAAGGGATTGAAAATAATGGCAATTTCCGTATCCCGGTCCAGCTGGTTCAGCAGGTTCCGGCAGATGGTGGTTTTCCCTGTGCCGATTTCACCGGTGATCATGATGAAGCCGTTACGGTTTTTGATGCCAAACAGCAGGTGCGCGAAGGCTTCCCGATGCTTCTCGCTCAGGTAAAGAAACTTCGGGTCCGGTGTCAGGTTGAACGGCTTTTCCCGAAGTCCGTAAAAGGCTTC
>Ga0308390_1001631_pt1 | contig 14344 bp, 12 predicted proteins | sample Hotspr2Sample149_FD_202358 | JGI IMG/M metagenome (GOLD analysis project Ga0308390, IMG submission 202358) | Hot spring phototrophic mat microbial communities from Mushroom Spring, Yellowstone National Park, Wyoming, United States - 20040719_149 ...
ATTAAAAGTAAGTGAAAATTGTAGTATCATAACTTTCCTCCTGAGAAATCAATAATATAAATATCGGGAGGAAAGTCTATTTTTTAATAAGTCTCCTATTTATAACGCTATCAAAAAATTATTAAAAAATTAAATTTTAAAAGAAAAGGAGGAAAAATTAAATGAAAAAATTATTTATTTTGTTAGTAAGCACAATTATAGTGCTTTATGGAATGCCATCAATGGCAACAACAATAGGTTTAATGCCAAAAGTTGGATTAAACCTTGCAAATATGAGCCTTGACCCTGAAGTAGAAACTCCCTTTGAAAAATCAATGAAATTGAAATTAGGAATAGTTGGAGGTTTAGGGGCTGAAATAGGACTGGGAACATTGGCTGTTGAAGCTGACCTACTTTATTCTCAAAAAGGCTTAAATATTAAAGGAGAAGTTCTAACGGTTAAAATTGATTACACAACTAAAATTGATTATCTTGCTATACCAATTATTGGAAAAGCAGTTTTACCCGCTGGTACGATGAATATATTTATAGGTGCTGGTCCTGAAATAGGAATGCTTTTATCTGCCAAAGAAACTACAAAAATAGAAGGAGTTGGAGAAAGTTCAGAAGAAACTACAGATGTAAAAGATGATTTTGAATCAACAGATTTAGGATTAGTCATTGCTGGTGGTGTAGAAATTTCAAATCTTATAATTGAAGCAAGATATGTTCTTGGGCTTTCAGATATTGCCAAAGATAAAGAACAAAAAGCCAAAAACAGCACAATTTCCATTCTTGTAGGGTATAAGTTCGGTTTATAATAAGTTATATCTTTAAAGGTAAATAATTCCAAGGAGGGTGGGTTCTACAAAAATAGAACTCGCCCCTTTTTATTTTTTATCTCCTAAATTTGATTTTTCAACTTGAATGAATTTGAGTTATTAAATTCTAATTTTTATTAGACTATAAAAAGAGTATTATATCATTTCACTCCATTTCAAAATGTAAATTAAAAAATTTAAATTTTCTCTTCTAAAATCATAATTTTATGTTTTGGTATTTTATTAAAATTCATTTTTAAAATCCTTGAATACTTAATTCTTTTTTTTAATTTTTTTACTTTTCATTTTCCCCTTTAAAACCAATTCTATCCTTTTTATATTCTGCCGAAAATTATTATGTAATATATTGACAAATAAATTTTTTAATTGTAAATTTTTAAAAAATGAAAATATTATTTTTAATACTTTTATATTTAGCAAAATTATTAAGAGCCGAAACAGTGCAAACTGACAATTTTAAAAAAGCTGAAAAAGCATTCAACGAAGGAAAATTTTCGCTCGCTGAAATTTATTATAAAAAAGTCCTTGAAAAAGAGCCTGATAATTTTAAGGCTAATTACAATCTCGGAAAAATTTACTTCTATAATTCAAAATATGATGATGCTATAAAATTTTTATCAACCGCCTATGATTTGAAACCTTCAAAAGAAATTAAATTTTTAATCGCTTGCTCTTATATAGCAAACAACCAAATTGAAAAAGGAATTTCAATATATAGCAATTTGTTAAAAGAAGCACCTGATTACGCTGATGCCCACTTAAATTTAGGAATTATAAATTTAAAATATCTATTAAATAAAGAGAGAACAATCTATCACTGGACAGAATTTTTAAAATTAAGACCAAATGATAAACAAGCACCTGCAATTAGAAAAGCACTTGAGTATCTTCAGGACCCAAACTTCGTTCTAAATCCGTCTGAGAAAAAAACAGGTGTAATTAAAGCAGGCGAGGAAATTCAACAGGATACTGAACAAACTTCTACAAATCAACAATTTTTGCCAATAATTATTAAAGGCAAAGATATAAAATTAGACTCAGAGGAAAAATATAAATTAAAAAATAAAAAAAGTATAACAACAGAATGAAGCCCCAAAAAAAGTTTAAATTAGAAAAAAAAGATTTTTACTATATTTCGGGTATATTAATTCTTTTAATCATAATTTTAATTTTTGGTTTAAGAACTTGTGTTAGTATAAAAGATAAAGAACTTGCCCGTCAAATTGAAATTTACAAAAAACTTTTAAAAGAGAATCCTGATAACTATCTTGCTCATATTGGACTTGGAAATATTTATAAAGATTTAGGATATTATGATAAAGCTATAGATGAATATGAAAAGGCTTTAAAATTAAAACCTGACAATGTTGAGGCTTTAAACAATTTAGGTTATTCTTATGCTATGAAAGGAGATTATGAAAACGCAATTAAAACATATCAAAAAGCATTAGGTTATAATCCAAGAAATTTAGATATCTATGATAAACTCGCAAAAGCATTTGAAAATTTTGGTTTAAGAGATAAAGCAGTTGAAACTTACAAGAAAGCAAAAGAGATTTCACCACAGGATGCTCAATTTTATATTAAACTTGGTAATCTCTATGAGAAAGAAGGGCTTTATGAAAATGCACTTGATGAATATAAAAAAGCCCTTGAAATTGACCCTCAAAATAAAGAAGCAAAAGAAGCAATTGAAAGAATAATAAAACGAAAAAAAGAAGAAAAATTATTAAGCGAAACCTCAGTTACACAGGTAAGCACATATAAAAAGAATAATTTAGAAAAAGCATTAGAGTATTATAAAATTGGTTTAGAAGATGAAAATATAAAAGATTACGAAAGTGCCATAAAAAATTATAAAAAAGCAATTGAATTATATCCTGATTTGCAGAAAGCTCATTCCCGTTTAGGTGAACTTTATTTTAATAAAGGCAAAGATTCTGATGCAATAAAACATTTAAACAAAGCAATTTCACTTGACCCAAATGATGCTAATGCCCATTTCATTTTAGGACAAATCTATGATAAAAATAAATTATTTGATTCAGCAATGGATGAATATAAAAAATCATTGGAAATTAATCCAGAAAATTATTATGCACATTTCAAATTAGGTGTTATATATTTTTTAAAAGAAAAATATGACCAGGCAAAAATACAATTTAAAAAATCTGTTTTGTTAAATCCTGACTTTGACAAGGGTTATTACAATTTGGCTGTAACTCTTGATACACTAAATGATTTGCACGAAGCAATAAAGGCATATCAAAAATGTATTGAGTTGAATCCTAATTATCCAGGCGCACATTATAATCTCGGACTAATATATAATAAGCAGGGTCTATATGATAATGCAATTGAAGAATTTTTAAAAGAATTGAATATAAATCCAACTGACCCTGATGTATTTTATATACTCGGGCTTTCCTATGCTAATAAAAAAGATTATAAAAATGCTATTGAATACCTCTCAAAAGCTATAAAAATTAAAAAAGATGACCCAGACTATTACTTCCAACTTGCTCTATCTTACGAAAAAATTAAAGATTACAATAACGCTATTGAAACCTATAGAAAATCTTTGGAAATAAATCCAACAGAAGAATCTGCTTTATTCAATCTTGGCAATCTTTATGAATCTCTAAATATGTTAAATGAAGCAATAGAATTATACAAAAAGGCTATAAAAATTAAACCAGACTATGCTAAGGCTTATAATAATCTTGCCTTAATTTATAAAAAATTGAATCGTTTTGATGATGCAATTGAATATTATAAAAAAGCAATAGATTTAGAGCCAAATTCAGCAGATTTTCACAATAACCTCGGAAATGTTTATGAATTTAAAAAATTATATGACGAGGCTTTAACTGAATATAAAAAAGCTATAGAATTGAAACCAACCCTTGCCAGCGCCCACTTTAATTTAGGTAATTTATATAATAAATTAGAATTATATAACGAAGCCGAAAATGAGTTTATAAAAGTCCTTAAAATTGATAAAAATTTCTCCGAGGCTTACAAAGCATTGGGTTACCTTTATTACGAAAAATTGAATAATCCATCACTTGCAAAAGAATATTTTGAACAATACCTTAATAAAAATCCAAACGCTCAAGATTCAAATACTATAAAAAATATAATAAACTCAATTAAATGAAAAAAATATTCTTTATTTACTTTTTAATTTTTAGTTTGAACTGTAAAAAAGAAGTTAAACCTGTAAATATACTTTTGATAAATTCTAATAACTTCCCTTCCTCAAATTATATAAATTTTTTAAATTATAGTAAAATAAAAAAATATAAATTGAAAATATATACAGGTAATTTATTTAGTTTGACAAATAAATCTTTCTGTTCTTATTTAAATAAATTAAATATAAATTTTTTTGTGCCTTATAATAAAATTGAAAAAATAGACTTAAAAAAAATTAAAAAATATGAAAAGAGATGCAACTTCCCTTTAGTATATACTGAAAATTTTAAACTAACAGGTAGCTGGCTTAAACCTTATTTCTTATTAAAACTTCTAAATTATAGAATACTTGTATATAACTATCACAAAATGGAAAAATTAAATTTTAATGAATTTTCAAAAATGAAATTAAAAGATAATGATTTAATAATTATCTTTACATCAATTAAAGATTTAATAACACCAAATAAAGAAAACATTTTAAAAATTTTTTTTAGTAAAGAATTAGAGGAGAATTATTCAGTAATTTTTATAAATCCTGAAATTGAAGGTATTTATGAAATAAAAATATATTATGAAAAAGGTAAAATTTTAAAAAAAGAAATTTATAAACTTCTTTAAAAATTTCTCAAAATAAAAAAATTTTTGATAACTCACCCTTATAAATTCTTTTTACTTTTAAAGGTGGTTAAGCCATTTGTATCTATTTATTACTAACAGAAGTGTTTGTTGAAATATTATTCTCTTCAACTTTCTTTAAATTTGCAAGTATATCTTTCATATCATTTATTATATATTTATCAATTGTAAAAATAATTTCGCTATCAATTTTTTTTGCATAATATCCATAATTCTCTTTATCTTCTTTACCAACAAGAATTCCATATTTATTTAATTTTTTATCAGTTAAATATATTTTAACAAATGGTGAATTAATTCCAGCCTCATAAAGAGAAATTTTTTTGCATTCATCATAAAATTTTTTTGATTTCAAATCTAAAATCGGAATCAAAATCTTATTTACTTCCTCTTCTTTTAAATTTGTTTTAATAACAGGTCTTGTCAATTTCCATATATTCTTTTCATCCTTTGAAATTTCAAAATTCTCATTACTATAAGTTATGTTAATTATTTTTACTTCGCTCTCTTTAATTTTAAAAATATCTTTATCTCTAAAATAATGCAAATCTTTATCAAGTATTGATTCAGTAAAATTTTCAAGTATATAAACTTCAGGGCTATTTTCTAATTTTGCGTAAAAACCGCTTTTATCAGGATTTTGATTACCAACTTTTAGAACCAATGCTTCCTCGCCTTTTTCTTTTTTAAGATACAATTTCAATTGAAATCTCGGGAGCGCAAGTCCAAATATAGAAAGGTCAGGTAAGTTTTTACCAACAACTTTCTCAATTTTAAGGTCCCTAACATCAGCAAGAAAAGAATCAACATCCATTTTTGAAGCAGGTAATTCTCTTGGCTTGTTTATCCTCCAATCGTTTAAAATCCTTTCAACCTCAATTACTGAATTCGTTTTGTAAAGTTCAAATTTTATTACATCAGAATGAACAAAATGAAAAATTTTCTGTTTCTCTTCTTCTTTCTCTTTTCGCGGTAATTCAAAAATTAAAAAATATAAAAGTAAAATAATAAAAAATAAAAGTAATGTTAAAATCTTTTTTACATATTTTGTCTTCTCCACCATACAATAACTCCTGCTATTATAATTAAAATTGGCAAACCTAAAACAGAGGTATAAAGCACAAAATTCATTCTTTCCTTTGTTAACATTATTTCTCTAATTTGAGGTTCTTTTCCTCTTATTCCAATTAATTCTTCTTTACCAGCAAGCCAATTTAAAATATTTAAAAGCAAATCAAGATTGCCATAAGATGATATAGCATAATTTGAAGCAAAATCAGTATCGCCAACTATAACAACTCTTGTTGATTTATTCTGGTCAATTTTTTTCTCTAAAGCCACAATAATAGGCCAGGCTCCTTTTTTATCTTCACCCGGATTAAATTTAACTTCTTTTGAATTTATATTATTTTCAATCCAACTTTCAGGCGAAGTCTTTGCAATTGAAACTATTTCAACTCCTTCAGGCTTTTTATCTAAAATTTCAATCGGTGTAACTGTTGGAAAGAATGTTGCATATTTTAATTTTTCTGTAATTTTATGATAGCTATATTCAGTTATAAGAGGAATAATAGGTTGGAACCAGTAAGATTTTGCAGGGTCAACTATAAATTTATTTGAAGTTTTAATTCCCCATTTATTTAAAAGTGGATTAAAATCAGCTTCAATAAAAGCGTCAAGCATTATTAACAGGTGTCCGCCTTCATTTAAGTAATTATCAATTAAATTTAATTCATTTTGAGTATAACTTTTTTTAGGTGAAGCAATCACGAGGACATCACAATCAGCTGGAACGCTACTTACAGATGGCAAATAAATTTTATCAATTATATAATTTTCATCAGCAATATGTTTTTTTGTCTTATCAAATCCTGTATCGCTCTCATCTTCTAAATCAATCTCTCCGTGCCCTTCTACAAAATATATTTTCTTTTTACTTTTAGTTATTCTAAGTATAGCAGAAGAAATCTCTTTTTCAAGATTCTCCCTTAATACAACTTGTGGATAAAATCTTCCTCCTGCTTGACGATAATCAAATTTTAAAACATCAACTTCCTCTTTTTTGCCCTCGCAAAGTAAAACTACAGTTCCGTAAAGTCTTTGACCACCATAAGGTAATCCTATGCTCCTTATATTGTATTCCTTTGCTAATGAAGGATTCCTATCAGGGTCTACAAATTCCAAACTAATATTATTGCATCTTGATTTGTATTCTTTTAATAAATCATCAACAACTTCTAATAATGAAACTTCACTTCTAAAAAAGATAATTTTTATTTTCTTATCTAATTTTTTTATCTCTTTAAATAATTTAATTGTATGGTCAGAAAGTGTATACCTCTGCTCTGCTGTTAAATCAAATCTTGCAAAACGCTTATTCGCTATTAAATTTATTAAAACTAAAATCCCTATGATAATAATTATGTAAGAAGTTTTTAAAGAATAACTTGCCCATTCAAACTCTTTTATTATTTGCTTTATGTAATCAAATCTATAATAAATTATGAATCCTAATCCAATAAGAGAAATAGCAAGTAAAATAATTCCAATTATGCCAGTTACCCCTGATGTTCCAAAAATTAAAATCCAAAATATAGCTATAAATAATATCCCAGCACTTAAATAGGTAATTAACTTTTCCATACAAAAACTCCTTAATTATTAAAAGATTTTTCTTTTGAAATTGGTAAATTAACAGGAACAATAACTTTTCCTTTGCTAATTGCTTTTCTTGATTCAAGAAATCTTACTGCTAAAAATAAATTTAACCAGATTACACTTAAATAGAAAATTATATGTTTTGTATCAATTACGCCTTTTGGAAAATCTTCGTAATGTTTAAGAAATGATAGATATTGTAATATATCCTGAATAGGCTTATTAAAATATGAACCAATCCATCCAATAATCCAAAATAGCAAGAGTGCTATTAAAGTTAAAATTCCCGAGACAATTTGATTTTCAGTTGTAAGTGAAATTAAAAGTCCAACAGAAATATAAGACATTTCCAGTAGAATAAAGCCGATATAACCTGAAATTATTGGACCGAAATCAGGTTTGCCAAAAATTGAAAGTATAATTACATAATAAATTGTGAAACTAACATAAATTAGATAAAGCAGAAGTGCTCCGAGGAATTTTCCAAGTATTATTTCAGTTTCAGTTAAAGGGGCTGTTAAAAGTAATTCAATAGTTCCACTTTTTTTCTCTTCTGAAAAAAGTCTCATTGTAATAAATGGAGTTAAAAGAAAAGATATGAATCCCATAAAATTTAAGTAATAGGGCATCACTCTGGCAGCGTCTCTTACTTCGTATATGTATATGTAATAATAATATCCTCCTACCAATAAAAAAACAAATAATATAACATAAGCTATAAACGAAACAAAATAATGATTTATCTCTTTCTTAACTATAACTGAAATATTCCTAAAATGAAAAATTGTTTCATTTTTTAGTAAATTAAATTTTTCACTATCAAATATTTTAAACATATATATGCTCCTAAATTTAAAATTTTATTTTGTTTTGTTTTTTTAAACGAGGCCGAAAGCCTCTCGCTACTTTTTTAATTTCTATTTTTCAATTTTCATTGACTTGATTACTTATTCTTTAGTTAACTTTGAAAAAACCTCTTCAAGTGATAAAACTACCCTGCTGAGCTCATATAAACTATAACCAAAATTAACAATTAAATTAGCTAATTCCCTTCTAACATCTTTACTTTTATCAGCGACAACTAAAATTTCGTTTAGATTATTATTAACACTTAAAACTTCTAAATCCGTTACTCCATCAATTGTTTTTATTCTATCTTTTATAGATTCTAAATTTCCTTCAAATATAATTTTAATTCTTTGAACATTTTCAACTTTCTGCAAAAGTCCATCAATTGTATCAGAAGCAATCAATTTTCCTTCGTTTATAATTAAAACTCTATTACATATAGCTGAAACTTCCTGCAAAATATGAGTTGAAAGTATTATTGTTTTATCTTTACTTATTTCTTTTATTAAATTTCTAATTTCAACTATTTGATTTGGGTCAAGTCCAACTGTTGGTTCATCTAAAATAAGAATTTTAGGGTCGCCAATTAAAGCTTGTGCCAACCCGACTCTCTGCCTGTAACCTTTTGATAATGTCCCAATAGTTTTATAATATTTATCTTCTTCAATCCCTACCCTCTCTAAAATTTCTCTAATATGATTCTCTATTCCGTCTTTTTCAATCTTTCTTATTGAAGCAAAAAATTTTAAATAATTAAAAACAGGCATATCATTATATAAAGGAGTGCTCTCAGGCATATAACCAATCTGCCGTTTCACTTTAACAGGATTTTCAAAAATATTTTCATTCTCAAGATAAACTTCACCTTTATCAGGATAAAGATATCCTGTAATAATTCTCATAGTAGTAGTCTTTCCAGCACCATTAGGACCTAAAAAACCTACTATCTCACCCCTCTCAACTTCAAAACTTACATTATCAACCGCCAATGTTTTGCCAAAATATTTTGTTATATTATTTACTTTAATCACATTTATACCTCAAAATAAAATTTTAATATTAAAATATAATGACAAATAAATAAATGTCAAGCACCTTAAAAAATAATTGATTTTAAAAATTTTTTATAACAATATTAAAATTCCTGTTGATATAATGAAAGGGATGGCTCATAATATTTGCCGTGAGAATTTTATATTTATATCTTTTTAAAAAATTTTTGTAAAAGAGGTAAATGTTATGAGCAACCCTGAAAAAATTTATTTTTTTGGTTTAGATGTTCACAAAGATTATTCTACTTATGCCATAATGGACAAGGAAGGTAATCTATTTAAAGAAGGTAATATATCAAATAACGAATTATCTTCTTTACCTTTACTTGTTGAAAATGGTTCCAAAATTCTTACTATTGAGACAACAAGAAATTGGTATTCAATTTATGATTCTCTTGAAGAGAAGTTTGATAAAATTTTTTTGGCTAATACTTATAAAACAAAAATAATTGGGGAAGCAAAAATTAAAACCGACAAAATCTCAGCAAGGATTTTAGCAGATTTAACAAGAGCAAATTTATTACCAAGAGCATATATTCCTTCAAAACAGGTAAGGAATATAAGGGAGTTATTAAGAACGAGATTTTCTTTTGTAGAGATGCGAACAAGAATAAAGAATAAAATTCATTCTGTATTAAGTAAAAATGGTATAATATGTCCATATACAGATATATTAGGCAAAAGTAGTATAGAATGGCTTAGAGAAATTTCTGAGAATTTTGATTTTACATACAGGAAAGAGATAAAAAGTTATATAGAGGTAGCGGAAAAGATAAAAGAGAAGATTAGTGAAATAGATAGGGATATAGAGGAAATAGTATTACAAAACGAAGAGGCTAAGATAGTAGATAGTCATCCTGGTATAGGATATTATTTAGCGTTGCTAATAACTATGGAGATAGTTGAAATAGAGAGATTTAATAATGTTAAGAAATTGATAAAATATTCGCGTTTAGCGCCGGGAGTTATTTCGTCTGGTGGTAAAAGATATTATACTCATTTAGTAAAAGAAGGTTCAAAGTGGTTATGTTATGGATTTATAGAAGCTGCGAAGAGTATAATAAGAGGGAGATTAGATGAAGATTTGTTAAATTATTATTTACAGGTAAAAAGTCGGCATGGTAGTGGAGCAGCTACAATAGCATTGGCAAGGAAGATAGTAATAAATGTTTATTATATGCTAAAATATAAGAAGAGATATGAGGAATTTAAGAATAATAGAAGGGGTCAAGTTGCCTCTTAAAAGTCTTTTGCTGAAAATGCCCCTTTTTATTGATTAGGCGCTTGACCCCAATTATATAATATGTGCAAAATGCACCGAGGATTGACTGGGTTAAAAGCCATAATTTATAGTAAAAATTTAGTAAAATTAATTTAATATGTCAATAGTAGATGAATATTTTCACATAGGAGAAAAGATTAAAAATTTTGCTTGACGAATTAAAAAAATGTTAATAAATTATTTAAAAATTAAAAAAATTAAAAGTCATCCCTTTCAGGATTGACTTTTATATTTTTAGTTATAAATTTAAAATGTTAAAATGAATGAGGTTATAACAAAAAGAAAGAAAAAACTTACTGTTCGCGACTATGAACTTATGCCTCAAGGAAGAGAGATATTACAATTAATTGATGGAGATTTTTATATGACACCAGCACCTATTTTTAAACATCAAGAAGTATCAAAAAATATTGAAAGCGAATTTATAAGATTTTTGGATAAAAATCCTGTTGGCAAAATTATTCATTCACCTTTAGATTTCTATGTGGACAGATTTAATGTTGTTCAACCCGACCTTGTATATATCTCAAAAGAGAATTATAGAATAATAAGTGAGCGCGGGATAGAAGGTCCTCCTGATATTATTATTGAAATTTTATCGCCTTCAACAGAAGAAATAGATTTAAATTTAAAAATGGATTTATACTGGCGAATAGGAGTAAGAGAATACTGGATTGTTAATATTGAAAAAGAAGAGATACAGGTTTATGAAATAAAAGAAGATTCTTTTAAATTAAGAAAAAATTATAGAAAAATTAATAACGAAAAAATAAAAACACCAATTGTTCCTGTATTAGAAATAGATTTAAACAAAGTATTCTACTACGACTGGCTTTAAAAAATTTTAATTACTTTACTTTTAATGGTTTCAATGTAATTGTAATTTTAAAAACTTATTTTAAATTAAATTTTAAGTAAAGTATGAAAAATAATAATACTATCCAATTAAAGTTGCAAAATTTAGAATCTCCCCCTGTTCAACATAATGGGGTAATATTGAATAAAGAAAAATTCATTGAAATTTTATCTGAAATTACTTCTCTAAATGATTTAAATTCTATTAAAAACAGAATATTAATATTAAAAAATAGTATAGCAAAACATGAGAATGATAGAGAAGGTATATTAAATATTGAGACCAGTGGGGATACAATTTATTTGAGAAAAGATATTTTAATTTCTGAGTTAAATCAAATTCTTGAATCGCATACTATAGATAGAGCAAGATATTATTTAAAAAGATTAGAAAAGGCAGTTCAAAAAGTTAAAACAGGAAAAATTAATGATATTAATCTTTTAAGATGGAAAGAATATGATGATATTATCACAGATAGTCTTTGGATTTTAAATAAGAGAGATACTTCAGGGGCTCATTTGGGCTGGTATTGGGGAAATTTTATTCCACAAATTCCTCACCAAATGATGATGAGATATACTAAAAAAGGAGATTGGGTATTAGATACTTTTTTAGGAAGTGGCACAACTTTAATTGAATGCAGAAGATTGGGTAGAAATGGTATAGGGATAGAATTAAATTCTGATGTAGCAATAAAAGCAAAAAAATTTATTGAAAAAGAACCAAATAAATATAATGCAATCAGTGAAGTAATAATCGGTGATAGTAGAAAAATTAATATAAAAGAAATTTTAGCACATCATAAAATTAATCAAGTTCAACTTGTTATTATGCACCCACCATATTATGATATAATAAAATTTTCAAAACTAAAAGAAGACCTTTCAAATGCAAAAAACATTCAAGAATTTTTGAAGATGTTCGGCGAAGTAGTTGATAATGTCTCTCCATATTTAGAAAAAGAACGATACCTTACACTTGTAATAGGTGATAAATATTCAAAAGGGGAATGGATTCCTTTAGGTTTTTATTGTATGGAAGAAGTTTTAAAAAGAGGATATTTATTGAAAAGTATAATTGTAAAAAATTTTGAAGAAACAAGAGGAAAAAGAAATCAAAAAGAACTTTGGCGATACAGAGCGTTAGTTGGCGGATTTTATATTTTTAAACACGAATATATTATGCTTTTTAAGAAAAAATAAAACCAATAATTATGCCATTATTAAGCCAAAAAGAAGTTTTGAACCTTAAACTTAATTGTATACCTTCGTCACAATTAAAAACACTCGCATCAAATTTAGGAATTCCTAATAAAGATTCTGCCTCAATGATTATAAAAAGAATATTAGAAAATAAAATAGACGAAAAAATAATTGATGAATTTATAAAACAGAACTATAAAGAAAAAATACAAAAACGAAGGGCAATAATATCAGATGATGAATTAAAAAAGGAATTAATGAAAGTAAAAACCTTTTCTTGGGGTGTTGTTCAAGGACAATTAGACCAAAAAATTCAAACTGAATATGTTAGAAGAATTGTTCACTACGAAACTCTATTAAATAACATTAAATCAAAACTACATAGTGACATAACAAATTATGTAATATGTACTTGGTTTAACCATTGGACTACAGTATTAATTGAAGAACATATAAGCACTCATCCAAAAGTAATTCCTACTATTAAGAATATAAAAGGAATTGATATTTTCTTTAATGGTCAACCTTTTGACTTAAAAATAACCTATTTACCTCGCCAATATAATCCTATGGATGCTATAAATAATCCTACTAAGTTAGCAACCTGGCTGTATGAAAATCAAGGTGCCCAGAGATTTGGAGCTCATAATAGAATCTTCATTGTGTTATTAGACAAAAACAACCCAGAAAAAAGCTGGGAATTAAAAAGAGATTTCTCATTTATATTTAAAAAAATTGATGAATTCTTCAATAAAGAAAAAGTCTCAAAAAATGATGAAATTGTTTTTACTTTTAGCAGAAAAACTTATACAACTGTAACAAAGATTCTAATAATAACAAAATAATTAAAATATTAAATTTTAAAAACTAAAAATTTTATTGAAAAAATTTTTTAAAAATTTATATTTAATAAAACCTTTGGCGGGATTAAATTAGATTTTAATAAAAGGAGAATTTTATGGGAAAGATACTTTTGAAAAATATTGATTTAATTGTAACAATGGATAAAAATTTTACTGAAATTGAAAATGGTGATATTTTCATTGAAAATAATATTATAAAAGATATTGGTAAAAATTTAGAATATAATGCTGATAGAATTATAAATTGTGAAGGACTTGTTGCATATCCTGGTTTTGTCAATACACATCACCATTTATTTCAAACATTAACGAGAAATATTCCATATTTGCAGGATGTAAAACTTTTTGATTGGCTTGTAGGACTTTATGAAATATGGCGTGAACTTACTCCAGAAGGTGTTTACATTTCTGCTCTGGTTGGAATGGCTGAACTCTTATTAACAGGTTGCACAACTACAACTGACCATTTATATCTTTTTCCTAAAAAACAACCAAAAGATTTAATTGATTATGAAATAAAAGCTGCCAAGGATATTGGAATAAGATTTATTCCAACGAGAGGAAGTATGAGTAGAGGAAAATCAAAAGGAGGACTACCTCCTGATGATGTAACTCAAAACGAAGATGAAATAATGAAAGATTGCGAAAGACTTGTTAAAACTTATCATAACCCTGAAAAATATTCAATGTTAAGAATCGCCCTTGCACCTTGCTCACCTTTCTCAGTTACAACCGAACTTTTAAAAGAAACAGCAAATTTTGCAAAAAAATATAATTTAAGATGCCACACTCATATTGCTGAAACTCTTGACGAGGAAGAGTATTGTTTAAATGTTTATGGCAAAAGACCTGTTGAATATATGGAAGAAGTTGGCTGGCTCGGTGAAAATTTCTGGTATGCCCATTGTATTTATCTAAATGACG
>Ga0308390_1001640_pt1 | contig 14311 bp, 6 predicted proteins | sample Hotspr2Sample149_FD_202358 | JGI IMG/M metagenome (GOLD analysis project Ga0308390, IMG submission 202358) | Hot spring phototrophic mat microbial communities from Mushroom Spring, Yellowstone National Park, Wyoming, United States - 20040719_149 ...
GCCATCGCCGCCCTCTCCCTCGTCCCGGACGAGCGCGGCACGCTCCGCCGCGTCAACTACGCCGCGCTCGACGTCGAGGAACTCGGCTCGGTCTACGAGAGCCTGCTCGACCACGCCGCCGTGCTCGACCTCACCGCCGAGGAGCCCTTCACCTTCGCCCCCGGGACGGAACGCAAGTCGACCGGCTCCTACTACACCCCGCCCGGCCTCGTCCAGGCGCTGGTGGCCAGCGCGCTCGAGCCGGTGCTGGCAGCCCGCCTGCGCGACAAGAAGATCCGGGAGGAGCGCGAGCAGGCCATCCTCTCCCTCAACGTCTGTGACCCAGCCGCCGGTTCCGGCCACTTCCTGCTGGCCGCTGCCCGGCGCTTGGCGCGCGAACTGGCCCGCGTGCGCACCGGCGAGGAAGAGCCCGCCCCCGAGCGGGTGCGCGAGGCCCTGCGCGACGTCGTCGCCCACTGCCTCTACGGCGTCGACAAGAACCCGCTCGCCGTGGAACTCTGCAAGGTCGCGCTCTGGATCGAGGGGCATCTCCCCGATCGCCCGCTCAGCTTCCTCGACCACCGCATCCGCTGCGGCGACTCGCTCGTCGGCGTCCTCGAGATCACCCAGCTGCGCGAGGGAATCCCCGACGAGGCCTACGAGCGCAGCGACCCTGACGAGAAGCGGGCCGCCCGCACGATCCGCACCCGCAACCGCAAGGAGCGGCAAGGCCAGCTGACGCTGGGAAGCGAGGTCGACCCGCTCGACGAGGCGGTCTTCGACCTCGGCCTCCTGACCGAAGAACTCGAACGGATGCCGGAGCGGACGGTCGCGGAGCGACTTGCCAAAGAGCAGGCCTACGCCGAGCTCCAGGACGACGAGCGGATGCGCCGCCTGCGCGACGCCTGCGACCTCTGGACGGCCGCCTTCTTCGCCGACCTCCGCGACGGCGCTGCCGTCCCGACCACTGACCACCTGCGGCGCGCGCTGGTCGGTCGGCTGACCGATCCCCGCCCCCTTGCCGCTGCGCAGGCGCTCGCCCAGGAACTCCGCTTCTTCCACTGGCCGCTCGAGTTCCCCGACGTCTTCGCCGCCGGCGGCTTCGACGTCGTCCTCGGCAACCCGCCGTGGGAACGGGTGAAGCTCCAGGAGGAAGAGTTCTTCGCCGCGCGCGACCCGGAAATCGCCAGGGCCCGCACCGCGGCCGAGCGCAAGCGGCTCATCGACACCCTCCCGGAACGCAACCCCCAGCTCGCCGCCGCCTATCGCGCCGCCCTGCGGCAGGCCCAGCAGGTGAGCCACTTCTGCCGGGAGAGCGGCCGTTTCCCGCTCGGCGGACGCGGCGACCTCAACACCTACCAGGTGTTCACCGAGCTGGCCTGGCAACTCCTTGGCCCGCGCGGCCGCGCCGGGCTGGTCGTGCCGAGCAACGTCGCCACCGACGACACTACCAAGGTGCTGTTCCAGGCGCTCGTCCAGGAGCGCGCCCTGGTCAGCCTGTTCGACTTCGAGAACCGGCTCGGCATCTTCCCCGGCGTGCATCGGAGCTACAAGTTCTCCCTGCTGACGCTGACCCAGCGCGACCATCCGGAGCCGGCCCGATTCGCCTTCTTCCTCCAGCGGCCCGAAGAGCTGCGCGACGAGACGCGCTGCTTCGCTCTGATGCCGAAAGACTTTTGGCTCCTCAACCCCAACACCGGCACCTGCCCGGTCTTCCGCTCGGCCGACGAGGCAGAGCTGGCCCGCGCCATCTACCGGCGCGTCCCCGTCCTGGTGCGCGAGGGCGTCCCGGACGGGAACCCGTGGGGCGTGGAGTTCTGGCGCATGTTCGACATGGCTAACGACTCCAGCTTCTTCCGCAGGCGCGAGCAGCTCGAGCTGGCCGGGTTCGCCCTGCGCGGGAACGTGTTCGCGCGCGGGGAGGAGCGCTACCTGCCGCTCTACGAGGCCAAGCTGGTGCACCAGTTCGACCACCGCTGGGCCAGCTACGGCGGGCCGGGGCGCTGGGAGGGGGCGCCGGAAGCAGGCGGCCCGCCCTGGCTGGAGCACGCTCCCCGCAAGGACGACGACGCGGTCGCGCTGACCCTGGTAGCCAAGCAGAACCCAGCGCTGGTCGTCCTACCCCGCTACTGGGTAGCGGAAACCGAAGTGGAAGCACGCCTAGCCCGCAAGGGCTGGTCGCGCCCCTGGCTCCTCGGCTGGCGGGATATCACGAACGCGACGAACGAGCGTACCGTCATCGCCAGCCTCATCCCGCGCGTCGGGGTGGGGCACAACTTTCTCTTGCTGTTTCCCGGGAAAGCTCAGGCTGATATCGCCTGGGCGCTCCTCGCCAACCTCGATGCGCTCGTGCTCGACTATGTGGCTCGTTGCAAGTCGAGTGGAACGCACCTGGCATTCTACGTCATGCAGCAACTCCCCGTCCTCCCGCCCAGCGTCTACCAGCGCCCCTGCGCCTGGTCGCCCGGCGAGACGCTGGCCGAGTGGCTGCGCCCGCGCGTGCTGGAGCTGGTCTACACCGCCTGGGATCTCGCCCCGGCCGCCCGCGACCTCGGGGACTCCGGCCCGCCCTTCCGCTGGGAGCCGGGACGGCGGGTGCAGCTGCGGGCCGAGCTCGATGCCGCCTTTTTCCTCCTCTACGGTCTCACCCGCAGTCAGGTCGAGTTCGTGCTCGGCACCTTCCCGGTGCTGCGCGCCAACGAGCAGAAAGCCTTCAGCGAATTCCGCACCGCGCGCCTGGTGCTGACCGCCTACGACGCGCTGGTCGCTGCCCAGACGCTCGGCGAGCCCTACCGCTCCCCCCTCGCCCCACGACCGGGGGACGACCGGGTACGCTCAGGCGCTGCCTGACCGAGCGCACAAGACTACGGGGAGCCGCTCTCGTCAGTGGCCCAACCGCGGCACCGCTCGACCGCTCGTTCCCATTGTGCGATGAGAGCGCTCCGCACCGTTTCCGGCATCGACGGCTCGTAGATCCGGCGACATTCCCATCGCGCTGCAATCGTTCCGAGATCCCAGAGACCGAGTCCTAGGCCGGCCAGCAACGCTGCTCCCCGAGCTGTCGCTTCAGTCTCTCGTGCCACTTCCAAGGGAACGCCGAGGATATCCGCCTGAAATTGCATCAAGAACTCGTTCGCCGTCGGCCCACCGTCCACACGCAGCACTGATATGCGCACTCCACTGTCCTGCTCCATCGCCTCGACGATCGCACGAACCGAACATGCGATCCCCTCGAGGACAGCGCGGACGACATGCGCACGAGTCGTTGCTCGCGTCACACCGATCAGCAAGCCCCGGGCACGGGCATCCCAGTACGGCGCGGACAACCCAGCCAGGGCCGGCACGAACACGACACCCCCGTTGTCGGGAACGGATCGTGCTGCGTCGGCGCTCTCGGCAGGGTCATGCAGCAGTCCGAGTCCCTCGACCAGCCATTGCACCGCCGCACCGGTCGTGTAGACACCTCCATCGAGCGCGTAGCTCGGGCCCGATCGCAGCAACCAGGCCACCGTGGTCAACAAACCGTGCTCGGAGCGGCGTGGCACATGCCCGACCTGCATCAGGATGAATGTGCCCGTCCCGTAGGTGGCCTTCGCCATACCTGGTTCCAGGCAGGCGTGACTCAAGAGGGCCGCTTGCTGATCCACGGCAAGGCCGACGAGCGGTACCGCCAGGCCGGGAAGTGGGGACACCAGGCCGACGACTTCGTCACTCCGCACGATCTGAGGCAGCGTGAGACCGTCCAGACCGAACCCAGCTAGCAACACCTCGTCCCAGACGAGGTGTTCGATATCGAGCAATGCCGTCCGCGAGGCCGTCGTTGCGTCCGTGAGATAGAGCCTCCGCCCCGACCAGTTCCAAACGATCCACGTATCGGTCGTTCCGACCAGCAGTCGGCCATCGCGGAGAAGCTCTTGGGCTTGCGGGACATGGTCGAGCACCCAACGGACCTTGGAGGCAGAGAAATACGGATCGAGACGGAGCCCGGCGCGCTCTCGGACGACGTCGCCGAAGCCTGACCCAGCGAGCCGATCGCACAGGTCACTCGTCCGTCGATCCTGCCAGACGATTGCGGGATAGACCGGCTGCCCAGTCAGCCGATCCCAGAGAACGACCGTCTCACCCTGGTTCGCCAGCCCGATACCGAGCACCTGGGAATCTCCTGGGAGGCGAGCCAGGCATTGCTCGAGCGCATCGGTGGTCACGCGGAGAATCGCCAACGGATCTTGTTCCACCCACCCCGGTTTGGGGAACGATGCGTCGAGGGAGGCGACACCCTCCGCGACGACCCGAAGTTCTCTGTCGAGCGCGAGCGCCTTGGTACGCGTCGTTCCGTGATCGATCGCGATCACAACGTCCATGAGACGACCAGCCCGTCCTTCATCTATCCCGTTGCAGGCAGATAACCTTTGATCCGTCGACCCTCGAGGTTGATCACGGCAGCACGAAGAATCCCTTCTCCGTACTCGCTACCCATGTTGACGCACAGTGTCTGCCCGATGCGACGAAATCCCGGAGATTCGTGAATATGCCCGTGCAGACCGAGCAAGGGCTGGAACTGTTCGATGATGGCACGCACGGCCCGAGATCCGACTGGCTGGAGGAGGACCTGTCCACCGGCATAGCGAATGCGCAACTGTTCGTCGAGAACAGGAGCCAAATCGAGGCCCGAATCATACGGCGGCACGTGCACAAGCAGAATGGCGGAGTGCGGGTCGGGAACGTGGGACAGAAGACGCCGCAAGGTCTCCTCGATGCGTTCCTCTGTCCAATCGCGTGGACAGTTCCACGGCGTTGGGTTACTCACCCCAAGGCCGACAACGGTATAGGTTCCGTCGGCCAGCGGGAGACACTGCCCATCGGCAAAGACGATCGGGTCCCCTGCCGAGCGGAGGAGTGTATCGATGAATGGCGGATCGTCATTGCCAGGAATGACGCACAGACGCACCCCACGGTGCCGCAAATAGTCAGCGGCGAGCTCGAGCCAGTGCTCGATTTGACTCTGAATGCAGCTCCGGAACAGCGCTTCGAGAGCGGCCGGATCGCCCGCGAGCGCGCCCACCTCCTCGGCGTCCATCACGCGAGGATAGTAGCCGACATTGGCGATCAACTGCTCGAGCTGGCGCAGCTCGCTGGTCGTGCGGGCGATGTGGCGTACCCCAGCCAATTCCGCCTCGTAGGTACCATTCCGCCGGACGATCGGCACCAGTGCTTTCCCGGTCAAGTCCCCACCAATGAGCAGCGCCTGCGCCTGGTACAGCTCGACGGTTCGCAGGAACTTGCGAAAGACGAGATCGGAGCCATGGAAGTCGGACGCGAAGACGAGTCGAAACAGCGCCACGACGTTGCTTCCTTCCCGCAGCGCACCCGTTGCCCTGAATCGTCACACCGGTGGAATCTCACGGAACGTCCACGCAAGATCGATCCCTTCCTGCCGCAGCCGATACCAGCGGGCGATGCGCTGAACGGCAGCACCGATCAGGAAGAGCACCGCGAAGACCGCGAGCGTCCCCATCCCGATGCCTCCACCGACTGCAGGGAAGAGGAAAGAGGCGACGATCATCCACACGAGATAGACGAGCGTGATTCCACCGACCAGCGTGATGACCGGAATAGGACCGACCTTCGCTCGAACGATACGCGGCGCTGTCGCCCACAGCTGTGGCTTCAGGAACGGGAGGAGGGTCAGCGCGAGAACCGGCACGAGCTGGGTGATGACCGCGAAGAAGACGAAGTGCAGTTGCGTCGCCAGGATTCCTCGAGTCGCAGCATCGATAACCCCCACCCAGGCGAGGAGCGCAATGATGGAGACTGCCACGACCGGGCTACCCCATCGCGGATGCACGTGGGCGACCCCACTCGGGATGATGCGATCGAAGGCCCACGAGAAAATGATCCGGCTCGTGTAGAAAAAGTATGTTTGGGCGAGGTTGATCAGTGTGTAGATCCAGGCCAGCGTGATGAGCCCAACGACGAGCGGATTCGGAGCGAGGATCGATGCATAGAACGTTATCCATGGCATCGCAAACGTCTCGGTATTGTTATAGAGATATCCTTCCGCAGCGATCCACTTGAGCGGTACCAACCGCTCCAGCAAGATATTCGCAAAGGAGAAAATTGCCCAGGTGACGAGCAACGAGGACCATGCACCGATGAGTAAGTTGCGTTGCGTGTCTTTGACTTCACCAGCAAAGAATGTCGGGATGTAATACCCGTAATAAATCCAAAACCCCATGATGAGGCCGGCCAGGGTCATGATGACCACGTTGGGCGAATACTCCATGCCAGCCTGGACGGCCAGGTCGATGCGCGATGCGTAGGATCCCGTCCCCATGAAACGATCCCAGGCCTCCTGGAAAGCACTGGGACCAGGTGCCGTGGCCAGCACGATAAAGATCACGATCCAGGCGGCGACACCGAGGAAGAAGCCGACTTCCAGAATTCGCACGATCCGCTGTGTCGGCAGGAGCATGGTCATCCAGGTAACGAGCACGCAAATCGTACCGATGACGAGAATACCGGTCGACGAGGCCGACCAGGAAGCGAAGTCGACTGCCGCTTGATTCTCGAAGATGATGCCGATCGTTCGCGCCAAGGTCGGCAGCGCCGTGCCAGGAATCCAGGCAATGAGGCCCCCAGCCACGATCCCGCTGAAGATGCCAAGCACCCAGGACGCCGCAAAGGCGAGCGTGGGATGGAGCACGCGGCTGCCAAGAACGTAGTCTGCTCCACTGCGCGGCATCGCTGAACCGATCGCCGCATAACTGTAGGCATGGAACAAGCCCAGCAGCATCGCCACGGTCAGTACCCCGATGATCGAAGCACCCGGCCAGACCGAAGCGACCCACGAGAACGGGATGAGGCCAGAGGAGGACAAGCTGATACAGTGCACACCGAAAACCATGGCGCCGAAGGCGCTGATCGTTCGCACGAGTCCAGAGCTTTGGCGAACAAAGAGGCGGGGTACGGCTGTCATGGCTCTCCCACCTTCCCGTCAGCTCGCACCAAGGGAAATCCCCAAGCGGTCACGATGATCTCTTCCTCACTCGGAGCCACGGCCCTCAGGTCGAGAGGCACACTCCGTTGCGGCTTCGCAACGATCTCGGCGGCCCGGCCGAGCACTGCGGCTCCCCGCCGCGCTCGAATCAGGGCTGGTCGGAGTGGTTCTGCGACACGCACAGCGAGTTCGACCGCCGCTGGTCCCTCACCGGACGACCAGCGTAGCCGCTGGGGCACAACAGCTCGAACACCGTTACCGGCCCGGACCGATGCGACGCACGCTGTAGCGGCCCCGAAGCGCAAGTAACGCAGCACTCCGCGCGCAGCGCGCTCTCCATCTGCTGCGGCGCGATCTGCAGAGTCCGCAGCGTGCACGAGATTGCCGCACGCGAAGATCCCCGGAACCTCCGTTGTGAACCATTGGTCGATCACCGGTCCACCGGTGGCAGGATCGAGCAGCAGCCCAGCCTGTCGAGCGAGCGTGTTCTCCGGAAGGAACTCGCCGCTGAAGATGACCGTGTCGCAGCCAATCCTGATCACCCGCGCGCTGCCCTCGGCGTCATACCATGGTGCCACCTCCAATCCCGTTACCCGCTCATCACCGAGAATGCGACGAACGCGATACCCGACCAACAGAGGAATCTGTCGCCGAGACAGGGACCAGAATTGGTTCGCCCAGTATCCCTGCCGGTACGGCCGCTCCTCGACCACCGCAACGACGCGGCAGCCCAATCGATCGAGTTCCGCCGCAGCAACCAAGCCTGGGTCGTCGGACCCGACGATGGCGACGGTCCGCCCCGGCAGGACCTGGAGGAAGGTCTCGAGCCGTTGGACAATCCCGGTGGTATAGACGCCTGCCGGTCGGCTGCCTGGTACGAGTCGCGTGGGCCGCGGACTCTCGCGGCAGCCCGTCGCGAGAACCACCGCACGTGCATGGAGGATCTCCACCCCCGCCGGGCTCGTTACCAGCAGGGAGCGATCCGCGCCGACGTGCAGGACCGTCGTTTCCACGGCAAAGCGTGCCCCGGCTCGCTCCGCTTCCTCAGCGAGGCGCCTGGCGAACGCTCTTCCGGGCAGCAGTCGTCGGTAGCGCCAGAGGCCGAATCCAGCATGAAGGCACTGTGCAGGTAACCCGCCGGGCTCGGCCTCGCGATCGACGACGACGACAGCCACGCCTTCGCGGGCAAGAAGACTGGCCGCAGCGAGCCCAGCTGGCCCCGCACCGACAATAGCCACGTCAACGCGAGACTGCTTCACGGTCATGACCACACCCTCGAACAGCCTGTGCCATCTGGCACGTGAGCCAGCTCTGCTCGGTGCTTTTCACCAGGGCCGGGAGAGGCTGCTCGAGCTCCTCACTCATCACGCGCAGGATCGCAGCCATACAATAGAACCCCTGACAACGTCCAGCCGTCGCCCAGGTTCGCTTGCGCACCGCGTCCAAGGTGCGGGATCGAATCGGTCTGCGGAACACCGAGCGGATCTCTTCCTCGCTCACCAGTTCACAGAGGCAGAGGACACGGCCATAGCCTGGACATTCCGCGACACGCTCGGGTACTGTGCAGGGCCGGGGCTCACCAGGCCGCCACGCAGGCCGCGGCCGAGGCTGCAGCGGGCCACCGGTACACAACGACTCTCCTCGCTCAAGCAGCAACTGCACGACAAAGCGCGCCACGGCCAAAGCAGAAGAGAGGCCGGTCGAACGGATTCCCGCAGCGACGACAAGCCGTTCGCGAGGAAAGATCTCGATCTGGTAGCCGCCGCTGGCGTGAACGGCTCGCAACCCGGCATAGGTTGCGATGACTGGTTCGTCAGCCAAGTCGGGCGCCAGACGCAGCGCACCTTGGCGGGCACGCTGCAGTCCCGCGAGGCTCGCGGTCCGGTCATGCTTATCGGAAATATCGTCAGCCGTTGGACCCAGCAGAACATTACCATACACGGTCGGTGTAACTAGAATACCCTTCGAAACCTCGCTCGGAACTGGTAGCAAGATGCATGGGACTTTGGTTCGTGCTGTTTTGTCGAGAATGAGAAATTCACCTTTTCGCGGAGTGAGATGGAAATCATTCACTCCAGCCCATGCTGCGACCTCATCTGCCCACAGCCCGGCAGCGTCGATCACCCAGCGGGCAGTAAAGGCACCGCGCGTGGTCAGGACCGTTCGCTGGGCACCGTTTGTCGGCTCGAAACCGAGCACACGAGCGCCCAGCAGGAATTCCACACCGTTGATCGCTGCTTGCTCGGCCAGAGCGATCACAGCAGTCATCGTGCACGTGATGCTCTCCCGAGGGATCAGGAGCCCACCGCGGACACAAGATGGGGCAAGCGGATACCGCTCCCGCACCGCCTCAGGTGACAAGCGTTCGACATCGGTGACTCCATTGCGGTGGGCGGTCGTCCACCAATGCTCGAGTTGGAGAAGTTCTCGATCGTCGAGCGCGAGCATCAGCGCTCCCACCTGCTGGAACGGAAGATGCAGTTCATCAGCCTCCTCTTGCCAAAGCTGCCAACCTTCCGTCACGAGCCGAGATTCCAGAGTTCCTGGCTTCGTATCGAAGCCGGTATGGAGAATGCTGCTGTTCGCTTTGCTCGCGCCCTCTCCGACATCGAGGGCTGCCTCCAAGACGAGGGTTCGGCAACGCGAGCGGGCCAACTCGCGGGCGATAGCGCAGCCGATAACTCCGGCACCGACGATGATGAAGTCGTATTTTCCTGCAGCCATGCTCGGATCCTTTGCTATCCAGGTAGATGCAGGACCATCAAGAACCGCACACGATCGCCGCGGTAGAGATCCTTCGCGTATTCCACAGGAAGGCCGGTAACAGTGAACGCGAGGCGTTCCCACAGCATGAGAGGAGAACCCTCGGCGACGCCGAGAGCCTCTGCTTCGAACTTGCGTGCCAGGGTTGGCTCGAGCGACTGTTCAGCCCTGACGAGGATGAGGTCGTACTCTTCACGGAGGACCTCGTAGATTGACCGACGCTCGAGGTCGAATCGATCTAGGCTTGGGCACAACCGGACAGGAAAGTGAGAGAACTCGAGCGCCATTGGCTGCCGATTGCCAAGGCGTACTCGTACGATCCGGTAAACGGACTCGCCGACCGTGAGATGCAGCCGCTCCGCTAACTTTCGCGTCGCTGGCATGACCTCGACCGCGACCAGGCGGGCACCTGGTTCGATCCCTTGACGGCGCATGGCTTCCGTGAAGCTCAGCAGAATATGGGCGGGCATCTCTACCTTCGGTTCAGCGACGTAGGTGCCGCTCCCCTGGACGCGCCGAAGCAACCCTTTCGCGACCAGGTCAGTGATCGCCTGCCGGACCGTGCCACGACTCACCCCGAACTCCGCAGCCAGGTCACGCTCCGCCGGTAATCGCGTGCCAGCAGGCCATTCACCCGATTGAATCCGCTCGATGAGCGACTCGCGAATCTGCACATACAGCGGTACCGACACGCGACAACCCCTCTCTCGACTCCCTGCGGTTCAGACCAATTCTCCACTGATCCATCGTCATTGTCAAGAGCATTACCGTTGCTGTTGGACACAGCATTGTACTCGACAAAAATTGGTCTACGCATGTGTCGTGCCACCGAGCCCACTCGCTCCTGCACCGGGCTTGGAAAGGGCGGCACGCTGTTCCCACTGCAGCAGACAGCGCCACCTCCGATACGGTCGGCGGGAGTGCCGAGAGCGGGCGAGGCGGGGGTGAGTGGAGCTTCCTCGCGTGCCTAACCCAACGGGCGAGACAGAGCTGCACCACCGGGGCGATGGTGGAACGGCATCTCTCGTGCTCGCCCCCTTGTGCAGCGACCGATGCAGCACGCGGTGGAGCGCGTGGCTCCCTGGCCCGGGCGCATTCCGCCTGCTCGAGTCGTCTCTTGCGTGCCCGCCGAGTGCAGCCGGTATACTCGCTCGACGAGCGCGTCCCGCACCGGTGGGAAGACCAGTGTTCCCGTCGCTCCACGATCCTCGAGATGGAACGGCAACGCAGCAGAGGGAAGGCAACCGATGTCGTCCGTCTTCGAGCTCCACCGCCGCGTCATGGAGGACTACCAGGACTTCATCCGCGCCTTCGTCATCGCCCGCGACCCGCGTATCCAGGCCGAGATCCATCGCCTCCTCCAAGACGAGCAACACCTCTGGCCCGAGCCGCTCGTCCAGCTTTCCCCCGCCTACCGCCGCGAGGCGACGATCGACCAGCTCGCCGCGGAGGGACTGCTCCATCCCTTCACCGCCCAGATCTTCCGTCGCTCCGGGGGCCAGCCGATCCACCTCTACACCCACCAGGTCCAGGCCATCCGCGCCCTCCAGCAGGGGCGCAGCGTCGTCGTCACCTCCGGCACCGGCTCCGGCAAGAGCTACTGCTACTTCATCCCCATCGTCGACCTGGTCGCTCGGCACCCCGATGAGCCCGGCCCCATCGCCCTGGTCGTCTACCCGATGAACGCCCTCGTCAACTCGCAGTACCACCACCTCGAGGAGTTGCAGAAACGCTACCAGGAACGGACCGGGCGACCCTTCCCGCTCCGTTTCGCCCGCTACACTGGGGAGACGCCCAACGAGGAACGCGAGGCGATCCGCCGCGACCCACCCCATCTCCTCCTCACCAACTACGTCATGGCCGAACTCCTGCTCGACCGCCCCGAGGACGCACCGCTCGTCGCCCCTCGACCGGACGCCCGCGTCCCCTTCTTCCTCGTTTTCGACGAGCTCCACACCTACCGCGGTCGCCAGGGCGCCGATGTCGCGCTCCTCGTCCGCCGTCTCCGCGCCCGACTGGACCGTCCTGCGGTCGTCCACGTCGGCACCAGTGCCACGCTGGTCGCCCACCGCGAGGCCACCGCAGCCGAACGGCGTCAGGTGGTGGCCGATTTCGCCTCCCGCTTCTTCGGCCACCCGATCGCGCCGGAAGACATCGTCGAGGAGACGCTGGAGCCGATCACGTTGGGACCGCTGCCCAGCCCGGACGAACTGGCGCAGGCCATCGCGCGCCCCTTGCCCGAGGATCCAGACGCGCTGCGGGCACACCCGCTCGCCCGCTGGCTGGAGCACGCCCTGGGAGTCCAGCGCGAACCGGACGGGACCTTCCGCCGGCGCACTCCCCGACCCCTGAGCGCGGTCGCCCGCGACCTCGCCGCGGCGACCGGCCTGGCTCCCGAGACCTGCCGCGCCCGGCTCCAGGAACTCCTGGAACTCGGGAGCCGCCAGCGCGATGCCACCGGGCAACCGCTCTTCGCGCTCAAGCTTCACCAGTTCATCTCCCAAAGCCACGCGCTCTACGCCACGCTCGAACCAGCCAGCCAGCGCCGCTTCGCGACCGAGCCGCGCGCCAGCGGCGAGCACCTGCGCCTGCCGCTCGCCTTCTGCCGCGTTTGCGGGCAGGAGTACTACCGCGTGCTGGTCCGTGGCGACCGCCTCGAGCCCTACCCGCCCGGCTCGCCGCTGGACGACGCCGATGTAGTCCCCGGCTATCTCGTCCTCGCCGAAGCCGTGCCCGATTGGTCGGAGGAGCGGCTCCCCGATGACTGGCGCGATGCGCACGGCCGGCTCCGAGACCCTTGGCGCGACCGCATCCCGCGACCGCTCTGGGTTTTCCCCGACGGGCGGCTGGCCGAAGGCGAGGCCGAGGGTGCTTTGCCCGCCTGGCTCGAGACCGAGCGGTTCTGGCTCTGCCTGCAGTGCGGCACCTGGTACGGTGTCCGCGAGGGAGAGTACCAGCGACTGACTTACCTGGCCAGCGAGGGACGCAGCTCGGCAACGACAGTGCTGGCGGTCTCGCTCTTGCGCCACGCCCGCGCACTCGGCAGCCGCGACAAACTGCTCACCTTCACCGATAGCCGCCAGGACGCCTCGCTCCAGGCCGGGCATTTCAACGATTTCGTCCACGTGGCGGTGCTGCGCTCCGCTCTGTACGCCGCGCTCAGCGAGCGCTCGCCGCTCGCCGCCGAGGAAGTCGCCGAGGCGGTCGTTCGGCACATGGGACTCACCCTCGACGACATCGCAGTCCAGCGCGGGCTGCGCGAGCACTCACCGGCTGCTCTCGTCACGCGCGACTGCTTCCGTGACCTCACCGCATACCGGCTCTTCGAGGACCTCCGGCGCGGCTGGCGTGTCGCGTTGCCGAATCTGGAGGACGTCGGCCTGCTCCGCATCGACTACCTGGGACTCCCCGAACTCGCCGCCGACGAGGACGCCTGGCGTGACGTTCCCGTCTTCTCGGCGCTCGATCCGGCTCGCCGCGAGCGGATCCTGCGGACCATACTCGACCACTTTCGCCGCGAGCTGGCGATCGATGCTCCTCTCCTGGCCGACGAGGACCTTCAACGTCGCCTCCGCGAGCGCGCCCAGTCCAATCTCAACGACTTCTGGGGACTCGACTCGAGCACCAGCAGCTTGCGCCGCGCCACGACGTTCGTCTGGCCCGCGCCGAGCGAGGGCGACGAGGACGTCCGCAGCCTCGCCCAAGGGACCCAGCTCGGTCGTTTCCTGACCCGAAGACTCCATCTGGATCCCGAGACCTATTCGCTGCTGATCCCGGCGCTGCTCGAGCGGCTGGCCAGCTACGGGCTCGTCACGCACCAGCTGCGCAGCGACGGGACGCTCACCGTGCGCCTGCGGCACACCGCCCTTCGCTGGACGCTCGGCAACGGCACCCCGGTCGTCGACCTGGTCCGCGAACGGGGGCAGCTCAGCGAGGACGAACGCCGGGCCAACGCCTTCTTCCAGCGCTTCTACCGGGAGGCAGCCCGCGAACTGGCCGCGCTGGAGGCACGCGAGCATACCGCCCAGGTGGTCGCGTCCGGCGAGCGGGTCCGCCGCGAGCGCCGCTTCCGCTGGACGGAGGACGACCAGCGCGACCCCACGCTCGGCCGCCGACTCCCCTACCTCGTCTGCTCACCGACGATGGAACTGGGCATCGACATCGCCGACCTCGATCTCGTCCACCTGCGCAACGTCCCGCCTACGCCAGCCAACTATGCCCAGCGCAGCGGGCGGGCTGGTCGCCAGGGCCAGCCGGGGCTCATCCTCACCTTCTGCGGCGCGCTCCACGGGCACGACCAGTACTTCTTCCGCCATCGCGAGGAGATGGTCGCCGGTGCGGTCCGCGCCCCGCGGCTCGATCTGGCCAACGAGACGCTCCTCCGCACGCACATGCTGGCGGAGTGGCTCTCCGAGACCGGCGTCGCCCTGCGCGACTCGGTCGAGTCGGTGCTCGACATCGAACGCGATCCCGATTACCCACTGCAGGACACGGTACGCGAGCAGCTCCAGCTCAATCCGACCCAGCGGCAGCGGCTGCAGCGACGCTTCGAGCGCATCCTCACGCCACTCG
>Ga0308390_1001642_pt1 | contig 14288 bp, 10 predicted proteins | sample Hotspr2Sample149_FD_202358 | JGI IMG/M metagenome (GOLD analysis project Ga0308390, IMG submission 202358) | Hot spring phototrophic mat microbial communities from Mushroom Spring, Yellowstone National Park, Wyoming, United States - 20040719_149 ...
CAGTGAATGGTACCTTTTACCTTGCGACCATCAGGAGCATAACCGTCTTTTGTGTCAGAGTCATATGTGCAGTGTATTTCAGTGATATTCCCGCTTGAGTCCTTTACGATGTCAACACATTTAATGAAATAGGTATAGCGCAAACGAACTTCAGCACCGGGAGAAAGCCTAAAAAATTTCTTTGGCGGATTTTCCATAAAATCATCACGCTCAATGTAAAGCACTTTGGAAAATGGTATGCTTCGGGTTCCGGCAGAGGAGTCTTCAGGATTATTTATGCCTTCAATATATTCAACCTTATCATCAGGATAGTTAAGTATAACAACTTTGAGGGGATTTAACACACACATAACACGATTTGCATTTTTGTTTAAATCTTCCCGAATGCAATGTTCCAGCAGTGCAATATCAACCATGCTATCCTTTTTTGCTACGCCAACCAGCTTGGCAAAATTTTTTATTGAATCAGGCGTATATCCTCTTCTTCGCAGTCCTGCAATAGTAGGCATGCGTGGGTCATCCCATCCATTCACAAAGCCTTCCTGCACTAATCGTAAAAGCATGCGTTTGCTCATAACGGTGAAGCTTAGATTGAGGCGGGCAAACTCAATTTGTTTTGGTCGTTGACCGGTAGCTATCTGGTCTAAAAACCAATCGTACAATGGGCGGTGCACCTCAAATTCCAGGGTACAGATTGAATGGGTTATCCCTTCAATGTAGTCTGACTGGCCATGAGCCCAATCGTAGGTGGGGTATATGCACCAACTATCGCCAGTACGATGATGAGTTGCGTGTTTTATGCGGTACATCACTGGATCGCGCATATGCATATTGGGTGATGCCATGTCTATCTTTGCCCGCAAAGTTTTTGACCCATCAGGGAACTCACCGTTTTTCATACGCTCAAAAAGGTCTAAATTTTCTTCAACACTTCGGTTGCGGTATGGGCTTTCTTTGCCAGGTTCAGTAGGGGTGCCACGGGTTGCGGCTATTTCTTCTGCACTCATATCGCACACGTAAGCTTTGCCGTTTTTAATCAAAACTTTAGCCCATTCATATAATTGGCCAAAATAATCAGAAGCATGCCTGACCTGACCATCCCACTGAAATCCTAACCATTGAATATCCTGTTTTATTGATTCAACATACTCAACATCTTCCTTTTCAGGGTTGGTGTCATCAAGGCGCAGGTTACACTTGCCATTGTATTTTTGTGCAATGCCAAAATTAAGGCATATTGATTTTGCATGCCCAATATGAAGATACCCATTGGGCTCAGGTGGAAAACGTGTGATGATTGTTGAACACACATTATTCTTTAGATCTTCATTGATAATTTCTTCGATAAAATTTGTTGCCTGAGGAATATCCATAGTAGTAACATATTTAAAGTTAGTTAAGTTATTTTACATACTGTAGTTGGCAGTATGTAATTTTTGTCAAGACAATATAGTATAAATATTGTTTTGTTAATGGTATATTTTACACCTTTTACCAATGCTCTGTTTATATGCTCTGACCCTATTTTTTGGAACGCATTGCTATGTGCCTCTATGATATACTTTGACCCCTTGTTTAACAAGCCACATTGAACGTTGAACCTCGAACATTGAACTCTCCTCCTTGCTCTGACCACATATTATATCACATATATTAGGGCAAATCACCATGCGCCATTACAGAAAAAACTGCTCTGACCCCATATTTTTGGACGTATTTCGATGCGTTCCTACGGATATGCATTAATTGTAATTTTTTTAATATTTTTAAAAAAATTCCAAAATCTTTTAAATTTTTTCCTATTCATGCGTTGTATATATACAAACAGGCTAAAAACAATATACCCTACAGGAGGAATACTATGGCAAGGAAATTGCGTGTACAACTACCAGGTCTTACCTATCACATCACATCCCGTTGTATTGAATGGAGAGAGATGCTCCAGGAAGACTATTTTAAAGCAATTTTTGTGGAAATATTGCGTAAAGCCAAAGAAAAATACCATTTTAAGCTCATTGCCTACTGTATCATGGACAATCACATCCATTTGGTTATCCACACGGTAGATGATGGAGCACCAATTTCGCGCATTGTGCAGTATATAAAGTCACGATTTGCTGAAATGTATAACAAAATAACCGGAAGAACGGGACCATTTTGGAATGAGCGGTATAAGGATAGCATAGTACAGTTTGCAAGAAATGGGGTACATTACTTACTGTGGTTATTGTGGTATTTAGCGTACAATCCGGTACGAAAGAGGATGTGTAATAGTCCCGTAAAACATAAGTATAGCAGCATATTAGCATATTTAGATGAAAATGCAGATGTAGGAGTCCCCATAGATCATCATGAATATTTTTTGCAATTAGGGAAAACTTTTGCTGAGAGGGTGGCAAAATTCATGCAGTATGAGGAAGCTTACCGGAAGCGGTATTCGTTAGTAGTGGAGTGGGTGTAATAAAAAAGGGGTCAGAGCATTGAAACAAAATACTTGATGAAATATATATAACATGATACTTTACTAAAAAAAATTTTTCAAAAAGTAATCTTGAGATATATCATGAAAACATTTGCATATACTACTTATGATGGAACAAAAAAAATATTACATAGGTTGTTCGGGATGGAATTATAGACACTGGGAAGGAGTTTTTTATCCTGAAACACTTGCAAAGTCAGAGTGGTTGCAGTATTATGCTTCTATCTTTAATACCGTTGAGATTAATGCAACATTCTACAGACAATTTAAAGATTCTACGTATATTAACTGGTATAATAAAGTACCACAAGGGTTTTGTTTCAGCGTAAAAATGTCAAAATATATAACGCATATCAAACGGCTTGTTGATGTTAGTGCTGAAGTACAAACGTGTGTTGCTTCTGCGTCACTATTACAAGAAAAGTTAGGTGTCATTCTTATTCAATTGCCGCCGTCACTGAAATTTGATGCTTCACTTGTGGATGATTTTTTGGCAATACTCCCTGGTAACTATCGCTACACCATAGAGGCGCGGCATGCTTCATGGTTGTGCGATAGTTCCCTTGAATTGTTGCAACGATATAATGTCGGATGGTGTATATCAGATACTGCTGGTCGATACCCTTATTATGAAGCGATAACTGCTGATTTTGTCTATATACGATTGCATGGCTCAACGCAATTGTATGCATCAAACTATAGCAATAGTGAGCTAGAACAATGGGCACAGAAGATTATGAAGTGGAATAAAACAACATGGTGCTATTTTGACAATGATTTTAATGCGTATGCAGCAAATAATGCAATGACTTTACAAAAAATATTGAAGCTTGCAAGGCCATCGCCTTGCTCTGAGTTTATGCAATAAATTTATAACTTTGCGATTGCATTTTTTTGATTATTTGATTATTTTATTATTTTACGCTATGTATAAGGATATGTGCTATGGAGCTAATTGATTTACATTGCCACACAACAGCATCAGATGGAATATATTCCCCAACTGGTATCATTGATTATGCAATTGCACATAATGTTAGCGTGCTTGCTATAACTGACCATGATTCTATTGATGGATTGGCAGAAGCAACGACGTATGCAAAAAAACATTCATTTGCGCTTATACCTGGCATAGAATTCAGCATAGATTTTCCCCATGGTTCATTCCACCTGGTGGGGATGGGGATTGATTATACCAATGCTGATTTATGCTACGAGTTAGAGCACCTGCAAATGTTGCGAAAGGAAAGGATATATAAAATTATCAAAGACTTGCAGTTGCATGGTATTAATGTTACAGATGAAGAGGTTGAGAAAGAAGCTTTAGGCAATTCTCCCGGCAGGCCGCATGTTGCGCGTGTGCTTGTAAAAAAAGGATATGCGCTAAATATCAGTGATGTATTTACGCAGTTTATGGTAAAAGGCAAACCAGGATATGTGAAGAAAGAAAAAATAAATTTTCACCGTGCTGTAGAGCTTATTAAAGCAAGTGGAGGAATTGCAATTGTTGCGCATCCTGTGTCGCTTGGTTTTTCTTCATGGGATGAGTGTGAACAGTTAATCAAAGATTTTGTTGATGCTGGTGTGGCGGGAATTGAAGTGTATTCTGCAATGCATGATGATGAAGATATCAGGCATTTTTTGCATATCGCACAAAAATATTCTTTGATTATTTCAGGTGGAAGTGATTTCCATGGAGATAAGAATGAAGCTATGGGATACTATGGTGAAGGCAAGCCTATACCGGCAGAATTAGCACAACAATTTCTAAAGATGGTATAATAGCGTATGAAAGTTGACAGGGGATATCAAAAATCATTTTTAATTGATATTGACGGTGTTATTATAAGAGGTAATTCATTAATTACAGGAGCAAAGGATTTTATTGATAGATTACAAAAAGGCAATTACCCATTTTTATTTTTGACTAATAACTCTTATCATACACCAAAAGAACTTTCCGAGCGTTTTTTTAGATTAGGGATAGATATTGATGAAGATAGGTTTTATACTTCAGCAATGGCAACGGCAAGCTTTTTAGTGTATCAAAAACCGGGATGCTCAGCATATGTCATTGGGGGGAAGGGTTTAATTCAGGAACTGGAGAAGAATGGCATTGTTATAACATATAAAAACCCGGATTATGTAATCATTGGTGAAACTGAAGAATATGATTATGCGCGTATTATTGAAGCTACCTATCTTATTCAGGAGGGTGCCCGGTTTATTGCAACCAATCCAGATTTAACAGGGCCAACTCAGCGAGGACCTGTTCCTGCTTGTGGTGCACTGGTTGCACCTATAGAGAAAGTTACAGGGGTGGCGCCTTACTTTTTAGGAAAACCAAATCCTGCAATGATGTACTGGGCACGTAAAAAGCTAAATGTTCACTCTGCAAACTGTTTTATGATAGGCGATAGGATGGATACCGATATATTAGGTGGCTCTGAAGCAGGGATGACGTGTATTCTGGTGCTTTCCGGTGTTACAACGCTTGCAATGGTTGACCGATTCCCTTACCAGCCTGATTATATTTTTGAAGATGTTGGTGAAATTGACCCTGATGTTATACTGTCCCGCCGCGAAAGAGTCAAGGAGTAATAGCATAATAGTGAACAAAAAATATTATGTGTTTATCCTGTATAATAAACAAAACATATCCTGCTATCATCTAAGATAAAGCAACACATTTTTGCGATGTTATACAAATTTTTATGACATACATATTACAAATATATGCTAATATTTTATACACAAAAATATTGACAAATTTATATATAAAATTAAGAGTACAAATTAATATATTATAAATTATATTTAATACCAAACAGTTGGTAATTGAATATAAATTTTGTAATATATAAAATTGTATGATAAAATTATAAATAATTCTGGAGTATTTTTGAAATACTTAATAAAGCAGGAGGATGTAAATGGGAAAATTCAGCTTTAATGAAGAAGCAATTAAAAATCTCAAGATCACTGATACCTCAATACTTGAGCGGTTGGTTGATTTTGAGCATGCTCGGAAGTGGCATTTAAGCAAGGACAGATCTCGTAAGGATAAGCGCATGTCGCTTAAGGAAGCTGTCGCAGAATATGTCAGTGATGGAGATATCATGACGGATGGTGGTTTTTGCTATGTAAGAACTTCTATCCAATCATATTTTGAAGTTATTCGTCAGCAAAAGAAGAATTTGCAATTTTGCAGTTCTCCCAACACCAACCATTCGTATATGATAAATGCCGGGTGTTGTAGATATTCGCACAATTCATACATAGGTGCTGAGATGCGCGGCATTGACCGTAACTATGCCCGTCAGTTAAAGGCTGGCAAGGTAAATATCCTTTCTGAGTGGAGCCATGGATCGATGGCACAGGGATTTAAAGCTGCACAATTAGGATTGCCAGGTGTATTTAGTAAGCAGCTTTTAGGTTCTGACATGATCAAGTATAATCCATATGTTAAGGTTATGCAAAACCCCATGCGTAATGATCCAGATCCAGTTGTATTTATTCCTGCCATTTATCCTGATGTATCAATTATTCATGTTCATGCAGCTGACAAAAAAGGGAATGCCCGCTTCTTTGGCCCCGCTGTCAATGACATAGCAATGGCTGCTGCAACACGTAAACTTATTATAACAGCAGAGGAGATAGTTCCTGAAAGTGATATCCGGTATAATAACAAAGGTGTATATATTCCTGCAATGTATGTTGATGCAGTGGTTGAATTGCCATTTGGTGCAGTGCCAGGACAAATGCCAGGGTGCTATTACTGGTCACGGCAATGGTGGGAAATGGCTTTCAGATATGCAATGAAATCAGATGAAAACTTCCAACACTTCCTTGAATACTGGGTATATAGTGTAAAAGACCAGTATGAATTTATTGAAAAATTGGGTGGTGCCAGGTGGATTGCTGAATCACGCCGATTAACAAAAGCTGAAGAATATGATAATGAAGATATTGGTGTTAATTTTGATTATGAAGAATACACCAGTGGCGAATGGCCTGAGGATATGAGTAAAATGAGATTTTATTAAAATTTAATGAAGGTTTATTTTATTATTTGAAAAATTAAGGAGGACTTATGGGAAATAGATCTGACAAACCAATGAATCCATTAGAAATGCTGGCATATATTTTATCAAAGCAGATTAATGACCATGAAGTAGTATATATAGGCACAGGGTTGCCAATGATTGCCGGTATACTGGCACGTAAAACACATGCACCCAACATAGTATTGGTATATGAATCCGGTGGGCAGGATCCAATGGAAGGTGCACTTCCATGGTCAGTTGGTGGGCCTGCAACTTGGCGCAAATCCCCATTAATTATGGAAATGCCATATTCATTTGGACAATTATATAATGGCTATGTAGACAAGGCTTTTTTAGGCTTTGCACAGATTGATATGTATGGTAATGTCAATACTCACATGATAGGAAAAGATTTCTTGAAACCCGATCACCGTTTAACAGGTTCAGGTGGCAACAACGATCTTTCGTCATTAGCTGAAAATATGATTCTTGTTGGGTTACAGTCACCACAGAAATTTGTTCCCAAAGTTGATTTTATTACTTCACCAGGATTTCTTGATGGTGGTGATAGCAGGAAGAAAGCAGGATTATTGGGCAATGGGCCTATATGTGTTATTACACAGGCTGCTGTATTTGATTTTGAGCCTGAAACAAAACGGATGAGAGTCAAATCATTGCATCCTGGAGTATCATTTGATTTATGCCAGCTTGCATGTGGATTTGAACTGCTCAAGCCTGAAGGTGAAATTCCTGTAACTGAAGTCCCATCAAAAGAAATTCTTGAAATATTGCGTAATGAAGTTGATCCTCGTGGGGTATTTACAACTATACCTGGAATGTAAAAACGAAAGTTATGCAATAAAAAAGCCTCTTTTACAAGAGGCTTTTTTATTGCAATTGTTTTGTTCTGGGAAACTCAAATAAAAATGATAATCCTATTATTAAAGTAGGGTCCGCACCCTGCCTGTTTGAGTGATTGAAATACCAGCTTAAAAGAATTAAGACTGTGAGTTTATTAAGATTTTGTCATTAATATTTTTCTTTATTCTAACAATATTCGACCAATTAATAATTGACATTATCCATATTATATTATATGAATGTCATACAATAAAAATTATAGTTATTCAGGTGTATAGACATTGAAAATAAAAGAATAAATGACATTGCCTGAGTAACATAAAAAATTAAACTAAAAATGGGGGTTCGAATGGTTTATCTAAGTAAACACGTTAAATCTTTATTCTTAATTGCGATTTTGTTTATAGTATCTATTTTTTCATACGGAACAGATCTATATGCTGATGAGGATCTCTATCATCGGCTTTCAAGATTAACAAAATCACAACAAGATGTTATTAATATTAAAAAATTGAATGTAGCAGGAAAAGAGATTGATTGGGCTAAGGCAAAACAAATTGAATGTAATGGCCATTTGCGGGTATTGAAAACTGATTTGATAAAAGGTTCGGATGAAGAAACAAAGCTTTATTTTGTAAGAAATATAACTGGAGAAATATATATTCTTAGTATCCCTGGAAAACATGAATCAATTAGTCAAGAACTGTTACAATCATATAGTGATATCGAAAAGATGTTAGAGTATAAAATGAGTTTTAAATTACTGGTTACAAAAAAATCTGTTAATGGTGATATGTATAGTTTTGCACGTTTTTTAGAGCCTCCACAGCAGTTGCCACTTGATAAAATATTCAAAACATCCATTGTTTTAATGTTATTTTTCGTTATGTTAGGTATGGGTTTAACTCTTACCATTAATGATTTTAAAATAGTATTTCAGAAACCAAAAGCAATATTAACTGGTGCGTTTTTGCAGTGGGCAATAATGCCATTTATTGCTGCAGCGATTGCCAGAATGATAGGTTTTTTTGATGCTTTTCCCTATATATATGTTGGAATTATTTTAATTACAGTAAGTCCCGGAGGAGTTACTTCAAATCTAATGACTTATTACGCTAAAGGTGATTTAGCATTATCAATTTCACTGACTTCTTTTTCAACTGTTTTATCTTTATTTTTTACACCGTTTTTACTAACATTGTTATGTGCTAATGTTCCGGAGGTAACTATACCTGTTAAGCTTGTTGTTCAAACAATAATTATACTTGTAATTATTCCTTTGGCTATAGGTATGTTTGTACGAAATCGATGGCCAGTATTTGCTGAAAAATCAACAAGTTTTTTTTCAATTTTAGGCGTGATAGCATTACTATTTTTAATTATTGCTGGAATTCTTGGCAATTTAGAAGTATTTGCAGATACTGAGCGCTATGGAGTAAAATTTTATTCAACAGTATTTTTGATGACAATGTTGGGTATGTTATTAGGTGCTGTAGTACCAAAACTTGTTGGTGTAAACAATTATCAAACAAGAGCTATCTCTTTAGAAACCGGTTTACGGAATGCCTCATTAGCAATGGCAATAAGTATTCTTATACAGGATTATATGGGTGATTTTCACGCATCTATGTTTTTCACATCAGCAATGTTTGGAATTTTGATGTATCCTGCTGGATTCATTGCTATTGCATTTCAGAAAAAGTTTTTATATGTTGAACCTCAACCACCTATTCCGGTAAAAGTAGAAGAAGGGGAATACTGAAAAACATAGTTGCTATCCCTTACAATACAAGTAAAGGGATAGCAACTGTCTGATTGGCTATTTTCCTAAGGCCAACTTAATAACCTCATACGCACCATTGTAAATGCCAATGCTTTTTGCTTTTATAATATTCTGGCAATAGAGTGATAGTAAGTCATCATCGTAGATTAATAAATCTAAAGCTTGAAGTGTATGCTCAGTTGTTTCACATTCAACAGTACTATCGCCAACTTCAGCACCACGTATTGCACCCCACATTTCATGGCCCCCAACCCTTGCAACAAACAACTTTGGTATAGGATAAAATGCCAGTTCACTTGGCTTTGTAATGAGGCAATCACTGACTCGCATTAAAAGATTACTTGCATATACTGCTGAAAATATGTTTTCATTATATACAACATGAAGTCCGGGTATGTCCTTGGTGCTTAAGGCAATAACAAGTTTTTCAGTATCTGCCCATTGTGTGTACGTTTTACATTGAATTTTAGGGCTTAACGGTGTATTAACTATCATATCAAAAATACTTTTATGGTCGCCAGTATTAATGATGAGTGTAAGCTTTTCATTTTCAAGCAGTGGTATGCAATGCTGAATGATGTCCATGCAAAGCTTCTGCTGTGCACCGGCGCCACCAATGCTTAATAAAAAGCGGCGTGGCTTTTTAGCTTTCATTCTGTTTAAGCGTGCATTGCAGTCTTTTTCAATATTGGCAACTAATTCATGGTCAATATAATGGCCGGTATAATACAAACTATCTTTGGGCATTGGATTTAGAATTTCATTGCGTTTGCCCATATTTTTTAATGTTCTGTAGCCATAGTAAGCAGATGGCGTTTGCACGGTGTGGATGGCTCCCTCGGAAAGGTGCAGTGCCAGAGGCCAATTGTCGGGTATCATATTAACAACGCGTTTTATGCCCGCATGAATTGCGGCCTGTGATGCCCATGCATGTGTGGCAACAAAAGGCACTGTATGGGGCAGGTTTTCATAAATATTGGCAAAAAGTTCGGTCATTTTCTGGTCACTGGCATTATAGGGCAGGCGCTTAAAGCCAATTGCTGTGAGATGTTCCCAGTATAATTTATTAAAAAGATAAAACTGCTGGGAAAGGCGTGAACCCAATGAGTACAGCTTTTCTAAATGCTTGATAATCTTTGCACCGGTAGTATCAAATGACAGTAAATCAAACCAGTATGGTGTTAGCCTCATAGAATGTGCAGCAGATGCTACAGCCATAGCAATACGATAATGCCCATACCCCATACGTATAGTGCCAATAATAATGGATTTTGATTTTGCAATTTCAATGCCTTTTTCTTGTGTAATGGTTTGGAGATTAAAATATTTTTTTAACACTGGGTTGGGTTGGGCAAAAAGGGGATATGTATCCTCTGGATTATATCCAAATTGTTTTGCAAAGCGTTCTTTCTGCTTTACTGCTTTGTTGTAGACATGTGTTGAAACAGGATTGCCAAAAATTGACTGCGACTTATCACCACTCATACATACCTCCAATGATTATTCATTAAGCCATATTTCACCATAAAACTATTACATGGTAACTATCGCCCAAACATTTTTTTGGCGATAGTTACTGCTAATAAATTCACCGAAATCAACAAAATATTGCAAGTTTTAATTTAAAAATGTAAAAAATTTTTTTAAATTGTTGACAGGTTTGCTATCTTTAACACTATGACCGACCATATTTAGTGGTTTTCTTCCTCTATTTTATAAAGAAAGCTAACATTAATTCCACTATAGTATTTAGCGGTCAGCTTAAGCATTATGCTGATAACGAAATTATTGTATTGTAAGGAGTAAAAACTATGCCATTACGTAAACTGAGAAACATTGGTATAGCTGCACATATAGATGCAGGCAAAACAACGGTAACCGAGCGTATTTTGTACTTTACCGGGGTTACAAGAAAATTGGGCGAGGTCCACGATGGCCAGGCAGTGATGGACTTTATGAAACAGGAACAGGAGAGGGGTATTACCATTTCTTCTGCTGCCATATCATGCCAGTGGAAAGACCACAGTATTAATATTATAGATACACCAGGCCACGTTGACTTCACTGTTGAAGTGGAGCGTTCATTGCGCGTTATTGATGGATTAATCGCAGTATTCTGCGCAGTTGGTGGTGTTGAGCCTCAGAGTGAAACTGTATGGAATCAGGCAGACAGGTACAAAGTACCAAGGATTGCTTTTATTAATAAAATGGACCGTGTGGGTGCTGATTTTTACGAAGTTGTTTCGCAGATGGATAAATATTTAGATGCAAACCCTGTGCCATTTCAGATCCCCATTGGTGCTGAGGACAACTTTGAAGGATGCATAGACCTTGTTGAACAGAAGGCAATAGTGTTTAAGGACAATGAAAGGCTTGTTGTTGATATTCCTGATGATTATAAAGAAAAAGCTAAAGAAGCACGTAAACACATTATTGAAAAGTTGGCTGATTTTGATGATGAAATAATGGAATTATACCTGGGTGAACAGGAAGTACCGGCTGAGCTTTTGAAAAAAGTTGGGCGAGAAGCAACATTAAAAATGCTGATAACCCCGGTATTATGTGGAGCTGCATATAAGAATAAAGGAATTCAGCTTCTTTTAGATGCAGTTGTTGATTATCTGCCTTCGCCTGTTGATATTGGCGCAGTTGTAGGTACAGACTTAAATGACCCGGAAAAAACCCATACGCGCCATCCTTCGGCAAATGAGCCATTTGCTGCTTTAGCTTTTAAATTAATTAACGATCTATATGTTGGGCAGCAGACTTTCATACGCATATATTCAGGAAAGCTTGAAAGCGGGATGCAGGTATTTAATTCTACTAAAGGGAAGTATGAGCGTATAGGCCGAATTATGCGAATCCGTGCCAAAGACAGGGAAGAGATTTCAGAAGCAGGCCCAGGTGATATAGTGGCATTAATAGGTATGAAATATACCAAAACAGGTGATACATTATGTGACCAAAATCATCCATTGTTGCTTGAGTCAATTTTTGTGCCACCTTCAGTCATTGATTTGCAGATTACGCCCACTTCCAAGAAAGAAGAAGAAAAACTGGGTATAGCACTGCACAAACTTGCTTCCGAAGACCCGTCGTTCAATGTGCGGGTTGACGAAGAAACAGGTGAAACTATAATTTCCGGCATGGGTGAGCTTCACCTGGAGATTATGGTGGACAGATTAAAAGAGGAATTTGGCTTAAATGTACAGGTTGGTGAACCATCAGTTGCATTCAGGGAAACCATCAGTACTGAAGCACAGCAAGAAACCAAATTTGTTAAGCAGACTGGTGGTAAAGGCCAGTATGCACATTGTGTAATGCGCATTGAGCCAAATCCAGCCAAAGGTTTTGAGTTTGTGGACCATATCAAAGGTGGAGCCATACCTAATGAATATATACCTTCTATACAGAAGGGGATTCATGCTGCTATGGAAGAAGGTATTTTAGCTGGATTCCCTGTAGTGGATGTGCGAGTAGTTCTGCTTGATGGTAGTTTCCATCCTGTTGACTCATCGGATATGGCATTCAGAACCTGTGCATCAATATGTTTCAAAGATGCTTTTATGAAAGCTAAGCCAATACTATTAGAACCGCAGATGAAGATTGAAGTCAATACTCCAGATGAATATATTGGCGATGTTATTGGCGATTTAAATAAAAGGCGTGGCAAAGTTGAATCAATGCGCCGCTTTAGAAAGGGAGCACAAAAGGTCAATGGGTTTGTTCCGCTTATGGAAATGTTTGGATATGCAACAACATTACGAAGCCTTTCAAGTGGAAGGGCAAACTATGCCATGGAATTTGATAAATATGTACCACTACCACGTGAGATGCAGGAAAAAGTGCTGGCAAAAATAAAAGAAAAGAAGCGCAAACAATCAGCATAAAAGCAATAAGGGGCATATTTGAATGCCCCTTTTTTATTTATAATGTTCATATCCCTTTATTAAAAAATAAGTAATCTTATCATAGAATAGAATAATCCTGTTGTTGATTTCCAATGCTGTGTATATTTCCAGTGGTGAATGCAGTATATTTTTTTCAATGACATGTATCCATATAGATTTTCTGCTTAGAGCTATCGCACTCAATATATCTTTTAGAGGAACTCTATCTTTCTTTAGCTGCATACCTATAGTGCTAAATTCCCTGAAATTTTTCCATACACTATTGCCAGTTAACCATAATTTTATTGTTTCTAACGCTTTTTGGTGAATGGAAAGAAGGATTGAATAATCGCTATCATTATATTTTGGGATTTCATTTTTCCATCGGGAATTAAATAATTCAATATCTGAGTCAATCATGCTAGCAATCATACCGGCTATTAATTCAAATTGTTTGGTTTTTTCTTTGGGTATATCATGATGGGTCGTTATATCGGGTTTTACTAATTTTATGGAATCCAACATTGCCCACACATCTTTGTATGTTTCAATAAACTTTTGTAAGGCTTTTTCATTTGATTCCCATGCTAATGGCGGATAATTGGTAAGTGGAAAAAATTTTGCATCCAGTGCATCATCTCCCGCTTTTACGGTAGGAGATAGTTGCTTTACTTCAAATGTAATAATTGCAAGGTCACCATAAAAAAAGTTTGAAACAGTGTCAACATCTATGATTCGGACAATTTCACCTGTAACACCTGCTTCTTCTTTTAATTCACGCAACGCTGCCTGTTCAACTGATTCTCCGGTTTCGGCAAAACCAATGGGAAGGCACCACATATTTTTGTATGGATCATTTTTTCGTTGGACCAGCAATACTTCGCGTTTTTCATTTATAACTATACATGATGCAACTGGAAGCGGGTTTTCATAAAATGTAGTATTGCAGTTATCACAGTGGTCGCGATATTTTTCATCAATAAATCGAGCTGTAATTGGAGCACCACAGTAGCTGCAATATATGCGCTTCTTTTTCATTGCGTTCCATTGTCCTTTAGTTTTGGATTGCGGGCAATAAATATTGCATCATCTTTATTAACTACAAATTCCTTATATGAGGCAGCATGCCATCGCAACCGGTTATAAAAGTCCTCTATGAGTGCATTGTATTCTTCTTTGTCAAAAGAAGCAATATCTTTAAAAAAGAGATACTGTTTTTTCTGTAT
>Ga0308390_1001644_pt1 | contig 14287 bp, 17 predicted proteins | sample Hotspr2Sample149_FD_202358 | JGI IMG/M metagenome (GOLD analysis project Ga0308390, IMG submission 202358) | Hot spring phototrophic mat microbial communities from Mushroom Spring, Yellowstone National Park, Wyoming, United States - 20040719_149 ...
CCAAAGAGGTATAATCGGTTTGGTGAGTCATGTCAGTCTCCTGTTTTGTTTTGCGAACCTATAGGATACTTCTGACTCACCACTTTTGTTAAGGTTCAGAATTTTACAGAAATAATGTTACACTAACGGCTGGAAAAGGTATACCCATAAAATCAGCAATATTTATCATTATCAGGGTATAATTAAGAAACATTATGTCAATGTTGTGCACATCTTCATCCATCGAGCAATAGGAACATGCCTGTTCAGATCGAAAACCTGCAAGAAACGTACTGGGAAAAGTTTGAAATTCAAGAAGAAGATCTCGAATTTCTTTACAATCACCTGCTGGAAATTGAAACGCCACTGACGGCGAAAGAATTAGCCGAAGTATTGATTCGAGAACGAATTCGTCGCGAAGCGGAACGCTTAGTGGCGCTCCAAACCGCCGGCGGCGAAATTTACCAACCTAAAAACAGTTATCAACCGGATGATCGCATTCAGTTCCCCGCTTTAAATTGGAGTAAGGGCAAAGTTCTTTCTGTGCGGCCCGGTTTCAACCCGGATTTGCCCCCCTTTAAGGTGATTAAGGTTGAGATGACGGACGGCAGCATCAAAGAATTTGCTGCCTCTCTCGCTGATCATGTTCTCAATCAATCCCTTCAAAACGAAATTACAGAACCCGCACTGAACCCCCAATTAATCATCGAAAAATATGGTGATCAAATTGCCGGGCTTCTCACCCAGACCTTTGAAACCGTACCCGATCTTGTTCAAATTGCAGGTGCATGGTTTCCGCGATCCCTTTTAGTAGATGTCAGCGTTGGTCACCTCAACCTCGCCGAAGCCCTGCTGGAAATGTCGGGTGGCGGGCCATTGCCAACTGAGGTCATTTTAGATCAGATCGAGCTTCCCACGGATGTCAATCGGAAATTGACTGAATTTTCAATGAACCTTGCATTGCAAGAAGATGAGCGATTTGATGAAGTCGGCCCTGCCGGCAAAACGCTCTGGTTTTTGCGCCGCCTGGAACCCGAGGGAGTGCAAAACACACCCCTTTATTTACGCTATCAACCTGTTTCGGTGGATGTCAGCGCTGCCAGATCGGAAATCGAAGCGCTGAACCGCCTGGTTTTTGATGAACTGGAAGCAGAGGGTGATTTACCCCGTAAGGCAGAGGAAATTGAGGTAAGCTTAATCTTCCCTCACTGGCGAGCCGGGACAATTCCCCTTTCTAAAAGCATCGCGCGCCTCTTTCCGACTGCTTACGAAGCACCCCGTGTACGGTTCCTCTTTGTGGATGAGGAAACCGGAAAAGAGTTTCCCGGATGGGTGGTACGTCCAAACCGCTATGTTTTCGGTTTGAGGGAATGGATTGAAGAAAAAGAGTTGATTCCCGGTTCGTTGTTTGTAATCAAACAAGGCAAAGAACCGGGTAAAGTTGTTATCAAAGCGCTGAAGAAAAAATCAACGAAAGAGTGGCTGCGAACCGTTCTGGTGGGAACTGATGGTGGAGTTGTGTTGACCATGCTTAAACAACAGATTGGGAACGAATACGATGAGCGAATGGCAATTGCGATTCCCGATGTGGCAGCCCTGGATCAGGTTTGGGAAACCGGCTCCCGTTACAAAACCCCGCTCGAGAAGACAATCCTAAATATGATGCGTGAAATGGTTAAACTTTCTCCGCAAGGTCATGTCCACGCACAGGAACTTTATGCAGCAGTTAATTTAGTGCGCCGTTGCCCACCGGGGGTTTTGGTTTCAATTCTGGCAAATCAACCCAATGTCATCCATCTCGGTGATTTGTATTACCGACTAAGCGACCAAGACTCAGAGGTCTGAAAAGATGAGTACTCCCAGCCGCTTCAGTCTCATAAAACCTACATTAGAAACCCCCTTTCACATTGATTTTGAATGGTGGAAAAGCCATGACCAAAACTGGCGGGTTTTTCTCTTGAGTTTTCTGTGTCCTGAACATCAGACCCTTTTTGAAAGCATGGGTGGCGAAACCTGGATTGACTGGGTAAATCCTCAAACAGGCGAAGTAACACAGGTTGACGGACTACAGCATACACTGATGGTTCACTGTGCAAAATTACCCGGGTTTTTATCCCAAAACACCTCTCTGGTTAATTCGGTCTTCAGGGTATTCCTCTCCAATGGGAACACACCCTTAACCCCCCTTGAACTTTCCAAAATTATTGACAGACCTGCCGAAAAGATTTTACAAACTTTCTCCGGTACGACGGTGTATCAGGGAATTCGTCCCGTTCAAAAGGGGTAAAATTTAGTACAAAACACCACCTTTTTAGAAGATTTTGCTTGCTGTGCTATAATTGAAGTTGACAAATTCACATCATCAAAAATTTTGGTGCTCGCCAATCCTAATTAACACATTGCCCTGCCCCTGTAGCTCAATGGATAGAGCACCGGACTTCTAAACGAGGCAGAGCCAGGCCTTCCTCATCGCCCCCCCATATCTAGGGATTGGCATTCCCAAAAAACGGCACATATGGCGGTAGGAAGGTTATCCATGCCAAACGTGCCAAAAACACACAAGCGGACTGGTTTTTACCCCTTGCAAAATGCCGCCGAAGCCTTCCTTACGGACTGTCGTATCCGTAAGCTTTCCCCCAATACGATAGAGTTTTACCGTGAGAAACTTGCCCGCTTCACCGCCTACGCCAAAAGCCAAAAGGTGAATGACCTTGACCAGGCGGACACGGATTTACTCCGCCGCTTCTTTTTGTGGCTTGAAGAAAACGGACACAATCCGGGCGGCCGTCACGCCTGGTTTCGCACCTTGCGGGCTTTCTTCCGCTGGATGGAAAACGAATTAGAAGGGTACACCTCGCCGCTCCGCAAATTGAAGCCCCCCAAAGTGGACGTTCCGCCCATCGAAGGCGCAAGCATGGACGAAGTTCAAGCCCTGCTGGATACCTGCGATAATTCTTTTGCCGGACTGCGTGACAAGGCCCTCATCCTGGTTTTGCTGGATACCGGCATCCGTGCAGGTGAATTGCTGGCTTTGGACTGGCCGGACATTGACCTTACGGCTGGCAAGGTGATTATCCGCAAAGGGAAAGGCGGCAAGTTCCGTTTCGTCTTTTTAGGCCGGCTTGCCCGTCAAGCCCTGCGCAAATACGCCGGTCAGCGCAAGGATGACCATCCGGCGGTTTTTATTGGCGTAAAAAGACAAGAACGGCTTACCTACGGCGGTTTGATGATTATCCTCAACCGCCGTGCCAGACAAGCAGGATTACCGCAAGCCCCCAGCCCGCATGATTTCAGACGTGCCGCCGCCCTGCAAATGTTACGCAGTGGTGCAGACGTGATTTCTGTCAGCCGTTTGCTAGGTCATTCCAGCCTTGAAGTGACCAAGCGGTATCTGGCACAAACCGAAGGCGATTTGCACGATATTCACCGCCTGCATTCACCAGCGGATAATCTCAAAAAACGCAACGCCGGTTAGTTCCCCACCGGCTGGCAAGTCCTATTGACAATCTCAAATCACGAAAGGAGTAAAAAACATGACCACAATAACCCAAAACCCCACAAAAACTTTAGCAGGCTTTCAAATTGACTTTGTAGAAACATTGATTGATGAGGGCTTCCATGTGGGTATCAAAGACATGGAAGGCCCGCAAAGGGAAGTAATAGATATTTCATGGCTGTTGATGGGCTTGCTTCTACATCAGGCAAACGGTAAACCAATTGCTGAAATCAGCGAAAAAGAAGTTCCTCAATACATCGCCGAATTGACCCGGCTTATTTGGGAGTTAGGCGGCGAGTTTGGAAATTCAATGTACAAGTATTCAAAGAAAGACGAAAAAGAAAACGAATAACCCAAATGCACCCGGATTGTTTCCGCCCTGCCCGTGTGGTAGGGCTTTTTGGGTTTTGGTAAGTGTGCGCCGGCCTACCCCCTTGTAGGCGCACCGCATACCGCACGGCTTGCCCCCTGTGCCGTCACGTGATTTTAGACAAAATCACGCTTTACCCAAGATAATAAATACTATCTTGGAATAAAATACTAATTTTTAATAACATTTGTACAAATCCTTGTGACATTTACCCCTGCTTTGCGCAGTAAACCCCACAACGCAAAAGGACGAATAGGTGATATTCCCCTGCACCAAAAACAGCCCCTAGAACGCTCAATTTTGCGTCATTTTGGCTCAAACCATATTTCCGTATGGGTAGGCCTCTAAAAATCGCTCTAAACCCCGTTTTTTTGGCGGTTTTGCGGTCGCTTTTTTATTGCCGCCAATTCCCACAAATCCTTTTTTATGCTGACAAATAACGACTTTTTTCATGTTGATTAATTTTGCCAAATCCAGCCGTCAACCGCATTCTAAAATGCCCTAAAACGCCTCTAAATCGCTCAATTTTGCGCCTTTTATGGCTTACCCATGTTTGAATATGGTTTTTTGAATAAAACGGCTATTTACCCCGTTTTTTTGATTGATTTCAGTTATTTCTGTAATTTCTGAAACAACTGCAATCCAGCAAGGCGCAAGGTGTGGTACTCCGCTGTCTGCGGTCGCTCGTTCAGCCACATACCCAACTTTGCCAGCAGTTCCAAAGCCTCAACCGGTTCAAGCCCTTGAATTGCCATGCAAAGCAAAACAACTTGTCTGACAATTGCTTTGCGCTCTTTCGGCGGCAATTGTAGCAACGCCACAATGTAAGGGTTAGTCTCGTCAAGAAACGGGTCGGCAATGCCCGCCGCTTTGAAGACATCATCCGTTCGTCCCATCGTTCACCTCGCCTTCCGGCCGCACTGCAGCAAACCACAGTTCAAAATCTGCCAACCTCATCAAAACCAAATCGTCAGCGTGCCGCAGCCCTGCCTCGTGCAGTACCACAATCGGCAGCCGCTCACCTGCGCCGCATCGGGCCTGCGTCAGTGCGGTTTTCAACCACTGCGGAAGCCTGCGCCGATGTTTGACCTCAACCGCAAGCCAATCGCTCAGCACATCCGGCCCTCGCCTTCCAACCGCACCCTGCCGCCGGCCGTTCAGCCGTACGGCTATTGCCCGTTCTACCTGTTTCCAAGTTTTATCTGTCATCGTTTTCGTCAAGCCTTTTCAAAAATTCTTCAAACGGCACAAGGTCATCTCGCAGGGTATCACCTGGATAGTAAATCCGAATATCCCCCTCTTTCGGATAATCCCGAAACATGACATTTTCTAACTGACTGCGGATTTGGGTCAACCGCCAATCAACCTTTTCCAGATTGCGGGTCACAGAAGCACTTGTACCTTCCGCACGGCTCACCTCTACCAGCAAATCGCCGATTTGTCTGTGTAACACGGCCAGGTAAGTACCAATTTGCTTGTGTCGTTCAAAACTAATCCGATTGCGTTTCATGTTTTCACCTCAAAATTTGAATTTGCGGCGTTTCGTACTGCGCCCGCCATTCGCTCAACCGCCAGCCGTGACAGGGAACGCTGAAAGCCTTTTCCACAAATTCGTTCAGCATATCCGCTTGTAGTAATTTATTTGCATCCCATTTCTGCCCGTCAATCACCGGCGATTTAAACGCTTTACCCCTCAAAAGCAAAGCCAGCCTAGCCGAACGCTCGCCGTCATCCAGCCACACAAACACCCTGCGGTATCGCCTGCTCACCTTTTGCAGTGCGTCTTGCATCTCCGCCGTAATGGTTTAGCTTCCTGTACTTACTAAATCAAGTTCGGGCCTGACTTGCGCCACACTCAAAAGATTGAGTTCGCCCTCTACCACAAGGAGAAAGTCGCAGTAGCCTAAATGCTCCGGCAGGTAGTAAAAGCCCGCCTGGCTGCCCTTTGCGCTTGTGTACCGCAAGCCGTCAGGTTCGTTATTCACAAACCTATGTTTGATTGCCATGACGTCCAGCCCAGTATCGAAGTATGGGATACTTGCCGCAGGCCGCAAGCGCCCTGCCTTTGGGTCGTACACTGTCGTCGCTCCCAACAGTGCAAACTGCCAGGTCGGCGGCAGCAATCCACGCTTGTACAGGTAATTTCTGACGGTCTGCGCCAGCGGGTCATCGTCAAGGTCAATCCGCCTGGACGCATCGAAAGCGATTTGTTTCAGCCGTTCCCGTGTTTCCTGCGTTTGCTCTTGCGGTTTGGGTTCAGGTTCAGTCGGCCGCTGTGGTTCAATCCGCAAGGGTGAAGGTTTGCCGCCGCCCAGCCGCTCAACTGCCTCTTTGAAGTCAACCCCGTCCCGCCTCATGACGTAGTCAATCGCATCCTGATATTTGTCATCCGTGCAGTGACGGCAAAGCCACCGCCAGCCGTCAGCGGTTCGCTTCAAGGTGAAGCGGTCAGTACCACCACAGAACGGACACGGCCCGGAAAACCAGATTGCCCCTATTCTCTTCAATTGAGTATCTCGCTCCACAAGGGAGAGTAAATCGAACGTTCGCCGAATGTAATCCGCATCAAGATTGTTCATGGTTCACCTCAAACAGGTTGCATTAAGCCCCATGCAACCCATGCAACCATGCAACCGAGTTGCATGGTTGTTAAGGTTGCATTGGTTGTTAAGGTTGCATTGGTTGTTAAGGTTGCATCACTTCTTATACAACCCATCTTGTTCCGTCCTTTCTGATAAAGCCGCGCTCCATAAGCAAAGTAAGTTCTTTACTGACTGTGCCCTTATTTCGCCCTGTGGCATTTGCGATTTCAATCAAGGTCGCACCGCCTTGAAAACGCTCGATGACGGCTATTGTTTCCCTTTGCAGTTCAGTGAGGCCATCCTGCGGCTTTGTCACCTGCCAGCAACCACTCACACCATCAAAGATAAGGGTTAGTTCCTGTTCCTCAACGTCTCTCCCTGTTACGGCCAGTCGTGCACCTGGCCGCCCCTGCTCTTTGAAAAGCCCCACGATGACGTCCGCAACGCCTGATTTGCTGACACTCCCAATCAGAGCCAAAATCGGGTCAATACTTCCCAGTTTGTTGTGATGGTCAGCGCCGATTACACACACATCGGCCTGCATAGTCGCTTCCTGGATTGGCGAAAGGGCGGCAACCACCAGCGCCTGGTCGTTCCAATCGCGTATCGAAAAGGCCCGCGAAACCGTGTCAATAATGACCAGTGTGTAACCCCCCGTAGCGATTTCGGCAGCCAGCAGACTAGGGCCGTCCTTGCCGCCGTAACGCTCCCTGAACGTGTCTGCGAATACCACCCGCAAATTTGCGGCCGCCTCTCGTGTCCATCCTTGCTTTCTCATGCGGTCTTTTAGCCTGCGTGGGTTATCTTCTATGGCGAGGTACAAAACCTTCCCTTCTTTCACCTTGCGGTTGAGGAAATACCCATTGCTACAAACTGCAAGCGCAAGTTCCAACATCAGCCAGCTTTTACCCCTTTTAGGCGGCCCGCCTAAAATCACGAAGCCGGTAGAGGGTATCAGCCCTTCCACCAGCCACTCCGGTTCTGAAAACTCCGCATCCAGCAAGTCAGCGCCGTTCCAGCCGAAGCTTTCCTCACCAGTGATTTTCTCAAAGAGTTCATTCTCCATCTCAACCCCTCTCCACCTGCCAGCGCTCCAATGGCAGAGCCACCTGGCGGCCGTGACCTCTATCCAGCTCAAACCCCCAGCAGTCAAATGTGCTGATAGGCGTCCAGTAAGTCTTGCCGGTCTCTGTGTCATAGATTTCAAGGATGAGCGCACCGTCCCGCTTTGCTGTGTCAAAGATTTGCAGGTCAATCGCCCAGGCCGCCGGCCGGCGCAACTGGTGAAGACTGCCTCGTACCACCTTGCGCAAAATGCGGCCTTCAAGGCTTGCCACCACCTGCCCCTTGACGCTATAATAGTAGCGGCGCACCGCTCCGGTCGCCGTGCTGTTCTGCCCGCCGCCGCCAACGGCGGGTTTTTTTATTGGTCTGCCCGTTCATCATCCGTTCCACCCTTTTCTTCCACCGCCAACCGGCGGACGAGTTCCGAAAGCGTGATACCCTTCCGGCGTGCGGCCTCGTGTAAAGCCTGCCGTTCGCGTTCCGAAACGCGAATGTTAACGAGAATGTTTTTTTGTCTTTCATATGTCTTCCCCTTTTAAGAAATCAAAAATTAAACGCAAAAAACCCAAAGGTAACGTCCCCGAATTAATTCGGCGAACGCTCTCTTTGGGTTTCTCGTGGTTTCAGTCCACGCCGGTAAAATGACCGGCGAACGGCTCAATATTCAGTTTGAAGTCAATGCTAGCATCAAATTCGCGGGATGTAAAGATTTCAAATCTTAAAATTTCCCAAACATGCGAATTTTTTAACATTTGTCTGAAAGCGGCAGGTACATCCGCCTTCGTGTACCCTAACTTCCATTTCGCGGTCATGTTTTTTTCACTCCCGCGCCGGTCTCAAAGCCAAAGGCCCTAGAGATTTAACCGTCCCTTCCCCCTGTTGTGGCTGTGCGGTTTTTTATCGAAAGCGCAACCACACCCCGCAAGCGGGAAGCCGTGCACTCGCCTTGCGGTTTGGAAAACCTTACAATTGCCTTAAAGAAAATTGCTTTTTGGGAAACAATCCCTAAAATTGGATTTAGCAAGTTTTTCTGCCCAAAAACACTTTTCTCATCCATTGTTGACCAAATCACACAAACATTAAAAATTGGCTATATATGGCGGTCTGAACGGATGTAGCCCCCATATTTGGGACGGCAAGGGGTCATGTTGCCGGAAGCCCCTTACAAGGATGGGGTCGCAGGTTCGAGTCCTGTTCCGCCCACAAATCCCTTAAAATCGTCCGCGCATGGATTGCCCGTAACCAGTCAATTCCACATATCCATAACCGCTGACCGCCCGATCCCCCATATTTCCCTGTGCAAACACGGCTCCCTCCCAATATATGTAAGATACCACCAGTTCCTGATCCGGAATAAGCGGACGGACATCCAAAAGAATATCAACCTCTGGGATAAAAATCTGCCATCTGGATGGATACACTGCCCCGGTTTTTGGGCTTAGCCATTGTTCCTTGACTTCAACTATGAATTGATTCGCATTGAACCTTTGCGCTCTCCCATCCGCTAAAATCAAAGTTGCGCTTGAAAAACAGTCAATGCTTCCATCCTCTTTTCGGAGAGTAAACAGCATGATTTCCGTGTCATTATTCAGTTGGAGCGAGAACCAATCCCACCCCACCTGATCTTCACCCAGGGCGCTGGTGCTGAACTCGTGATCCATCCAGCTTAGTCCACTGACCGTATAATCAATGTCCGATACCGTAATTTTCCCTCTTGTTTCTAGCCTTGTTTGACTGATGTAATACGAGGCGTTTCCGGCTTCCTCACCCTTGCGACTGTATCCTTCCTCACCCTGTAATATCTCGCCTTTGCGATTAATCAATTGCAATTCAACCGCCACCTGATCCGTTTTCGCTTGTATTAAGTATTCATTCTCACCCACCTGCACAACCTGCCACTCATCCAACCACACTTGATAAGCAGGTTCTCCCACTGCCCCGGCCAGGCCGGCAGCACCCCGTCCGATTTTCTCATTGGCATAAAACTGACCGGTTTGTACATCGGTTAATGCAAAATGCGCCAGATAAACCTGTTCAACCGACCAATCCGAAGGACGGTCAATTCGCATTTCTGGCGGTACAACCGCGCGTCGGAAAAAGGTTAACTGATACCCAAAACGCCGACCCGACTCAGTCGCCAAATTGCCGGTGTAATACCACCATTCCGTTTGAAAGTCGTTATGTGCGCCGTGATCTTTGGGAAATTCAAAGGGTATTGGCGCCTCTGCCCGTGCAAAATTACCCTCGACTGCCACAGGCAAATATTCGATCACACCTGCCTGACCGCTTGCAGATTTCTCCATGGAAGGAAAACCAAATTGACTTGCCAGTACAGCAACGATCAACCCTAACCCCAAAACCATTATGGTTTGATATTTACTCATAACGAATTGCCTCCGCAGCCGAAAGACGATTCATTTTAATCGCCGGGAAGATACCAGCTACCAACGCAGCCCCCAGCGCGATCATTACTGCCAGTAAGAAGGCCAAAGGATTTACAGAAAGCAGAATTGTCCAGCCAAATGACCGCAAGTTAATCACCTCAATCAAGATAACGGCCAGCACATAACCGGTCGGCGCAGCCAGCAAACCGGCAATCAAACCCATCAAACCGGTTTCCAACATTACCAAACGCCACAATTCACGACCGGTAACACCCAATGCCTTGAGAATGCCGGTTTCCCGTTGTTTTTCAATTTGCAGCAAAGAAAGGGTGCTGAGGATGCCGATCAAAGCGACTACGGTTGCCAGAATGCGCAAAGCAGCTGTAATTGCAAAGGTTCGGTCAAACACCTCCATCACATCTTCCCGTAAAGCAGCATTTGCCCGAAACAGTAAATTTTGGTCTGTTTGTAAATTTTGCTGAATTTGTCTGGCGGCATCGTCAGCGCTGATTCCATCCTTCAGCCGTAAACCGATCGCCGTTACCGCATCATCCGCCCACCATTGACGATACACTTCCTGCCACATCAGGACACTCCCCTCACTGGAGGCATAATCATAAAAGATACCGGCAATTTTGAAGGATTGCATTCCTGAGGGAGTTTGAAAAACAATCTGGTCTCCAACCTTCAGGTTGGCACGATTAGCCAGCGGCTCGGATATGATCACCTGCCCCTCTTGCATGGCTTGGGTAATTTTTTCGGCACTGCCGATGGACTCTTTGAAAAACCGCTCCGCTCCAATTTGGGGGTTGAATGTAGCCGACAGGTTGACTTCTCCGAATTGACTGATCGCCTTGGTTGCTCGGAGAGTGTCTATCCGTTCGATATCATCCCTGCCCTGCAGCTGCTCAATCACCAGCGGATCAATGGGAAGCAGCGAAGAATTGGCATTAAATCCCGGCACAGAAATGTACACATCACTTTGCAGGGTTTGCTCCAACCATTGCGTCACGGTAAAGCGGAAACTGTCAATCATCAAACTTACTCCAATGGTTACGGCAACCGCTACCATCAATGCGGATACTGCCACAGCCGTACGGCTGAGTGAATTCAACAGATTACCCGGCGCCATCCTTCCCAAAAATCCAAAGATTTTCTCCAAAAAGGGCTTGAAAGCTTCTAACAAAAACCGCATTAAGACCGGCGAGAACATTGCCAAACCTACTACAACCAGCAAGGTACCTCCAAAACCAAACAGGAGATGATTACCGGGAATTTGAAACAGCAGATAACCAGACGCAATCAGCAAAACCCCACCCAATGCCAGCAACCAAACCCCCGCCTTCGCCTTTCGCTCCAACCCCGAACGGGATAAAGCCAACCGCGGCTCCACCGAAGCCGCCTCCAACGCCGGCGGAAGTGCTGCCCCAAGAGTAGCCAGCATACCCAAAACACCACCTTTGATCAAACTTTCCAGCGGAACACCAACCGATTGAACTGTGGTGGTGAAGTAAAGGTCATTGATGGTCTGGGAAACCATCCCTACCGTATTCCGGCCCAGTAAAACGCCGAGCAGGATTCCCAACGCCGAACCAAGCAGCCCGATAATGAACGCTTCGCCGCTTACCATGATAAAAAGCTCTCGTCGAGTGACTCCAAGACAGCGCATCGCGCCGAACAAATCCCGTCTTTGGACAACGGAAAAGGTCATGGTGTTATAAATCAGGAATAATCCAACCACCAGCGCAAGCAGAGACAAGGCCGAAAGGTTCAGCTGAAAAGCCTCAGTCATCTGGCGGATGCTTCCCTGCCTTGCTTCCACAGCTTCGATCTTCAAATCGGGTGCCAGTTGAGATTGAATTTGTTGAATGGCTGCCTCATCACCAGAAGGGATGATCAGATCAATTCGATCCAGATAACCGGTCTTGCCACTGATTTCCTGCGCAGTGGCAACATCTGCCAACAAGATACCCTCCAAACTGCGCGCCGCCAATCGGTCGGCCGGCTGTAAAATTCCTGCGACCCAAACCGAACGATTTTGACCAGCCACCTCAATCACCAGTTCATCGCCAGTGGTTAAACCCAACCGCTCTGCAAGATTATTGGAAACCATCACGGTTGCCGGTCGGGTAATCAGGTCAAAAAATGCCTGTCCGCTGAACGAATCGGGTTGCCAGTAATCACGAAAAGCAGCATCCACAAAAGCATCAATCCCCAGCAGTTGAAAAGCCTGGCCTTTGACAGCCGGGATCGAAACATAGGTGGAGATAACCGGGGCAGCCAGATTCAACGCACCTGTTCGCCGTAATCGTACATACTCCTCTTCCCGGATTCCACTTCCAGAGGGAATAATTTGATGAGTGGCCTTGCCAGTGATCACCTCTGTACTCAATTCAAACGCCCGGCTTGCGCTGGCATTGGCAAGATCAATCGAGACCATCACTGCCACACCCAACGCCACCCCCAACAGGATCAAAACGCTTTGCCAGGGGCGATTCAGTAGAGTCTGGAGTGCGATGCGAAAAAGACTTTTGGGTATTCTAATCTGCTGCAATTTGCGCATGCCGTTCTTCCAGTTTTCCGTCCCGCAAATCCATTACCCGGTCGGCAATTGCAGCCGCTTCGCGGCTGTGCGTCACCATGATCAGGTTTTTATTCATTCGCCGTGTCAACCGATCAATCAAATCCAGTAGTTTGGCGCTATTCACCTCGTCCAGATTGCCGGTGGGCTCGTCCGCCAAAACCAACAAGGGGTCATGAACCAGCGCCCTTGCAATTGCGACCCGCTGTTGCTCTCCTCCAGAAAGTCTGTCGGGGTAAGCATTTTTACGTGAAAGCAGTCCTACCTCATCCAGCAAGGCTTCTGCCCGCTCCAAACCAACCCGGTCTGCCTGATGATTTAAGTCAAGCGGTAAAATAACATTTTGCCAGACTGTTAGAGTAGGAATGAGATTGAAAAATTGAAAGACAAAACCAATCTTCTCCCGGCGGAACATCGTGCGCTGATGTTCGTTCAGGTCATTCAAGCAAACATCGCCAATGACAATTTCTCCCTCGTCCAGCCGGTCAATACCGCTTAAAACATTCAACAGGGTGGTTTTACCGCTTCCGCTTTTACCCACTACTGCCAGGGTTTCACCCTTCGATATCGTTAAGTTAACGCCCTCCAGAATAACTCGCCGCTCGCCGCCTTCTGAGTACGTCTTTTTGAGATTAATCAACTGGATAAATGCATCCGTCAATTGACCGGCAGGAGAAACTAATCTGTTTAGAGGTATCACCGCGGTGCGATTCATGATCAATCAATTCCTTTCACGTGAACACTTTTCTGATTGTACTGATAAACCCCTGCTTTGTAAAAAAACTGTACAAACCATCTCGTTGCTTAAACAAAAAACGGGCAAGATGCCCGTCTTAACTTCCTGGAACAAACTAAAACCAACGCTTCCTGGCGAAGATGAATAAAGCAACCCCTACCATGAATAAACACACTCCCAAAATAAACTCCCACGCAATGGGGTTTTCCTGCAATGGAAGATCTACATTCATCCCATAAAAACTGGTAATCATATTGGGCAGGCTGACCAGGATGGTGACTGAAGCCAGAATTTTCATGACCACATTCAGATTGTTTGAAATGATCGAGGCAAAGGCATCCATCATACTGCTGAGAATGTTCGAAGAGATATTCACCATTTCAATCGCCTGCTGATTTTCAGTAATCACATCCTCGAGCAAGTCCTCATCATCCGGGTACATGCGAAACAATTGTGTGCGCTGCAGCCTTTCCAGCAAGAGTTCGTTGGCTTTTAGAGCAGTCGTAAAATAAACCAGGCTTTTCTGATACTGCAACAACTCCAGCACTTCTTTGTTTTGTTGAGACTGTTGTAAACGGTCCTCAGTTTGTTCCACATTGCGATTAATTTCCCGCAAATACGCCAGGAACTTCGAAGCATTGCTCAACAAAATGCGCAGGACAAAACGAATGCGCTTGGCGGTTGACAAACCCTTAACCCGCCCGCTTTCAAATTCACGAATGATATCGGTCTGCCACCGGCAAACCGTAATAATATACTGGTCCGTGAGGATTATCCCAAGCGGAATAGTGATATAAGGAGCATCCGCTTTCGGCCCCTGATAATAGGGAATACGGATCAGGATCAGCATTTTTCCATCGTCTTCTCGCTCAGTGCGTGCCCGTTCATCCAGATCGAGCGGGTAGGTGATGAAGTCCATCGGAATACCCTCCACCGAAAGACGCTCGATCTCGTCGGGGGTAGGATCCACCGTGTCAAGTCAAAAGAAAATGTTACCGAAAGTGGATGGTGGGTTCAAATGAAAATGTTACTGTAGGGTCATGCTCCTTTCTGAGAGTGTGGAAGACATTCACGGTTGGGGCTGGCTTTTGGGT
>Ga0308390_1001650_pt1 | contig 14248 bp, 9 predicted proteins | sample Hotspr2Sample149_FD_202358 | JGI IMG/M metagenome (GOLD analysis project Ga0308390, IMG submission 202358) | Hot spring phototrophic mat microbial communities from Mushroom Spring, Yellowstone National Park, Wyoming, United States - 20040719_149 ...
TGACCGGACCGAAGCGCGCTCGCCGCGGCGTCTCCATCATCTGCCGCCAGGCCGCGGTGCGCCGGATGCCGCCGACACGCAGCGCCTCCTGATAGATCTCCGCAGCCACCGCCTTGTAGAGCTCCACACTCGGCTGTGTGACGAAGTTCATCTCGCGCAAGTAGGCCACGCCGAATACCGTGTAATGGATGAACTGCATGTACGAGGACAGCAGCGAGCCGCGTTCGAAAGCGAGAACCGCGGTGGGATAGCCGGCTGCTTTCAGCCGTGCGATCTTGGCGGCCTCCGGATGCTGCTCACCCTGCACCTGAACGGCCAGGAACGCGCGGTCCTGCCTCGGATCCCTGGGGGATCGGTATTCGGCCAGCTTGGGTTTCTCGCCGATGACGACTTTCAGGCCGAGCTGTTCGCTCTTGCCCAGGCTTTCCTCGAAATCCTGCTTGGTCCAGATCCCGGCGCCTTTCCAGCAACGCGGCAGCAGCAGCGTGAGCTTGTCGCGGCCGGCTTCGCCCTGGGCGTGAAGGAAAGACGCCAGGCGCCACGCCGTGTGGATCTGCTCATCGTCCAGGACAGCGCCCTTCATCCAGCTCTCCAGATCCACGCCCGCCAGAGCCAGCGGGTACAGGCTGCCGCGCGTCAGCGGGCCGCTGTGCCGCCCGGCGGTGCTGTTGGCGTTGTCGGGCTGCAACTCGACCCGCCGGTAACCACGCGGGCGCGCAAACCCGTCCAGAACCGACCCCGGCAGCGTCATATACAGAAAATTCGCCTGGCTGGGGATGCGGTGTTTTTCGTACAGAGTCGTGAGCTTTTCCAGGTTCACCACCGGCTCGTAGGAAGTCATGCCCATCGCCATGCCGACGACCAGCGTTCGTTTCAAGATCTCCGACAGCGAACGCTGATCGCGGCGGCGGATGTCTTCCAGGATCCACTTGAGCTTGGCCGGATCGGTGGAATCCGCCACGTAGCAACGCACGCGACGGCCCAGCAGCCCCGTGGCCAGGTACATGGATTTGTCCTCGGCCGAGCCGCCCATGCCGCACCACAGCAGGTAACGCAACCGGACCCCATGAGCGCGATGCACGCCCGCTCGCAGCTCGTCCACCTCGGCCGCGATCATCGCGGGCCATTCCGGGTGCTGCGGCACCTGCCAGCTCAGATTGAACACCCCGTAGCCGTTCTTGGTGACGCGGCCCGTGCTGTCGGTTTCCATGCCGATCCGTATCAGCAGGTCCTGGTCGGCGTGCAGCGCCCGGAGGCCCTCGCGCCGCGCCCGTTCGTCGAGAGCGCGCAGCCGCTCGAGCACCCGCTCGGTTTGGAAGCGTGCAAACAGTTCTTCGGAGCGCCCTTTGGGATGATCATTGGCCAGCAACAGACGCACTTCATCGTTTTAACACAGGCGCCGGGTTGGGGCTGACGGGTTTTTACAATGAAAGAAGTGGAGGGCTTGTGGACCGGCGAGGTACGGGCCAGCGACCGCCGGATTCGGTTCACGCCGTCGAACGCTTCTTTCAGCTTTCGGTCCTCGGCCTGCTCGCTAGCGGCTACCTGGCGCTGGCAGGATCGGGTCGCGTGGAGCCGCTCTCGCTCCTGGTCACCGCCGCCGCACTCGCGCTGCGCGCAGGCGCGGCCGCCGGCATCCTCCGCTGGCAGCTTCCCGCGCGATGGGCCCACTGGCTGGCGCTGGCTTCTGTGGTCTTCGCCTTCGTGGACTGGAAACTGGTTTCCCGGGACCTTCTCACTGCCGGCATCCACTTGATCCTGTCCCTGACCGCCATCTTCGTCCTCGCTGCCCGGACGGCGCGCGAGTACGGGGTCTTGATCGCACTGGCGTTCCTCGAACTGCTCGGGGCCGCTTCGGTATCGCTCGACGTCAACTTCTTCGTCTTCCTGGTGCTGTTTCTGCTGTTCGGGGTCGCTACCCTTACCGGCGCGGAAATTCGCCGCTCGCTGAACGCCTCTCCCGCCTCGGGCCCGCCGCCGCGACGCCTGTCCTGGCGGCTGGCGGCGCTCTCGGTCTGGCTCACCGGCGCCATTCTGGTATTGACCAGCGCCCTGTTTTTCGTGCTGCCGCGAACCGCGGAGGCAGCGTTCCGCCGGCTGGCGCCCTGGCGCTTCCAACTCCCCGGCTTCGCGCAGGAAGTGCGCCTGGGCGACATCGGTCGCCTGCTGGAGAACCCGCGGCCGGTGCTCCGTGCGCGGGTGCTGGGCAGCGATGCGGCCGGCTTGCACCTGAAATGGCGAGGCGTGGCCTTGAGCCGCTTCGACGGCCGGCGGTGGTACAACCCGCCCGGGCCCCGCACCGTGCTGCCCGCGCAAGATCGCTTGCTCAAGCTCGCCGACTCGGCTCCCATCCAGGGCGGGCGCCGCCTCAGCTACGAGGTCATGCTGGATGGCTCGGCCGCCGACGCCCTTTTCTTCGCGGGCGTCCCCGAGTTGCTGTGGACGAGCCTGCCCGCGGTGATCCGCGAACCCAACGAGAGTCTGCGTCCGGTAACGCCTGTAAGCGGCATCCTCCGCTACGGCGTCCATGCCTTTCTGCCCGAGGAGGTCGCGCCGGGCGCGCTCCCGCGCCGGCCGGTTCCCTCCGAGGTCTTTGAGTGTTGCCTGGACTTGCCGGCACTGGACCCGCGCATTGCCGCCCTCGCGCACCGCCTGGCCGAGGGTTTCACATCGGCGCACGCCTGCACGCTCGCCATCGAAAGGTACCTGAAGGAGAATTACGGCTATACCAGTCGGCTGCCCGAGCAGCCCCCAGCCGACCCTCTGGCCTGGTTCCTTTTCGAAGGCCGACGCGGCCATTGTGAGTACTTCGCTTCCGCGATGGCCGTGCTGCTGAGAGCCGTCGGCATCCCTTCGCGCGTAGTGACCGGCTTTCAGGGCGGCGTCTACAATCCGGTCAGCGGCTGGCACGTACTGCGGGCTTCGGACGCGCACGCCTGGGTGGAAGCTTACCTGCCCGCCATCGGCTGGACCGCGTTCGATCCCACGCCGCCGTCCCCACGTCCGCAGCCGCTGTCTCCCCTGGCGCATCTCGCCTTTTACCTGGACGCCACCGAGACGTTCTGGCAGGAGTGGGTCCTGAGTTACGATCTGGCCCGCCAGCTCGTGCTGGCCTCGCGCATGGAGCGAACCAGCCGGAGTTTGGGAACGCGGTGGCTGGAAGCGCTTGCGGAACGGTCCACGAGCGCGGTCACTCGAGCAAAGGGCCTGGTGCGATCACGCTGGCCGGTCCTGGTCGCATTCGTGTTGCTCGTAGCGCTGGCGGTGACGCTGGCCGTGCGAACGCCGCAAAGCTGGCGGGTGCGACGCGGTCTGCGCCGGTTGGGGCGCGGCCGCGGAAATCCGGCGGAGGCGACTCTGCTCTACCAGCGCCTGCTCCGCGTGCTGCAGCGACGCGGCTATCGCAAGCCTCCGTGGCTGACGCCGGCCGAGTTTGCCGCCGTGCTGCCGGACTCAGAGCTGGCCGGCATGGTCCGCGAGTTCACTCGCAATTACAACCGGCTGCGGTTCGGGGGAGAAAGTGATGCCGGCGCCGCGTTGGCCGCCATACTCACAGCCCTCGAAAAAGCCCGGTCATCGAAAGCGTTTTAAGCGCCGGAAAGATACTCGCGGAGGAATTCGTCGCGGTAAGCGGTGCGGATACCCAGTTCTCGGAGGGCACCGAGCAGCGCTTGATCCGTGGTGACGAGCCAATCTGCCTGGCTCTGCCAGTAAGTGAGAACCAGGTAACGATCATCGGGCTTCACGTTCGCCACCGATTGGAGCTGTTCGGGTGTATTCGTTCTCAGGTGCAATTTCTCGGTCTTGGCTGAATTCAGCTCGAAGCATTGCCGAAAGTATTTTACGAGCTGGCGCCGCTGGTCGCCCGGAGCGGCCTTGCTGCACAACTTCCAGAACTTAGCCGCGAACTCCGTACCGGTGGGGATGACGATTTTATCGCAGCGCTCGAATACGGCCTCGAGAAAGCGGAGGGACTCCTTTTGCCGCTGCTCGCCGTTGTCGCCCCCAGCGTCGGCCCACAACCACTCGTCCACGACCAGTTTCATCGGTCCTCTGCCTTAACGCCCAGCAGCCTCTTGAGATCCTCCAGCTCCGCCTCGATGAAGCCCCGCAGGCCACCTTGGATCTGACCGGCGGCGTTGACTTCTTGCCGCTCGAACCTGCTGGTACGCCCCTCCTTGGTGCAGAAGAAGATGCAAAGATCCTGGGGTTTGAGGTGCCCTTCCGCTACCACCGCCAGCATTGCGGTCAGAAAAACTTCGCTGTGGGTCGTCAGCAAGACTTGTTTGTCCCGTTGGTTCGCAATGGAGCAGAGCTCGCGCGCAAAGTTTCGTACGACCGTAGGATGCAAGTGCACCTCCGGCTCTTCGATCAACACCGCGCCGCGCGGGTGCGCGAGCAGCTTCGTCAGCATGTAGATCACCTGATTCACGCCATAGCCGTCGTTGACCAGAAGAGTTGGTGTACCGGTGCTTTTGTCCGTCGTTTGAAAGAACGCTGCATGGGTTCCTAACGGCACGTGAAGCCGGAAGTCGCGACCGAGAATCCTTTCGAGGTAGAACGAGATTCGGCCCTGCAGGTAATCATCCGAGAGTATGACCGAGGCGACCTCGTCGTCGCTGGTCGGAATGGGTGAAAGGGGCGTGGTGGTGTAACTCGGTTTGTAAAAGCCCCGGCGCTGCGGGGCGATGTCCAGTTTTTGGATCGCGCCCAAGGGCTCATTGAGAAGCTTCGCCAGCTTGTCGGCGTCAGGCTTAAGTTCCGGCGGGGCAGCAATGGAAGCCGCGATTCCGTTCCAGTTGACCGTGAGGTCACCCACCTGTTTCGAGAAGTTCTGATTAACCGGATAGGGCAGGCTCACCTCCGCTCTTAGCATGAAGTCGGGGGCGTCCAAAAGAGTCTCGAGGTCAGGTCCGCCGGCTCTGAGTTCAAGGAGAGCGTCATTCTCGCCAAGACCGACGTGATACCCGGCTTGGTTGGGGCCGGATGCCACCGTGCAGGCCACAAGCACTCGGCGATCTCGCTGGTGATCGAACACGCACGCTTCAAAACCGCCGAGATTCACGAAACCGAGATCGAATAGGCCATCGGCGCGCCGGTTAGGATTGGCCACGAAGTTCTTGAAAACGAGCAGTGCGTAGAGTACGCTCGACTTCCCCGAAGCCGTCGGGCCGTAGAAGACATTAATCCGCCCGAGTTGGATATCGGCTTCCTCGATGCTGCGAAAGTTCCGGATGCCAAGTTGCGTGATCATGGTCTGCCCCTTTCGTAATACGGGTCCGGCTCGGGCACGGCGGCGCCGTCTTTGCGCGGCGAGGAGGCGCCGTAGTTGACGCGAGCCGCTGCGTCGTGCATGACCACCTGGCCTCCACCCACGCTCCCCGAAAACTCACCAAGCCAGGTAATCCGGTGACCCAGGCGGGCCAGCTCGCTGCGAACTTCGAGCGGAACCCGAGATTCCATCATAAGATCGCAGCCGCCGAAAGTCAGCTTGGTGAAGCGCGGGGCCTCGAGAGCCGCCTGGATGTTCATGCCGTGGTCGGCCAGGTAAGAAACAAACTGCGCGTGAGCCTGAGCCTGGTTGTAACCGCCCATGATGCCGAAGCCCACCTTGAGAGGACCCTTCTCCATGAAGGCGGGAATGATGGTGTGGAAAGGCCGCTTGCGTGGCGCCAGCGCGTTGGGATGCCCGGGATCCAGCTCGAACAGGGCGGCCCGATTATGCAAATGAAATCCCATGCCCTCCACGACCACGCCCGAGCCGAAGTGCAGGTAAATGCTCTGGATCAAGGATGCAATGTTGCCCTCGCGATCCACTACGGCAAGATAAACGGTGTCGCCCGGCGGCGGGGATCCCGCGGACGGCGCGCACTCGGCGCGATCGAGACGGATCAGACGCGCGCGTTCGGCCGCATAGGCTTTGGAGAGCAGCCCGGCGACCGGCACGCGCGCAAAACGCGGATCGCCGACGTAGCGGCGCAGGTCCTCGTAGGCCAGCTTTTGGGCTTCGATCTTGACGTGCCAAGCCCGAGCGCTCGCGGCAGGCCACTCCGGCAGCGGAAAGTGCTCCATGATGTTCAGCATCTCGAGAGCCGCGATTCCCTGGCTGTTGGGCGGAAGTTCGTAGACGGTCCAGCCGCGGTAGGTGGTCGAGATCGGCTCGACCCATTCCGCCTCGAACTCGCTCAAATCTTCCGGCGCCAGAACGCCGCCCAATCGCCGGGAAGTGCGCAACAGGGCTTCGGCGATCGGTCCCTTGTAGAACGCGTCGGGGCCCAGGCGCGCCAGTAACTCGAAGGCGCGGGCGAGGTCGGGGTTGCGGAAGATCTCGCCCGTCTTCGGCGGGACGCCGCCGGGAAGGAACACGCGACGCGCCTCGGCATCCGCGGCCAGCTTGGTCTCGCTGTCTTTCCAGTGCTCGGCGATGATCTCGGTCACGGGAAAGCCGTTGCGCGCGTAATAGACGGCGGGCGCGAACAGGTCCTGCCACGGCAAGCGACCGAAGCGCCTGTGCAGTTTCTTCCAGCCTTCCACTGCTCCCGGCACGCTCACCGAGAGGATGCCCGATTGCGGCATCGAGCTGTAGCCGCGCTGTTTCAAAACCTCGATGGTGAGGCCGCGGGGCGCCCAGCCGCTCGCGTTCAGGCCCCAAAGCTTGCCAGTACGAGCTTCCCAGTAAATGGCGAACAGATCGCCACCCATTCCACAGCTCATCGGCTCGACCACGGCAAGTACCGCGTTGGCGGCGATGGCTGCGTCTGCGGCGGAGCCGCCGCGGGCCAGTACTTGCGCTCCGGCCTGGGAGGCCAGCGTCTGGCTGGTGGCCACGATGCCCATGCGCGAGACGACCATGGAACGCGCCTGCCAGCGGTTCTGGCCCCAGGCTGCGGTCACAGAAACCACGATGGCGACCAGCAAATGCGCCTTCGTCATGCTGCCCATTCTATCCCGCGATTCCTGTGTGGTAAGTTGAACCAGAGGGGCCAATGCAACGACGGACGTTTCTGCAAATGGGTATCCACACGGCAGGGGCTGCCCTGCTGCGGGCCGCGCCAGCTGCGGCGCAAGCTTCTGATCCCGTGCTTCTGGGGCCGATGAAAGTTCCCGTTACGCGTCTGGCCGTCGGCACGGGAACGAACGGCGTAGGCGGCAGTTCCAACCAGACGCGGAAACTGGGTCTGGGAGGGCTGGCGGATCTGCTCCAGGCAGCCTGGGATCGCGGCATCCGATTCTGGGACTCCGCGGATCAGTACGGCACCCATCCACACCTGCGTCACGGCCTCCGGCGGGTCCCGCGCGAGAAGGTGACCATCCTCACCAAGACGCGCGCCTCCACCGCAGCCGAAATGCGCGCCGACTTGGATCGCTTCCGCCGCGAGCTGGGCACGGATTACATTGACATCCTTCTGCTGCACTGCATGATCGCCGGGGACTGGCCCGAGCGCATGAAGCCCGTCATGTACGTGATTGCGGAAGCCCGCGAGCGCGGCATCGTGCGTACGCAAGGCGTTTCCTGCCACAGCCTGGCGGCTCTTTCGGCGGCTGCCGCCAATCCCTGGGTGCAGGTGATCCTGGCGCGGATCAATCCGGCCCGGGTCGCCATGGACGGCCCGCCCGACGCCGTGGTCCCCGTGCTCAAGAAAGCCAAGGCTGCGGGCAAGGGCGTCATCGGCATGAAGATCCTGGGAGTGGGACGGCTGCGTTCGCGTGCCGACGAGTGCCTGCGCTACGCCATGACGCTGGGCTGCGTGGATTGCTTCACCATCGGGATCGAGAGCCGCCAGGAGCTGGACGATCTGGTCTCGCGCATTGCGCGCGTGGGTGCTCTGAGTTGAACACGCCGATCGCCACCGGCTCCCGCGGCGGGACGGTTTGACGCTCGCGGTGGACACCAGCACCTGCCTCAGTGAACCCGCTCCTACGGGTTGACAAGGCGGGGGAAGCGAGATAAACTTGGTTGCGTCCGAGAAGGCGTGAGTGTGTCACCGGGGGGGAGCCATGACACGTAACCGAACGAGCCTGCCTTGGTTTCTGTTGACCAGCATCACCTTGCTACTCGGCGCTGCTGCCGGTCGGGTGAGCGGCCAGATCGTCACCGGGTCCATTTCCGGCTCGGTGGTGGATCCCTCAGGAATGCCCGTGATGGGCGCAGAGGTGCAGTTGGTTCAGCCAGCGACGGGGGCAACCCGCGTCACACGCACGGACGAACGGGGCGATTTCCTGCTGAGCGGGTTGGACGCGGGCGCCTACGACCTGACGGTCGCCGTGGCCGGCTTCAAGAAATACGAGCGCAAGGGGATCAAGCTGGCCACCGGCGAGCGATTGCCGCTTGGATCCATCCGACTCGAGATCGGGACCATCACTGAGACGGTCTCGGTGACGGACCGGGGCGGGGCGGTGGTCCAGACGCAAAGCGCGGAACGGGCTGACGTGGTGACGAGCGTCCAGGTTGACCGGCTGCTCCTGCGCGGACGTAACGTGAAGGACCTGGTCGGCCTACTGCCGGGCGTGGTTGTCGTCAGCGAGGCAGAGGATCTGAGCAGCTCCTCGAACTTCAACGTGATGGGGAACCGCAACACGTTCAATAACATCTCCGTGGACGGCGTGCCCGCCACCGACATGGGCAACGGGTCCATGTTGAAACTGACGGTCAGTCAGGACGCCGTCAGCGAGGTCAAGATCCTCATCAGCAACTACCAGGCCGAGTACGGGCGCATGGCCGGCTCCAACATCCAGATTGTCACCAAGAGCGGCACTCGCGAGTTTCACGGGCTGGCCTCTTATTTCAAGCGCCACCAGCAGTTCAACGCCAATGATTTCTTCAACAACCAGCGTGGCGTGCCGAAGCCGCGGTACCGCTATAACACCTGGAGTTATAACATCGGCGGCCCGATTTTCATACCACGGAAGTTCAACACGGGGCGTGACAAGCTGTTCTTTTTCTGGCACCAGGAGTTCTGGCCGACCAAAACCGCGACCACGGGCCAACGCACCGTGCCTACCGCCCTGGAAAAGCAGGGCAACTTTTCGGCTTCCGTGGACCTCAACGACAAACTCATCGTCATCAAGGATCCTTACAGCGGAGGGGCGCCTTTCCCGGGCAACGTGATCCCGCCTGCCCGGATCGACCGCAACGGTCAGGCGCTTTTGAAAATGTTCCCCGATCCGAACTTCCTGAACCGGGCGATCTCGCGCGGCCAGTACAACTATGTCTTCGTCTCGGAAAACGAAATGCCGAAAAGCACCAGCACCCTGAAGCTGGATTACAATCCCAACGCGAACAATTTCCTCGCCGTCAGTTACTCCGCCTTCAGCGAGGACCAGACCTGCTCATCCGGTTGCGCGCAGACAGCCAACTGGCCGCAGAGACGCCAGACCTGGTGGAACCATCCCAAGAGCGTCACGGCCCGCTACACGAAAGTCATTTCGCCTTCTCTGCTCAATGAATTCAGCTTCGGTTACCTCAACCAGCCGGCTGAAAACTCTATCAAGGAGGAGGAACTCCGCCGCAACCTGAGAGAAACGGTCGGCTTTCAGATCGGCCAGTTTTACCCGCAGGCCAATCCCCTGAAAGTGGTGCCCAACGCTACCTTCGGGGGCGTGCCCAATGCCGCCGAAATCTACTTCGAGGGCCGCTTCCCGCTCTGGAATCGCTATCACCTGTTCAACTGGCAGAACAACGTCACCCTGCACCGCAGCGCCCATACCTTCAAGGCGGGCGTCTACATCGAGACCTTCTTCCGCCACCAGAAAAAAGCGGTGCCTTTCAACGGGTCGTTCGACTTCGGGCGCAATGTCAACAACCCGTACGACACCAACTATGCTTACTCCAACGCCATTTTAGGCGTCTTCAATTCTTACGCCGAGATCAGCGGACCCGCGTGGATGCGCCAGCGAACGGGAGGGCGCGAGTTCTTTGTCCAGGACAACTGGCGCGTGACCCGCAGACTGGTGCTCGATTACGGCCTCCGCATGTACTACACGCTGCCCATCACGGAACGCGACAACTTCATGGCCGGTTTCGTGGCTGATCGCTATGACTGGGCCAAAGCGCCGCAGCTCATCCGGCCCGCCCTGGATGCCCAGCGGCGCAGGATCGGAGTCCACCCTGTCACCGGCCAGACCTATTTCGTGGCGCAGATCGGCGCCATCGCGCCGGGCGTAGGCAACCCGTTCAACGGGATGGTGGTGGCCGGGGAGGGCGGTTATCCGCGGGCCTTGGTGAAAACGCGCGGGATCCAGTGGGCGCCTCGTTTCGGCTTCGCCTACGACGTTTTCGGCAACGGCAAGACCGCCCTCCGGGGCGGCTTCGGCCTTTTTTATAACCGCTTCTTCACGGAAGGATTCGCGGGACCTCTGACCGGCCAGCCGCCGCTGCTGCGCACGCCGGTAGTCAGCTTTGGTGAGCTTCGAAATCTATTGTCGGCCACGGGTCTTGACTTTCCGAGCACAGTGATCGGCGCCGATGTCGAGGGCTATCTGCCCACAGTGATGAACTTCAGTTTTTCTATCCAGCAGGACGTGGGTTACGGGACCGTACTGGACGTGGCCTATGGCGGTTCCCTCGGCCGCCATCTGCTCTGGCGGCGCGACATCAATCCCGTGCCCTTGGGCGCCAACTTCGATCCGAAAAACGCTGACCCTACCCTGCCCTCCGGACCGCTGCCCAGCGCCTTTTTGCGACCGATCCCCGGCTACAACGCCATCAACATCATGGAAGGCGCCAGTAGCTCGAATTACCATTCCTTGCAGGTGCAGGCCAAGCGCCGCTTCACCTCGGGCTTGCAATTCGGCGCCGCCTGGACCTGGTCAAAAGCCATGGATTTCAATGATACCGACAGCGAGTCGGTCAGCCCCCTGGTGCCGGTACGTGTCTGGAATTACGGCCTTGCCAGTTACGACCGGACACACGTTTTGAAGACCAATTACGTTTGGGACGTGCCGGCGCCCCGCTTGACTAATGCCCTGTTGCGGCATCTCACCGCGGGCTGGCAGTTATCCGGCATAACCAGCTTCGCGAGCGGAGCCCCGCTGGGTGTCGGATTCTCGACCACGACGCCCATTGATATTACCGGTTCCGCCTCCCAAGGCGCGCGCATCGTGGTCCTGGAGAATCCCGTGTTGCCCAAGAGCCAGCGCACCTTCTACCGGAACTTCCGGACCGAGGTCTTTCGGTTACCCGCAGTGGGCACTCTGGGTAACGCTGCCAAGACTTTGATTCGCGGTCCGGGAATCAATAACTGGGACATCGCGGTTTTCAAGGATTTCCAACTGAAGGAACGGGCGCGGTTACAATTCCGCTCCGAGTTTTACAACGCCTTTAACCACACCCAGTTCTCCGGCCTGGACACTACGGCGCGCTTCGATCCCAGAACCGGCGAACAGGTCAACACGCGCTTCGGCCAGTTCACCTCCGCGCGCGCCTCGAATCATCCAGTTCGCCTTGCGCTTCAGCTTCTGAGGAGCAGCCAGCTTTCCGGTCGGGCCGTTGCCGCGCCGCGGCGAGGGTGAGCACCACCCCAAGCTGAAACCCGTCTGAGGCATACTGGGATCTCATGACGCGCAGACAGTGGCTCAGTGCGATCCCGGTGTGCGTGACGGGAGCAGCGGCTTGCCGACGCCGCGGCGAGCGCGTCATCGGCGTCATCGCGCAGGGTCGCTCGCATCTTTTCTGGCAATCCATCCACGCCGGCGCCAACGCGGCGGCACGGGAGCTGGGGGTGCGGGTGCTGTGGAACGCTCCCACGTCGGAGACCGATTACGCCGGACAGCTCCAGATCATGCAAACCATGATCAACCGCAAGGTGGACGCCATCGCCGTCGCTCCCATAGACAAGAAAGCCATGGTCAGCGTCGTCGAGCGCGCCATGCGCGGGGGCATCCCCGTGGTCATTTACGACACCGGCGTGGAGACCGAGCTTTTCGTAGCCCACATCGCCACCGATAACTACGCGGGAGGCCGACTGGCAGGCGAGCGCATGGGCCGGATTCTGGGCGGGAAGGGGAAGGTGCTCATGGTCGCCTGCCAACCGGGCGCCGCCTCGACGCTGGCCCGCGAGCAGGGCTTCGAAGACGTGCTGCGGGAAAAGTTCCCCGGCATCCGCCTCGCCGACAAACGCTTCGGCATGTCCGACTTCGCGAAGTCGCTCGCTGTGGCCGAGAATATGCTCACGGCGCACCCCGATGCCGACGGCATGTTCGCATCCAACGAAACCGGCTCGGTGGGCGCGGCCCAGGCCCTCAAGGCGCGGCGCAGCAAGACCAAGCTGGTCGGATTCGACTGGAGCCCCACGCTGCTGGAAGATCTCCGGGCCGGCATCATTGACTCGCTCGTGGTGCAGGATCCGTTCCGCATGGGTTATGAGGCGGTCAAAGCCGCCGTGCTCACGCTGAAAGGGGGCACGCCGACGAAGATCCAAAACCTGCCCGCTCGCCTCATCACCCGGGAGAACCTGGACGATCCGGACGTGCAGCGTCAGCTCAATCCGGACCTGAAAAAATACCTGGACTGAAGGCGCCCCTTCCGTTCCATAATGAAAGCGACGGTCGAAAGGAGAATGGCGCATGCAGGCTGACGAGGCACGTTTTCTGCTGAATGTGTTGCTTCCGCAGCTCGAGCAGGAAATCGCCACCACCCGCAAGGTCCTGGCCGCCATGCCCGCAGGCCAGGAAGACTTCCGTCCTCATCCCTCCTCCAAGAGCGCCCTGGAGCTGGCCTGGCACCTGGCCTCTTCGGATTGGTGGTTCATGGATAGCATCCTCCGCGGCGAGTTTCGCTCCGGAGACGGCGGTCTGCCCGAGGATGTGCGCTCCGCGGCGGACGTGGTCGCCTGGTACGACCGGATGGTTCCGCCCACGGTCGAGCGGCTGAAGAGCCTGGGCGACGAGGATCTCACGCGCCCGGTATCGTTCTTCGGACTGATGAACTGGCCTGCGGTGCAGTACTTGCTCATCATGCTGTTGCACGCGGTGCACCACCGCGGCCAGCTTTCGACTTACTTGAGGCCCATGGGCGGCAAAGTGCCTGCGATTTACGGGGGCAGCGCCGACGAGCCGATGCAGCCGCCGGCCTGAGGGCGCCTTTCAGGCCGCCTCCCGACGTTCCTCCAACAGATCGAGGAAGGCCTGGGCGGCAGGCTGAAAGTGCTTGCGCCGTAAATGGATGATTCCCACCGGCCGCGTCGGCGCGGCTTCCAGGCGCAGCGCCACGAGCCGCCCCTGCCGGACCTCGTCCTGGAGGATCGGCCAGGGCAGGATGCTGATGCCGGCCCCGGCTGCGACAGCCTCCTTCACAGCGGGAATGTTGTCAAAGTGCATCACGATGCGGACCTCCACCCCTTGATCCCGCAAAAAACGATCAATGTGGCGGCGGATGGGCAAGTCCTCGTCAAAGGTGACGAAGCCGGCGCCTTGGAGATCCTGTGGCCGCAGGACCTCACGAAGCGCGAGGGGGTGGCGCGGATCGAGCGCCACCACCATCCGCTCCGTCCGCCAGGGACGGGCCACAACGGCCCGGCTGCTCTTGGGATAGCTCACCAGGCCAAGGTCCGCCCGGCGTTGCTGCACCGCCTCGTAGACTTTCTCGGGCCTGAGGTATTCCACAACCAACCGGGCCTCGGGATGGCGACGGCTGAAATTCTCGCGCAACTCGGCCATTTCCGAGATGCCAACCGAGTAGATCGCAGCCACCCGGACCACCCCGGCCAACTCGCCCTTGAGCTGGTCCAAGGCGGCATCGAATTCGTCTTTGCGCCGCAATACGTCGCGGCAAAACTCGTAGAACAGGCGTCCGGCAGGGGTGAGGGTGACGGGGCGGGTGCTGCGATCGAGTAACCGCGCTCCGAGACGGCTCTCGAGTTCGCGAACCGACTGGCTCGCGGCGGACTGGGTGACGCCGGCGAGTGCGGCGGCGCGGGTCAGGCTGCGGGTTTGGGCTATCTGATAGAAGAGTCGGAGCTGGGAGAGTTCCACGCCTGCATTATAACATAAGGCCAGCTAATCTTGTTGGATCTTTCTTTTAGCTTGACTAATTTTGGTTCCTGTGCTACGCTCACTTCCAAGAACCCCTCGTCAAAACCATGCAGGGTGACGATTACACGCTCTTGTCCTTACCGGCTGCCGAGGGCCTGTATGACCCAGCCGGCGAACGCGACGCCTGCGGCATCGGCTTCGTCGTCAACATCAAGGGCCGGGCCTCCCATCAGATCATCGAGCAGGGAATCCAGATCCTGGTCAATCTGACCCACCG
>Ga0308390_1001653_pt1 | contig 14229 bp, 14 predicted proteins | sample Hotspr2Sample149_FD_202358 | JGI IMG/M metagenome (GOLD analysis project Ga0308390, IMG submission 202358) | Hot spring phototrophic mat microbial communities from Mushroom Spring, Yellowstone National Park, Wyoming, United States - 20040719_149 ...
CTGGCTTTAAATTACACCTTTGACAAACTTTTGGAAAAAAACTCTTAGTGTTATAATGCTCATATGAAATTTTTAATTATCTGCTAATCCCGTAAAATTTAGTTAACCATGCTTAGATGCAGTAAAAGCTTCAAAAGAAAAAATTGATTTCTGGGAAGAAATCTATAAACCTATTCCTATAGTTGCTCCAATAAACGGAGAAATAATTGTAAAAAATATTGAAATTGGACAAACTGTTTCAGCAAATGAAACTTTGTTTGTTATTTCAGATATTCTAATTATAAAAGCCTATATTGATGAAACAGACATTGGTAAAATTAAAATTGGACAAAAAGCTATAATCACACTTGATGCCTACCCGGATAATCAAATTCTGGGAAATGTTTCTCATATTTCTTATGAATCTGAAATCCGTAATAATGTAACAATGTATAAAGTTGATATATTACCTAAAGTAGTTTCTCCTTTCTTTCGCTCCGGTATGACTGCTAATATTGATATAATTGAAACTTATAAAACTAACATTTTAGTAATTCCGCTTGAAGTTTTAATTAAAACTCCATCAGGTGTCTATGTTTTTGTAGAGGATAAAAAAAATAAAAATCAAATTCTTAAAAAGCAAATAAAAATAGGTATCTCAGATGAAAAAAATGTTGAAGTAATTTCAGGACTGGATATAAATGATATTATAATATTAAAGAAGAACAACTTTTCTATTTTTAATGAAGGAAAAAGTGAAAAAACTAATCCTTTTATGATGACACCGCCTCCTCGTAGAATGCAATAAAATGATAGAAATTAAAAATATAACTAAAGTATACAAATTAGGCTCAGTTGATTTTAAATCTCTAAATAATTTATCAATTAAAATAAATACTGGTGAATTTCTATCAATTATGGGACCATCCGGTTCGGGTAAATCAACATTGCTTTATATTATAGGACTTCTTGATAAACCTGATTCAGGTTTATACCTTTTACAAGGAAAAAGCATAAATAATTTAAATGATAAACAACTCGCATTTTTACGAAATAAAATTTTTGGTTTCATATTTCAACAATTCCATTTACTACCAGGATTATCAATTTTTGAAAATGTTGAATTACCTTTAATATATAGCAATGAAAAAATAAAAAATAATTCTAAAATAGTTTATGAAAAATTAGAATTAGTTGGACTTGCAAATAAATCTCATCATAAGCCAACCGAATTGTCTGGCGGTGAACAACAAAGAGTTGCAATAGCCCGTGCTTTAATAAATGACCCTCTAATAATACTTGCCGACGAACCAACAGGTAATCTTGATACTAAAAATAAAAATGAAATAATGAAAATTTTAAAAAATTTAAATAAAATGGGAAAAACAATTATTATTGTAACTCATGAGAATGAAATTGCAAATGAAACGGAAAGAATCATTTTTATTAGAGACGGCAGAATTGTAGATGAAAAAAATAAAGTGCCTTCTAAAAAAGAAAAAATTATCTTAAATAACGAAAAGAAAATTGAAAAACAAACAAAATTATTATATTTAGCTGATTACTTAATACAATCTTTTAAAGCAATTTTATCACATAAATTACGCTCTATCCTTTCGGTTTTAGGAATTTTAATAGGTGTGGCATCAGTAATTGCGATGTTAGCATTAGGTGAAGGTGCAAAAGAATCAATTTATAAGCAATTTTCATCTCTTGGCGTAAATTTATTAACAATAAGACCTGGTAGATTTCAAAGACAAGGACTGGCTTTAGACCCAAGCTCATTAATAAAATTTAATTTAAATGATGTTTCTGAAATTGAAAAATTGCCAGAAGTTAAAATGGTCTGCCCAAGTGTATTAGGAAAAGCAACAGTTATTTATGGTAATAAAAATTGGAATACAAGACTTGAAGGCGTTGGAGTAAATTACGAAAAAATGAGAAATGCAACCCCTATAGCAGGAAGGTTCTTTACAGAATATGAAGTAAAAAGAAGAGCAAAAGTTTGTTTAGTAGGTTATACTATTGTTAAATTTCTTTTTAATAATTCTAACCCAGTAGGTGAGATATTGAAAATTAATAAAATCAATTTTAAAGTCATAGGTGTTTTACCTATTAAAGGAACAACAGGCTGGCAAGACCAAGACGATAGAGTCGTAATTCCTTATACAACCGCTATGTTTAGAGTCTTAGGACAGGATTATTTAAATTTTATTGATGTGAGTGTTAAAAGTGAAGATTTAATTGAAATAAGCCAGAAAAAAATAAAAGAGTTAATTTTAAAATTGCGCAAAATAAAAAATGATGTAGGCCAAGAATTATTTGAAATAAGAAATTTAGCTGAAATACAAGAAGCTATGTCCCAAACTATTAAAACTGTTACAACTTTACTTGGAATAATTGCAAGTATATCATTAATTGTTGGTGGTATAGGAATAATGAATATAATGCTGGTCTCTGTAACAGAAAGAACAAAAGAAATCGGTATAAGAAAGGCAATAGGCGCAAGTAATAAAGATATAATGATTCAATTTTTAATAGAATCAATTATACTAACATTATCTGGAGGAATTTTAGGAATAACAACCGGTGGAATCATTGTTTATGCATTCTCAAATTTGGCAAATTGGAATGTAAAAATTTCTTTCTTTTCAATATTAATTTCAACAATCTTTTCGTTTTTAGTTGGACTCAGTTTTGGACTTTATCCAGCCTATAAAGCTTCAAAATTAAATCCTGTTGAAGCTTTAAGGTATGAATAAAAAATTGTTGACAAAAAAATTTATTATTGTATATTTTAATTCAATTGGGCGGTTAGCTCAGCCCGGTTAGAGCGCTTGCTCGACACGCAAGAGGTCAGTGGTTCAACTCCACTACCGCCCAAAAATTTTATTTTTTAAGAATGAAAATATTTATTGTTAACTTAAATAAAAATTTAGAAGTTCAAAGTAATTCTACTGTTGCTGATGTCTTTGAAATAATTTCATTGCCTAATAAAAATAATATAATAATTGCGAAGAATGAAAATTCTTTATTAGACTGGAATTATAAAATCTCAGAAAATGAAAAGATTGAATTCCTTGACTTTAACTCAGATTTAGCAAAGGAAGTTTATAGACATTCAGCATCTCATATAATGGCACAGGCTGTTAAAAGATTATTCCCTGATGCAAAAATTGCAATCGGACCAGCAATTGAAGACGGATTCTATTATGATTTTGATGTTCCAAAACCTTTTGAAGAAAAAGATTTAACATCTATAACCGAAGAAATGAAAAGAATTATAAAAGAGGATATACCAATTGTAAGAGAAGAAATAAGTAAAGAAGAGGCTATAAAAATTTTTAAAGAAAAGGGTGAAATTTATAAATTAGAAATATTAGAAGAAATAGGAGATAAAATTGTTTCAATTTACAGGCAAGGTGAATTTGTAGATTTATGCCGTGGCCCTCATATAAGGTCAACAGGAAAATTAAAAGCATTTAAACTTCTTTCAATTGCCGGAGCATATTGGCGAGGTAGCGAAAAGAACAAAATGCTTCAGCGTATCTATGGAACTGCTTGGGATACAGATGAAAAACTTAATGAATATTTAGAATATTTAAAAGAAGCAGAAGAAAGAGACCACCGCAAACTCGGAACAGCCCTACAATTATTCTCTATTCAGGAACAGGCAGGACCTGGACTTGTATTCTGGCACCCAAATGGCGCCGCTATAAGAATGACTATTGAAGATTTCTGGAAAAAAGAACATATTAAACGCAATTATCAATTTGTTTATACCCCTCATATAGCTAAAATTGATTTGTGGAAAACTTCAGGACATTGGGAAAATTACAGAGAAAATATTTACTCACCTATGAAAATTGATGAACAGGAATATATTATCAAACCCATGAATTGTCCAGGTCATATACTTATATTTAAAAGCAGAATAAGAAGTTATAGAGAACTACCATTAAGATGGGCTGAATTGGGAACCGTATATAGATATGAACGCTCGGGAGTTTTGCATGGCCTTTTAAGAGTTAGAGGCTTTACCCAAGATGATGCTCATATATTTTGCACAGAGGAACAATTACAATCAGAAATTGAAGGCGTCCTTGAACTCGTCTTCTTTATGCTAAAATCTTTTAAACTTGATAAATATAAAGTTATGTTAAGCACAAGACCTGAAAAATATGCTGGAAACGAAATAATATGGGAAAAAGCAACTAATTCGCTTAAAAAGGCTCTTGAAAATAAAAAAGTAAATTATGATATTGATGAAGGTGCAGGTGTCTTTTACGGACCTAAAATTGATATCCAATTAATTGACGCCTTAAATAGACCAAGACAAGGTCCTACTATTCAAGTAGATTTCGTTCTGCCAGAAAGATTTAATGTAACTTATATCGGTGAAGATGGAAAAGAACATAGACCTGTAATGATTCATAGAGCTGTTTTAGGCTCTTTTGAAAGATTCCTCGGAATATTAATTGAACATTATAAAGGCTCATTCCCTGTTTGGCTCGCTCCTATTCAAGTTAGTTTATTAACAATTTCAGATGAACAAATTCCATATGCCAACGAAATTGTTAAAATCCTAAAAGAAAATTTTATAAGAGTTGAAACTAACTTTAAAAGTGAAAAAATTAATAATAAAATTCGTGATGCAATTATGAATAAGATACCTTATATTTTTATAATTGGAAAAAAGGAGATGGAGAATCGTGAAATTTCTATAAGAGATAAAAAGGGCGAAATCGGGAAATTTAAATTATACGAGGCAATAAATTTTATTAAAAAACAAATAGAAGAAAAAAATTAAAAAAGCGAGGTGAGATTATAAAAAAAATTAAAAAAGGTCAACATTCTAATCTACCCTTTTATAGGGTAAATGAAATGATAAGAGCACCACAGGTTCGGGTAATATTCCCGGACGGCTCTAACAAAATTATGCAATTAAGAGACGCACTACAAGAATCAAAAAATTTAGGCTTAGACTTAGTTGAAATCTCTCCTAATGCTAACCCACCTGTCTGTAAAATTATTCAGTTCGGTAAATTTAAATACGAACTTGAAAAAAAATTAAAAGAAAGTAAAAAACACCAAAGCACAACTGTTGTTAAAGAAATAAGAATGACCCCAAGAATAGGTGAACACGATTACCAAGTAAAATTAAAACATATCAGAGAATTCTTACAGGATAAGGATAAAGTAAAAGTTATAATTATTTTCAAAGGTAGAGAAATAGTTCATTCTGAAATAGGTTTAAATCTTGCTGAAAAATTAAAAAATGACCTTTCAGATATCGCAACCCTTGAAAATGAACCTAAATTAGATGGCAGAATTATAACATTATCTTTTGCCCCTGGAATACCAAAAAATATTTCAAAAGGAGAAAAAAATGAAAAATAAATTAAAAACTAAAAGAGGTGTAGCAAAAAGATTTAAAGTAACAGGAACAGGTAAAATTAAACATTATCATGCTTATAAAAGTCACCTTCTCTCTAAAAAATCATCTAAAAGAAAAAGAAGATTAAGAAAATCAGCTATTATAGAATCAAACGAGAAAAAAAGCATAAAAAAACTGCTCGTAATTTAAAAGCAGTTTTAAATTTATAATAAACTGAGCAAGATTGCAGGCTTAATTCTAAATTGGTATCTTTCTTTGAAAAGCAAAAATGTAAAACAATCTTTTTATTACGGGTCCAACTTCTCCAGTAATTGATTAATATAGTGCAAATTAATTACCCAAAAAATATTGAATATATAAAATATCAAGTTTATTAGTAAAATAATCCAAGGTATAGAAGTTATTAAAATCAAAGTCACCATCCAAATAAATAGTAATGCCAATGCAAACGCAAAAAGATGTGCCTTATAATTTGAAGGAGCAATTTCCAACAAAATAATATCTTTAAAAGAAAAATCTCTAAATTTTCCTCTACTATTCCAATGTAGAAAATTAAGCAATCCCAATTCCTTTTTATATTCCTTTTTATATTCCTTTTCATACCTATATAGCAGTGCTTGTAAATACCTATGTGTATAACTCATTGCAAAAGTATATAAAACTCCCCAAAAAATTAATACAGTAGCCCCAGATGCTGTTATAAGTAATAACTTCACATCTGGGTTAGTAAGATTAATCTTCTTTACAACAACCCATATAAATCCTCCTATAGAACTTAAAAGGTTAACCAAAAATTTTAAAACATCAGCTTCATTTTTTCTCAATGATTGAAGATATGTTATATATACATCATAAACTTTATCACTTATTTTCTCATTCATATTTTTGTTTATAATTTCATTCATATATTCTTGTCCTCCTTTTGAAAAATAAATTTTTTATTTAAAAATATAGCATTCAATTTAGATTTCAATATTTTTGTTTTCTCAAAAGATTCTCTTAAAGCTTTTGATTCGGTGCTACCTAAAAATGCAGTGCTTAAAAATATTATTAAATTTGTAAAATTCTTTAAAAATGTTGTCTTAATATTCTCATCTTTTTATTTTTTAGAAATTTTTACGGCTGTCACAATACTGCCCACCCTAAAAAAACTAATATTGACATCCAATTTTAAAAAATTATATTTATCTGAAATTTTTATGGAGGTAAAAATATATTATGGCACGTGCTAAATATGCTGTTCCGAGTAGAAAAAGAAGAAAAAAAATTCTAAAACTCACAGAAGGCTTCTGGGGAACAAGAAGCAAATTATATAGAGTTGCTAAAACCATCTTAATGAAATCTCTTTTATACTCTTACAGAGATAGAAAAGCCAAAAAAAGAATGTTTAGAAGACTCTGGATAACAAGAATTGGAATTGCCTGCAGAAAATATGGAATATCTTATAGTAAATTTTTAAATCTATTAAAGAAAAATAATATACTTTTAAATAGAAAAATTCTTGCCTACCTCGCTGTCAATGACGAACCCGTCTTTGAATCAATTGTTAAAAAAGTTAAAGAATCATAGGAGCGTGAGAATATAAAACGAAAATTTTTCAATCCCGGATTGTCCATCTTTTTAAGTTATATAAGTGTTATAATGATTGGAACTATACTTCTCTTATTGCCAATCTCTACTTATAATTCTAAAATTAGTTTCATTGATGCCCTCTTTACTTCAACTTCAGCTTTCTGCGTTACAGGACTAACAGTCCTTGATACAGGTTCATACTTCTCACCTTTAGGTAAAATTTTTATAATACTTTTAATTCAACTCGGTGGTATAGGAATTATGTCTTTGTCAACTTTTATAATTCTTATCTTAAAAAACCAACTCTCTATCTCTGATAAACTTATTCTAAACGAAACTATTTCAAAATACGGAACCATAAATGTTAAAACAATAGTTAAATATATATTCATTTTTACATTCTCATTTGAACTTTTAGGAGCTTTATTACTTTTTCTAAAATGGAAATTATATTTTCAAAATTCTTTGAAATGTTTATGGTATGCTATTTTTCACTCTATATCTGCATTCTGTAATGCAGGTTTTTCAATTTTCTCTGATAACTTAATAAGATTCCAAAATGATTTTATTACAGTTTTTGTTATAACATTTCTTATTATTTTGGGTGGATTAGGCTTTGGCGTTATATACGAACTTAAAGAATTAATAAAATCAAAAATTAAACGAAAAAAATTTATCATAAGCCTACATTCTAAAATCGTTATAATAACAACTATATTTTTAATTCTTTTTGGAATACTAATTTTAAACATAACTGAAAATTCAAACATTTTAAAAGGCAAAAACCTATTTAGCAGGTTCTTAATTACATATTTTCAATCTGTTACACCCCGAACAGCGGGATTTAGCACAATTAATATTGGAAATTTAACTTATGCCTCTCTTCTTTTTATAATATTCCTTATGTTTGTAGGAGGCTCACCTGGTTCAACTGCCGGAGGTATTAAAACTACTACATTCGCCACTCTAATGCTATTTGTTAAATCTCTACTAAAATCAAGAAATAATATTGAGGCCTTTCAAAAAACTATACCTAACTCTATATTTAAAAAATCTATAGCAATTTTCATTTTAAGTTTAACTCTTTTATTCATTCTTTCATTTCTTTTGCTTTATATTGAAAAAGATAAATTCATACCTATAAAAGTTATATTTGAGGCAGTTTCAGCATTTGGAACAGTAGGGCTTTCAACTGGCATAACTCCATTTCTAAAAGATTATAGCAAATTAATTTTAATAATCTTGATGATTGTTGGAAAAACAGGCCCTCTTACAATAGCAATGTCGGTTATAGAAAAACAGGATGAACTTATAAAATACCCAAACGAAGAAATTTCTGTTGGATAATATTATCTTTTTAAAAAGAGGTGCTATATGAAAAAAAATTTTGTTGTGATTGGTTTAGGAACTTTTGGTTTTTCAGTTGCAAAGGCTTTGGCAGAAAAAAATCAGGAAGTTATAGCAATTGATAAAAATGAACAACTTGTAAACGAAATAAGTGATTTTGTTACAAAAGCAGTTTCATTAGATGCTACAGATGAAAAAGCCATAAAAAGTATAGGAATTGAAGATGTTGACGCCGCTATTATTGGAGTAGGTGATATTGAGGAAAGTATATTGATTGCTTTACTTTTAAAAGAAATTGGTGTAAAAAAAATAATTGCAAAGGCAATAAGCGATGAACATAAAAAAGTTCTTGAAAAAATCGGAATTGATAAAATAATTTTACCAGAAAGAGAAGTTGCTGAAAATTTGATAAATACTTTGGTCTCACCTAAAATATTTGAACAGATACAAATGTCAGATAAATATAGTTTAATTGAAATAATTCCACCTAAAGACTGGATAAACAAAACAATAAAAGAAGCAGATATAAGAAACAAGTATGATATTTCTATTGTTGGTATAAGGCGAAAATTTCCACACATTGATGATAAAGGAGATGTAACAGAGGTTGAAGATTTTATAATTGCGCCACCGGCATCAACCAAAATTTTAAAAAATGATATTTTAATAGTTATCGGAGATAAAGAGGCAATTGAAAAATTAAATAAATCCTTATAATGAAAAAATTATTTATATTTTTATTTGTTTTTGCTAATAATATTTTTTCACAATTATTTACTCCAAATGCTGAATTAATTAAAACTGATAAATTTAAAATTACTTTTGGTATAAATGAATATTATAAAAAAGGAGATTACGAAACAAGTGGAAGTGTTAACATATTCCCTTTTATATTACAACTCGGGCTTGCAAAAAAAGTTGAATTCACAGGTATTTTCCCATATATTCAATTAAGGCAACTTTATCTTCCGGAAAGCGAAACTTTCGGTGATATTATAATATATTTAAAATTTGATATTAAAAAGTTTATTTACAAATATCCAAAATTTATTTCAAGCATCCCTGTTTATAATTATTTAAATTTTATAACCGGTTTTAATATAGCAACAGGACCTGTTAAACAAGAGAACAGAGAATTTGAAAAATATAGCACTGGGCTTCCTGACTGGCGCGTAGGACTGGTTTATGGCAATTACTTCGGAGATTTATATATTGATACCTCTTTTATTTATGTCTTTGCCTCTTACTACGGCGAAGATTATCTGCCATTTAGTAGTGAAATTTTTAGCACAAGTAAAAATAGTTATTTTTTTGATATTCATAAAGTAATAGTAAAATTTCTATGGCCTGGCAAATACCCCTGGGCTGAAAAAGATGCACCAACAATTGATAAATACCCTCATTCAGATGATTATTTTATGTTTAGCGCTAACCTAAATTATAATCTCTACCCAAATTTCACTCTATTTGATTATGGATTTTTTGTCCAATTTGATTGGCTACAATCTTTTAATAAACTCTGCCTTAAGCAAACAGAACTTTTAATTACTACTGGGATGCAAATTTTCATTTCAAAAACAGCAACTTTAATCGGTGCAGTTTCTTTACCAATTGATAAAAATAAACGAGCGTATTATTTTGATATTAAATACTTTCTTGGCTTTTCGTTTCTGATTTAAAAAATTGACTTCTAAAAAAAATTTTATAATATATTATATAAAAAATGAGGTAAAGAGAGGAGAAGCCTCAAATTTTTGAGAAGGAGGAAAAAAATTATGGGAAAAGTTATTTACGGACCAACATTTGAAGAGATGTTGCACCCTGAAAAGATTGAGCCTAAAATAAGACAAAAAGCTTTAGAAATGAAATCTAAAGACCCGCTTGACCCAATTAACTTATTTAATATTACCTGGAAAAACGAAAATAACCAAATTTATTATTTTGTCGTTCCAAAAGAACTTACACAGGTTGATGCTAATATCGTAGTTTTATATGCTAAGGATTTTCCAACTGGCTCTCATAAAGTTGGAGCAACTTATTCTGTTTTAATGGAAAAACAACTTACAGGTGAAGTTGATGTTGAAAAACATACACTCGTTTGGCCTTCAACTGGGAATTACGGAATAGGTGGGGCGTGGGTTGGCTGTAGAATGAATTTTGACTCAATTGTAATACTACCTGAACTTATGAGTAAAGAAAGATTTGAAATTATAAAAAAATATGGCGCAAAAGTTATAGCAACCCCAGGCTGCGAAAGCAATGTTAAAGAAATTTACGATAAGTGCAAAGAACTTAAATCTCAAAATCCAGAAAAAATAAAAATATTAAATCAGTTTGAAGAATTTGGTAATTATAGATTTCATTATTATGTGACCGGCAATACAATTGTTGAACTTATAAATGAATTAAAAGAAAAAGGAATTGGAAAAGGATATTGTTCTGCATTTGTATCTGCTATGGGCTCAGCCGGAACTATTGCAGCAGGAGATAGATTGAAACAGGTTTATCCCGGTAAAACTTTAATTATAGGTCTTGAACCTATTCAATGCCCAACAATTATGTTAAATGGCTATGGCGGACACGATATTCAAGGCATCGGCGATAAACACGCTACCTGGATTCATAATATTATGAATATGGACGCTATGATGGGTATTGATGATATGGAATCTAAAAAAGGATTACAACTTCTAACTGATGAAGTTGGAATTGATTTTCTTATAAATAATGTCGGTATAAAAGAAAATGATGCTAAAAAAATGGCACAAATTTTCGGAATCTCAGGAGTCTGCAATTTGCTCGGAGCTATTAAAACTGCTAAATATTATGATATGAACTCTAATGATATCATTGTAACAATTTGCACTGACGCAATTGACAGGTATCACTCTGTAATGAATGATTTAAATAAAAAATTCGGTAAAATAGATAAAACCGAAGCTAAAGTTAGATTAGTCTCTATATTTGAAAAACAAAAACTTGATTTCATTCAGGAAGGAACTTACCAAAGAAGAAAAAGATGGTTTAATTTAAAATATTATACCTGGGTTGAACAACAAGGTAAAACAATAGAAGAATTAAACGCTCAAAAATCACAGGAATATTGGTTGGCACAACAAGAAAAAATTTACCAAACCGATAAATTATTAATTGAAGCAAGAAAAGATTATTTGAAAAGTATATTGGTATGATTTACTTAGATAAAAACGAAAATCAATACGGACCATCTGAAAAATGTAGAGAAGTTTTACAGAATATTACACTTGAAATGTTTAATTCATATTCACGCGGCTATCCTAAAATAATTACAAATAGATTATCAAAAGAATTTGGGGTTCCACCTGAAAATATATTGTTAGGTTATGGTGCTGAAGATTTATTAAAACAGGCTTTCTACTTCTTTATGAAAGAAGGCGATAAAATCCTTTTGCCTCTCCAATCCTGGAATTATTATACAGTTATTGCAAAAGAAATAAACGCTACAAGAATTTATTACACTTTCATAGAAAAAAATGATAGGTTTGAATATGATATTAAACAAATATTAAATTTAATATCAAAAGAATATCCTAAAATAGTACTTGTATGTAGTCCCAATAATCCCACAGGAACTTCTATAAATTTTTCTGATTTTAAAAAAATTGTTGAGGAAAGTAAAAAAACAAATAGCATCGTAATCTTAGATGAGGCTTACTGGGGCTTTGAAAATAATAGCAACAAAATCTTAAAATTAACAACAGAATATGATAATATTTTAATTCTGCGAACTTTCTCTAAAATATATGGACTTGCTGGCGTTAGAATTGGTTTCGGCTTCATCGGTAAAGGTCTCCAAAATCTTGCTCTATTTAATAAAAGATATCTCGGCTTTAATAGAATTTCAGAAGAATTAACTTTCGCAGCATTGGATTCAAAAGATTATTATAAAAGAATCGCTAAATTAATTAAAAAAGATAAAAAGAGATATTACAAACTTATAAAAAAATTCCAAGACCCTGAAATAAAAATATATAAGTCTGATGCAAATTTTATTTTAATTAAATTACCTGAAAAGTATCTTAAAGCTTTAAGAAAAACATTTGAAAAAGAAGGTGTCGTAGTTAAATTTTATGAAGAAGAAATATTCAAAAATTGTATTAGAATCTCAATTGGAACAGTTGAACAAAATGATGTTGTTATTTCACTTATAAATGAAACTATAACAAAAATTAAAAAGGGCGAAGAAATAGAATGGATGGAATAATACTTGCAGCTGGAATGGCTACAAGACTTAAACCATTAACAAATGATAAACCAAAAACTCTAATTGAAATAAAAAATAAACCCATCATAAAATATATAATTGATAATTTGCTATTTTACAATATTAAAAAAATTCTCATCGTCACAGGATTTCAAGAGGAAAAAATAAAAAATTATATAAAAAATAATTATGACTCCAAAAAATTCGTTTTCATTACAAACAAAGATTACAAAAAAACAAATAATGCTTATTCTCTACTTCTAACCGAAAATTTTGTTAATAATGATTTTATTCTTTTAGACAGCGATATAATTTTTGAAAAAGAGATTATAAAACTCCTTTTAGATAACCATTCCAATGGCGCAAAGTTTGCTATAAAAAAAGGAAAAGTATTAGAAGAAGAAATGAAAGTAATTATTAACGAAAAAAATGAAATTGTTAAAATAGGCAAAGAAATTGATATAAAAAAATCTTATGGTGAATCTATTGGAATAGAATATATACCTAAAAATTTTGTTTCACCTTTATTTAAAACTTTAAAAAAAAGAATAATAGATGAAAAAAAAATAAACGAATTTTATGAAAACAGTTTTCAAGAATTGATTAATAATGGTTATAAATTTTTTGGAATTGATATAGGAAAATTAGAAGCAATTGAAATTGACTATAAAGAAGATTTAAAAAAAGCAGAGGCTATCTGTGAAAAAATTAATAGAACTTTATAAAAAATCATTAAAGCCACTTGAAATAGAGGAAATTCTTGATGCCTATTTGTATAGAATATTTGCTTTCTTAATTGCTTATCCTTTTAAAAACACATCTTTATCTCCAAATTATTTCACACTCATCTCTATGATTTTAGGATTTCTTTCAGGCTTTTTCTTTTTAAGAAATAAACTTTTAATTGGTGCACTTTTTTTAATACTTGCTAATATTTTTGATTGCGCAGACGGACAACTCGCAAGATTAAATAAAAAAACTTCTAAATTCGGAAAAACCCTTGACGGACTGGCTGATTATATAACTTATATCTCTATCTTTACAGGAATATCTTATAACCTATTCCTTAAAGGTTACCCAACTTCTATATCTCTTTATGGCTTCGCATCTTTGCTGTTTATGTTCATTCATATAATCTATTTTGACCACTTTAAAAATGAATATATCTCCTATGTCTTGTATAAACAATATCCTGAAAAATCTGAAAATATTGTTGAATTAAAAAATAAAACTAAACTTTACTATAAAAAAAATAAAATTGAATATATTCTTTCTTTATGTTATCTATCTTTTTATAAAATTGAATACTTTTTAGTATCATTCGCTTATCCTAAAAATTATAAAGGTTTTGTTCATAAATATGGCAATAAAAATCCAACTTTTAAAGATTCAATTAGATACAAAAACAATTTTAAAATATTTGTAAGGCTCTGGACTTTCTTTGGTGCCTCCTCGCATATGACAATATTTATAATATTTGTAATTTTAAATAAACCATTATATATTTTCCATTTCTTTTCTATATTTTATAATTTTGCCTTAATAGTTTTGGCATATTCTCAAAAAAATAAATTTAAAAAAATTTTGATAGAGTCTCAAATAAGAGACCTAAAAAATAAACTTTCAATCCCATAAATATAAATATAATTATTTAAATTTTTTTGTAAACATTTTTTTAAAAATTTTTTAA
>Ga0308390_1001654_pt1 | contig 14224 bp, 12 predicted proteins | sample Hotspr2Sample149_FD_202358 | JGI IMG/M metagenome (GOLD analysis project Ga0308390, IMG submission 202358) | Hot spring phototrophic mat microbial communities from Mushroom Spring, Yellowstone National Park, Wyoming, United States - 20040719_149 ...
GGGAGGTCCGGGCATTCCGGGAGGCGGCCCCAGCACGCCAGGCCCTTCGCCCAACTGTTGTTGCTGTTGCGGAGTAAGTACCCCACGTATCTGTTCCATCACCCGCCGCATGGTTTCCGGTCCGGGTGGACCTTCCGCCCCTTCCTGCAGTATTTGGACTACCTGCTGGGTCTGTTCATCCGAAAGACCCAGCCGTTCGCGCAGCTGTTCCGCCCGCTCCCGGGCCATGATTTCCCCCGCTTTCTCCGGGTGAATGGCCATTTCGGACGGGCCGCGGGAACGGGATTCAGAGGAGATCAGCACGTACAGCCCCCATCCGGCCGCGCCCAGCAGATAGATCACCCCCACTGCGGCCAGCAGCCACTGCCACCATGGACGCCCGCGCTCATTTTTCATTCCATATTCTCCATGCGTTTCCCAATTGCTCCATGCCTGGGAGGGAGATCAATTTTTGTGCCAACGTAAAACACGCCCCTCCCCTGAATTTCACTCAAAGAACATACTCTTTTTGCGCGGGAGAGGTAATCACCGCGCAATACCTGCACAGCAGAACCATGCTCAGGAACCGGGAACCTCTACCCGCTGGGGTTCGGAGTCGTTCAAAGTTACCCGCACGCCAGCAGACAGTCCCTCCGGCGGCAGGGTCAGCCATACGGCCCGTTCTTCATTCCCCTCCAGTACCACGGGCGCGCGAATCGGCTGTTCGGGTACCCATTCTGGTGCCACGAGCCCGGGACACTGGAGTTCCACATGGCCACAGGCAGGAAAGGACCACGGGTTCCGGACTGTCACGCGCAGCCGGTCAGGTTCCCGGTCCATCCGAACTGCCGGACGCAACGCTTTTTCCGCCAGGGTGTCCACCCATCGCGTGCCGTTCCAGAACAGCCAGACCATCACGCCTCCCGTTCCATCCGGCGGTTCTTCCGCGGTCAGGCGGATGCGCCACCGGCCCATCCCTCCGGGATTGAGATCGACATACACCTGGGAAGGTTCCGCCTGCCAGCCCGGCGACGTGGACAGATGCGCCACGGACTCAATCCGACTGTCCACCAGGTAATTGGCCACCGTAAGCGTCACCTCGCACTCGGGAGCCGTCAGCGTTCCCTGCAGCGAAACCGTCAGCGGCAGTCCCCGGGCTGACGGCGTTACCATGCCCTGCCGCCAGTACCGGCAAAATATCCGGGGCGCGTTCTCATTGTCTGTTGAAACCGGCGCTGGTGCCGGAAGCACCATCTTTGGCAATACCCAGAAATTGACACCTCCAAACGGCGGAACCGCGCAGGGAATCCGGTTACCCTCTGTAACGGGCAGGTCTGCCACGCGGCGTTCGAGTCCGTCCGCCAGCGCCGCGGCAGCCAGCGGAGTGTACCAGGACGCGCTGCCCGACCACGCCGCGCCATAAGGTTCACGCAACCGGAGCAGGAGGCCATCCCGAGGCGCGGGAAGAACGGCCCGGAGGGCGGCCGTGGCATATTCAGCCGTCTTTACGGTTTCCACCATGACACCCGAACCACTCAGGGTCAGCAGCGACTGCCGGTATGGCATGGGCCCCGCCTGAATCCCTGTAAATGCCGCGAACAGCGGGGTTCGAAGGCGTGCGATTTCTTCCGGCACTGCCAGGGTTTTCCAGTCCCCTTTTCCCGCCCGCAGCCAGAATTCCCGAGCGACCGGTGCGGACGGCATGGCGTCACCCTGCGCCGGCGGCGTCCATAACACCACCACCATCCGTCCATCGGGGTCCATCCCGGCCGGTAGGGTGCCCGGCCACCCGAACACCAGCGTGTGTTCCGCGGGCGGTACTGGATCGACGCCCAAGTTGGTTATCCGATCAAAAGTCAGCGTGCCCGATGCGGCATAATCTGTCAGCGCCTGATTCAGCCGGTCCTCGACTTCCTGCGGTGTACCGCCCAGTAACAGAGCTGTCACGGGTCCGTTGCCCGGATGTACTGTCGTATCCGGCAGCAAGACCGCTTCTCCGCGCTGAAAGGCGTCCATCACTTCCCGCCGCCGATCCGCGGACAATGCCGCGGTCAATATACCCGCGTGCCGGTTGGATTCGGGTCCGCCCAGCACGATCCGCAGAGGGGCGTCTGTGTGGTATTTCAGATGGGGACAGGACGGCGCTCCGGGATTCGGCCACGGCTCCCGCTCCACCACGTCGGAAACCACCACAACGGGAATACCCCGGCGGTACAGAGCGATTGCCAGGGTTCGCGCGGCCTGGCGGAGCCGGTCGTCCGCACCGGCAATAATCAGCGTCGGCTGTAGCGGCCACATCCCTCCCTCCGCGGAACGGAGCATGTTATAGGCGCAAGCCGCGAACCACTCCGAGGCGGGCAGAAAATACGTTCCCGTAGGGCGTTCTTCACCCCTCGTCCGGTACAGGTCCGGACTGGCATGCCGCCTGCCGACCGCAGGCCGTCCAGAATGGCCCGCAACCGGTACACATCCCGGATCGGGCGCAGGCGCTGACATCAGCACCGCCCGTCCCCGCGCATTTACCTGCTGAAACTCAATCTCGCACTGTGGCCAGGGATCGCCCTCCACCACCCGCCACCGCCGGATCAGTCTGCCCTCGAGAAAAGGCTGTTCGATCGTCAGTTCCTGAATCCAGGGCAGCCGCCGCGCCGTCATGGCTGGTTTTCCGGGCCGAATAGCCGGGCCGGAGGTCCACAACTCCGCGCCATCCGACGTCCGCGCGGGATCGTTGTTCAAAGCATAAATTGAACCGATCCCCTGCGCTTCAAAACTCCATCCGGCGGCCTTGTCTGTGTATCGCCGCAAATCCCCTGTATCCGGGTCAAATTCCAGCAGGATCAACTCATTTTCCAGTGCGGGGCGGTTATCCTGAATCGGCGTATCCGGTGTGCCGCCAGGCCGAAGAAAACAGACGGTGTATCCAGTTGCCGGCACTTTCCGGGCCAGAAACCGAAAACGGCCTTTCTGCCGAGTTGTACCATCCGGAGCGACCGTTTCCCGGACTTCCAGTGTAAAAGGCATCGGCTCGTCCATCGCGTCCACCAGAGCGGGACGTGTCATCCCTGTGATATCCGCTTCGATTTCTCCCGGAACCGTGCGTTCCATGGGACTGGGATTGAAAAGTAGTATGGCCCTGGTACCTTCCAGACGCCCGAACTGCGGCGCCACCCCCATGGTATTCACCTGCCCGCCCAATGTACGCAATGCCTCATCCACCCGGGACCGAACCATTTCCCGTACAGCACACAGATCCCCGAAACTGTCCCGAAGATCTTCCTGCGTGCCGATGCCGGCCAGCCGCCACCACGCCCCCCGGGCGGACAAAATGCGCCAGCCCCAGTCTAGGTCCTCCGACGGTGAGGATACGCCCGCCAGCCCGCACAGGGCTATGGCTGTTTCTCCAGCCGTCAGCAGTGATTCTGTCGCCGTCCACGCGCGGTGCATCGCGGGATACCGGGTCAGCAGTCCCGGACGATTTCCGGAGCCCATGCCAACAGCCATGCGGTCCGGCGAAAACACGCCATCTGCCATGAGTTGCGATGGCATCGCGGCAAAATAGGCATCCGGCGCAAGCCGATCCGTTCGTGCCGGCGGAAACAGGGAAGGCAGACGCGGCAACAGGGACTCCAGCCAGCCAGGAACGCCTCCGCTCACGTCCATCAACCCCAGAGCCGGCCCCCAGCCCAATCGGTTGTCTGCCCGCCGTCCCAACTGAAGCAGATCGGGCAGGACGTCTCCGTGTTCAGGAACCGAAACGGCAGTCCCGCGCCGCAGCACAAACCAACCCTCCGGATCCAGCGGTACCGCACCCACCCCGGGCATGAAACGGTAACCGTCAGCCACCACCGCGCCACGGATCCCGAATCCGGCCAACTGTTCATACTCCGCAGCATTCGGCGAAGGACCATCCACGAATGCCGCGGATTCCGGTGAGCTGCCTAGTATGGCTTGAGCCATGCACAGAGTTGACGCGGTATCCCGGCGCAGGGTCTCCGGCCGGGCTACCCGCGGATCGGGCACACTGTCCGCCGCCGCAACAGACAAAAACGCGGGCCGCCCCTCGGGTCTCGCCAGATCCAGCAGATCAGGCCGTGCCGCGAAAAACGGCAGCAGGTCATCCGGATTCGCCGCGTAAAAACCCCCGCCCCGCCAGCGTCCCTGCAGCAACGCCAGGTCTGTCAGAAGAGCCACCCGCTGCTCGAGTTCCGCCGTGTTCCGGGCCGGTGTGAAGGACCCAATTCCCAGCCATGTTACCGGATTGCGGGGCCATGGTGCAGCCGGAAGAGTCAAGGTTATCACCGCCGGGTCTCCGCCTGCCGCCCGCGCGGTCACCGTAACTGTTGTGTTCCCCGCGCCGGGCCCATCCGCCGGTACCGGTACGGGCAGCGTGATATCCGCCGCCTCGTATGACCGCAGCGCCGGCAGTTCAATCCGGGCCGCAAGTGAACCGTTCTGGATATCAATCGTTCCCGTCGGACTGACGGCCGCGCTATGATTCCACGCACTCAACTGAAACAGTCTGCGGACATCTCCCGCCTTGCCGCTCAGCAATCCTGTGTCCCGGGGAAGCGTATCGAAGTACACCGGTCCTGAGACAGCCGCCCGGCGCAGCCGCAAGGCAGTTTCCCATCCGCTTGTGCCGGTCAGCATGGTCCGATTGGCCCACGCGTCATTCAGCAGGGCCGGTACCGTTACGTCCAGAGCCCGGGCCAAGGCGTCCAGATCTGCCAGAGGCACTTCGCACATCACAAGGTGCTGTCCCTGAGGCAGGACCGCGAGAAAGCGGTCAACTCCCCCTTCCTTCAACGGCATCGCCCGGATGTCCCGGTAAGGTTTGCCGTTGATCCACCAACGCGCGCCAAAGGGAGTATGGGATTCGAAGAACACGGGTGTCTCCGCGTCCGCCGTCACATAAAACGCGGCGTAGGCGATTCCCTCCTCTCGTCCCCGGAACAGGCTGGAAAAATCAACCTGCGGCCTGTCCATGCTGCCAGTCTGCCACACCGTTTCGGGGCCGCCTACCGCCAATAAAGGAATCGGTCGGGTGAGGGCCGCCCCGCCAAGAGGCTCCATGAAATCCCGGTTTCCGATTGCGACCCTGCCCTCCACGGCCGCCCGGATGATCCCATCTGCCAGATCAGAGGGAAAAGGTCCGCACACAAACCAGTCCCTGGGAAAACCGCGCTCCAGCACAGCCGTCAGCGGTTCGGCGTATTGGGCTGTTTGGGCAGTGGAAGGTACCGGTGGTGACTGACCCCACGCCCCGGGAAAACTTATCGTCAGCAGGATCAGCGCCACCGGTGCCGTGCAGGCCCCGGGGATTCGTCGCGATTCCCTGATGCGGTTCCATCCCATGTTGTTCATTGTGCGGCAGGCCGCCGTGGAGGTTCAACCCGTTCCGTAGGATGCGGCGTCAGGGAAACGCCACCCGATGCTGTGGAAAAGGCGTCTGCCATGGGGAAATCCGCCAGCGGGTGCAGGTATCTGCCGGCCGCGGACGCCGAGGCATCAATATCCGCTGCAGGATCTCCCAGCTGTCGGGTACGGCCGGTGTGGGTTCGAGGCGGAACCCTGTCCAGGGACGGGCTTCAGGCGTACCCATCAATTGAATGACCCCTCCTTCCGGCCCATATTCGGGCACTGCTGCCGAGCGCGTCAGAAAGTGATCCAACTCCACCCACGCCAAAGCATATGCCTCACGTCCCGGACAAAAGGGCGGCGGACACCGCAGCGCTTCAGCCAGCCGGGCCGGGGCGCACCCTACCCGCCACACGTCCGGAAACACGGCCAGCGGTTCATTGTCCGGCATGCCAGCCGCCTCCGCCAGGCCTTTCTTCAGCAGCCGATCCGCATGGACCCAATCCAAAGCCAACCAACTGTGCCAGGCCATCAGGGCCAGGCATACGCCTGTACTCACGGCCACCGTCCGCTGCCGGAATCGCGGATGATCCAGTTGCGCCCGGAATCCTGCCGCCACCACCATAGCCGTCAGAACGGTCGGCACCACATACGCGGTCCCGCCTTCAAACGTCTGAAAATCCAGCCGTGCTCCCGCCGCCAGACATACCGGCAAAGTCAGCGCAGCCAGCCGCGCCGCCGTACCGCCAGCAAAACGCCAGGTCACCAGGATCATACCCCCCCACACTGCCAGAGACCACGCCGCGTGCCAGCCGGGATGACCTTCAAAAAACCGTGCCGTGTCCGGGGACAGCCCAAAGGGCCAGACCGTCAGGAGCCACGCTCGTCCGCCGTGCAACAGTCCGAATAGAGCCATCGGATCCCAGGAACAGTGGTATAACCCGCCTGAAAGGATGGCCAGTGCCGCGGGCATCACGCGGAGGATGCCGCCCGGTCCGGCTGAACGCCGAATCCATGCCCAGCCCGCGGTCAGTACCAGCGCCTCCCACCAGCGGCCCGTAAGCCACGCGACCAGCGGTGGTACCAGCCAACCCGTCAGTTTGCGGACCGGACCGCCCTGGCCGGACGCTTCCAACGACCATACCGCACTCAGCAGCAGGAGACTGTCAGCGAGTGCCGTAATCCCCGTGACGGTGTATACCGCTTCGGATTTCAGGGGATGGGCCAGAAACAGCACTGCCGCCACGGAACCCAGCCACCACGGCCCGCTCGTCACCGAACGGGTCAACCGGAAAGTCAGCCCGACTACCCCATACAGCAGTACCAGAGCCGCCAGCCGCGGGATCAACACAGACGGGCCCTGAAACCAGCCGGAAAATACGGTGAAAAACCAGTGGCCCGTACCGGCGGTCGCTTCGGGTAACCGGATAAAATCCTTACCCATAGGACCCAGCCGCAGCGTCCAGCCGAAAAGTATCAGCAGGTACAGCGCGTCAGCCGCCAGGAAGGGAAGCCAGCGGTCAGTCCGCCGGCCCGAAGCCACGGAAACCCCTGTCCCGCTAGATTCAGCGGCGGGCGAACCGGGCGAGTTCCTGTTCATACAGGACCTTGAAAGCCGCGTAAGCCTCATCCGTGAGGGGCGCACGATCTGTCAGATAGGGGTGGGTCGCGCTGGTCCGGTCGTATTCCGGCACGTCGTAACCTTTTTCCCGGGCATAGCGTTTCAGAAAATCCACGGGATTGCTGCAGCCCCGAACCAGCCGGTTCACCGCCGCCTGAATTTCCAGTACCCTCGGCCAGTCCCCTGTTTCCGCCGCATCCAGCATGGCGACAAACAGCCCAGGGTTCAGGATGGTCCCCTGACCAATACACGCCCGCGCGCCCAGCCACAGCCCGATATAAAATACCGTCTCACAACCGACGATAAACCCGAAATTCCGGCCCGCTGTCGCACGGATCAACTCAAACACGTACGCACCATTCTCGGTGGAAAACTTGCCCGCCACCAGATTGTCAATTGCCGCCAGCCGGGACAGGGTCTCCGGGGACAGCCAGAATTCCGGACGGGTCACTGGCGGCTGATAGATCAGCACCGAACCGGGTATCGCCGCGCAAATCTGTTCAAAATAGGCCAAATGGGCATCGGCGATCGCCTGAGCGCCCGCGTCCGCCGGTCTCAGACATTCGGGCACGGTATATACCACGCCTGCCGCGCCCTGATCCAGGGCATAGCGCCCTAATTCAATTCCTTCCTGAATATACTTTTCAGGATCCGGAAGCCGGTCAAAATCTCGGGACCAAACGCCACTGGCTCCCACCAGCACCGGCGCGCGGCCCCGAAGGTGATCACAGGCCAGCCTGGCCATCCTTCGGGTTTCCTCTGCGGTGAAGGTGTACATAAGTCCCATGCCCGACCGGACAAAATAGGCACTGATTTCACCCTGATCCAGCAAAAAATCAAAAAAACGTCGCTGACCTGCCTCATCCAGCGCGCCCTGGCGGTCAAATATGGTAAAGACCGGCGCGATCGGGCCGCTGACCCACTCCGGAATATTCATAAAACACCCCTTTCCGCGAACGACACGCACCCCGTCCGTCCGCGTCGTGTCGGGCAAACGCTGTTAACGCGTGAAACGCCTGAATGACTTCAGTCGAGGGAAAGGGCGTTGGTCGGGCAGACGTCCACACACGCGCCGCAATCCGCGCACTTGTCCGGATCCACCGATATCTTGTTGGTCTCTTCGTTCAGTTTCAGGGCTTCCGTCGGGCATTCCGACTCGCACGCCCCGCAACCCTCGCACTTGTCCAAATCGATCTTTACCGTCATGGAACGTATCCTTTGTTCGAAAATATGCAGGCCCGTCGCGGTTCACAGCCCACCGTGCGACGGGCTATATCTGTTTCTATTGTCGCACACTTCCCCCGTCTGCTGACAACCCCAGACCCTCTCCGCGGCCCGCAGATCAATGGCCGGGCGCAGATGGCGGCCGAACCGGCCCCAGCATGGTCAGGATTTCGCCTTGGATATATTCCCGTAATTTGCTGGGCTCTCCGGCCAGTTCCCAGATCTGTTCCAGGTTCTTCGAGGCCAGGATTTTGCCGTCCCCGCCCTCGTGAATCAGCACCAGGGACGGGATGGACAGATTGAAAGGCTTGGCCAGTGCCGCGCCGGGATCATTGTCGTAATTGACCGAGCGCCACTCCATCAGCCCCTGACTGAGCGGTTCCAGAAAGGTCTGATACACCATCTGCCGCGCTTCCCGCTCAATCTCCAGACAGGTGACGCACCGAACCGTTCCATGAAAATAGCACACCAGCAGTTTCGCGGGAACCTTGTCGGCGGGCGTCTCATTTCCTGCCGGCGTGGCAGATGCTCCTGCCGCCGGTTCCGCAGCCTGTGAACCCGAATCCGCCACGGCATACACGGCCAGCATCATTACTCCCGCCGTCAGCAGCGTAGCCCACCCTTTGAAAAACATCTTGCCTGTCCTTTCGCTCATGAGTTCATCTCCTTGTAAATGCCGCGCTGTCAGCCTGATCTGTCATGGCGCCGTGTAGATCATATACAGCCCGCCAACGATAACCAGTACGCCGCATACCTTTTTAACCAGCACGGCGCCCTTGGACCGTTCATTCCAGTTGAGATAATGCTGAATGACTTCCGTGAACGTGCCGGCCAACACAATGACCGAACAGTGCCCCAGACCGTATAGAAACAGCAGCAGCGCGCCGTACAGCAAGTGAGAGGCGCCCAACTTAAACACAATGCCCAGCATGGGCGCCATATAGGCAAAGGTGCACGGACCGAGGGCCACCCCAAACAGTAGCCCCAGAAGAAACGCGGCCAGCATGCCGCGGCGCTGCATCTGGACACCCGCCGGTCCCGACCACGGCATGGGGATGACATCGAGTAGGTGCAACCCCACCACAAAGAAAATAGCCGCCACAAAATAGTTGCCCCACGCCCCCACGTCCCCCATCATCCGCCCGGCCAGGGCGGTCACCATTCCAATCACCGCGATGGTTATCAGAATTCCTGTCGCGAACAGCGTGCTGATTACAAACGCCCGCGCCGCGCTCATCCGCCCCTGCCCATCAATAAACCCCACAATGAGCGGAATGCTGGCCAGATGACAGGGACTGAGGAGGATGCTCAGCACCCCCCAGACAAACGCGGCTGACAGCGCGATGACCGTTGAACCCTCCACCGCGCGGGTCAGCGTCGTAAACAGCGCGTCAATCATAAGGTGTCTCTCCTGGCCGTCAGTCGAAGGAGTAACCGAGATCCTTCCAGGTCTTCAGAATATCTTCCCGGCTGAAGAATCCTTCATGACGGAAGCGCTCCTTCCCCGTTTCATCATAGAAAATCTGGGTTGGAATCACCCGAATACCATATTGAGAACCAGCGTCCCGGTTTTCCCACACGTCGATGAACACCACTTCGAACTTCCCCCGGTAATCCTCCCGAAGGCCTTCCAGAATGGGCTTCATCGCTTTGCATGGGACACATTTCCCGGCACCCAGATCCACCAGTCTGGGCAGTTTTTTCTCGTCGCCTTTTTCTGGTGCCGCCCCGGATGCTGGCTTGGCCGCGGGCGCGTCCGGCTTCTGGGCCACGGGAGATCCTTCATTCGATTTTTGGGGGTCGGTCGCCGGAGATTCCGATACCCCGGCGGATTTCGCCGCCTCTGCTGAGGCGGAGACTTCCCCGGCCGGCCGGTGTTTGATCGTCACCACCCCTACAATGGCGGCCGCCACCACGGCGACAATGATCACCTTGGACAGGGCGGCCGTTCCCGCTTGACGTGATCGGAGCATTGGCGTATCCTTTCTGTTTTGTGGTGTTATCCTTAAGCAGATCCGCAGGCCAGCAGCGGACGGGCCACCTCGCAGACCTTTGCGACATTTTCTGCGGTTGGTGGACTGGCTCCCTTTTCGAAACCCAGTTCATCCAGCCTGACACGCCTGAACCCGGTAATACCAGCCTTTTCCAGACAGCGGCTGGCACAACCGACAGCACACCCGTCAATAGCCAGCACCGCGCCAGCCGCCTGGGCACTGAGTATCATGCCGGTCACCCCGCCGCCGATCCCTGCCAGACAGGCCATCTTCCCAACCCCTTCCCGTGTCAGCGCGCGCGCCGACTGATCGGCCAGCGCGCCGGTATCCGCGCCGCCTGAACATGAGAAAATCAACCGGGGCGCCATATCACACCCACAAACATTTTCTGAAGACATGTCGGATCCCTTTCCGGTTAGCCCTGAAGCATTTTCTTCACTTCATCCACCGACGGTACCTTGCCCACGCTCTTCACCTGCCCGTCCACCGCCAGTCCCGGTGTCACCATGACCCCGAACTTCATGATTTCGTTCAGGTTCGTGATCTTCTCCAGTTCATACTGCAGACCGAGTTCTTCGGCGGCTGCTTTGGCCGTTTCGGCCAGTTTCTGACATTTCGGACACCCGGTTCCCAGAATCTGAATCTTCATCGTTTGGCTCCTTCTCGCTGGCCGGATACGCTTTCTGTATCCGGACTTTTTTGCAATCAGAAAAGACTTCCATACACCAGTCCCGCCATGACCGCCATCACAACGACCAGCGAACAAAACGTTACCGCGCGTTTGGTGCCCATAATGCCCCGGATCACCAGCATATTCGGCAGACTCAGCGCCGGACCGGCCAGCAACAGCGCCAGGGCCGGTCCCTTGCCCATGCCCGCGCCCAGCAGCCCCTGAAGTATCGGTACTTCCGTCAGCGTGGCAAAATACATAAACGCGCCAAACACACTGGCAAATAGATTGGTCCACAAAGGCCATATCATCCGGATCAACCCCTCCAGAGCGGAACCGGCCAGACCACTCACCGACAGAAACGCAGCCGGATCATCTCCTACCAGCGTTTGGACATACAGCGAGGGAATCAGTCCCTCATGTCCTGGCCTGCCCAACAGGAATCCCGCTGCAAGTACACCCCCGAGCAACAGCGGCATGATCTGTTTGGCAAAGGACCACGTGGCCGCGAACCATGCCCCGGCTTCTCCCGGATGACCGGCCGTAATTACAGCCAGTCCGATCACCGCCGCGGAAAACGGCAGCAGGACCCAAAGCCCTTCCGCGGGCACAATGAAAGCCAGCACCAGCGGCGGTAACCCGGCGACGAGGATATTCCACCACGCGATGTCCATCCACAGCGCCAATACCAGACCAAACAAAACCCCCAGCACGCCCGTGATCAGCCACTTGCTCTGCCACAGCGTCGTCCAAATCCCGGGAACCGGAATCTGCTTGACCACATCCGACGCCGCCACGCGAATCTTCTCACCCGCCGAATCCCCTTCCAGAATCTTGAACCCCCACGACGCGTCTGAAGACGCTTCGGGCGACTGGATGACGGCCGCCCGAAACGTCCGTCCGTCCCTCAAATGTACTTCATAATCATTGGGTGCGCCCCAGTTCGCGAACACGAGAATCCCCACCATCAGCGCGAAAAATACCGTGTTCTGCCACAGCGGTCGGGTTACCTCCGGTTCCGGCATGGCCGCCTGAATGGCCGCTTTTTCCGCTTCTTCCTTGCGGAAAATCCAGTGCATCAGCAGACCGATAATCACACTGAACCCGATGGCGCCAACCGCCCGCGCGATGCCCAGTTCCATCCCCAGAATCCGCGCCGTCAGTATAATGGCCAGCACGTTGATCGCCGGGCCGGAGTACAGAAACGCGCAGGCCGGGCCCAGCCCCGCTCCCATTTTCCAGATTCCCGCGAACAGCGGAAGCACCGTACAGGAACATACGGCCAGAATCGAACCCGAAACCGAAGCCACCCCATAGGCCACCACCTTGTTGGCCCCAGCCCCCAGGTACTTCATCACGGAGGCCTGACTGATAAAAACACCAATCGCGCCCGCGATGAAAAAAGCAGGAACCAGGCACAGCAGAACATGTTCCCGCGCGTACCATCGGCTCAGATGCAGCGATTCCATTACGGCGCCAGAAAAACGGGGGGTTTCGACAGGCAGCCAGAAAAACAACAGAAATACCGCCACCATTAAGACCAGTATCTGGAATTCTTTTTTCATCTCCATCTGAAAAACCTCCGACCGTCAGGATCGCGTGGTGTGAAGAACCGCCTGATGTTCCACAGCCACAGCCTCCAACACCGCACCCACGCACTGGAAGAAATTCAGAATGCACGGCACCCGAAGGCTATAGAAAATCTGGGTACCCTTTCGCTCATCCTGCACGATACCGGCGTTTTTAAGAATGGCCAGGTGCTTGGACACGGTGGAAATATCCACGTCAGCCAGGGCCGTCAGTTCACACACGCAGCGGGGCCCCCCGGCCAGTTCCTGAACCAGGAAGACTCGCGTGGGATGAGCCAGCGCCTTGATGACCCTGGCCTGAATTTCACATCGTTTTCGCGCGATCGCGTCCATAAGTCTATCTCCAAGTTTCTTATTTTATATTTTAGCCAAATTAGAAATAAAAATGCAACCCAATCCTTCCTCGACCAAAATGCTCTGAACCCCTTACCGGACAGAGGTCCGGAACCAACCCGATGTGCGCAGGCAAATCCGCACCAGCATCAGCATCACCGGAACCTCAATAAGTACCCCCACCACCGTCGCCAGCGCTGCTCCGGAGGAAAGCCCGAACAGCATGGTCGCCGTCGCGATGGCCACCTCAAAATGATTGGACGCGCCGATGATCGCGGATGGCGCGGCATCCTCATACGACAGACCTATCAACCGGGCCAGACCATACCCCAGCGTGAAGATCACTATCGTCTGAATAAACAGGGGAATTGCGATCCACAGAATGGTCAGCGGATTGGCCAGAATGGTATCGCCTTTGAAGGAAAACAGCAGCACCAGCGTCGTCAGCAGCGCCACAATGGTCACCGGCGTCAGCAGGTGCAGAAATTTCGCCCGAAACCATGCCTCGCCTTTCGCGGCAATAATCCAGCGACGTGAAAAATATCCGGCCACCAGCGGTAACGCCACATAAATGGTAATTGACAGCAGCAGTGCCTGCCACGGAACAGGCAGTTTCCCCACCCCCAGCAGAAAACCGCCCAACGGTCCATACAACAGCAGCATGGACAACGAATTGATGGCCACCATGACCAGCGTCAGGCCATCATTGCCCCGGGCCAGATACCCCCATACCAGCACCATGGCGGTACAGGGCGCAATCCCCAGCAGGATACAACCCGCGAAGTAACTCCGCCAGAGCGGAACCTGAAGCATCCGTACCCCTTCGTGCTCCACAACCACCCCAGCGCCATGCTGCGCCCCGACCGGCAGATCAAGACCCAATGGCAGTTTTACTAGATCTGTGCTGTCCGCGCCGATCAGCCCCCGGAACAGCGTGCCCAGAAAGAATAACGCGATAGCATACATCGTAAAGGGTTTCACGCCCCAGTTGATGAACAGGGTCAGCAGTACCGGTCGCCCGCTTTTGCCGGCCCGTACCACCGAATCAAAATCTACCTTCACCATAATCGGGTACATCATGAAAAACAGACATACCGCAATGGGAATGGAAACCACCGGCGCGCCATTGACATAGACCGCCATTCCGTCGAGGGTCCGGGCCAGACCGGGTGCCACGCGGCCCAGCAAAATACCGCCGGCAATACACAGGCCGACCCATAGGGTCAGGTACCGCTCGAAAATACTCGTCATTTTGCGTTCCGGTTCAGCGTTTCCCGTCGGTTCCATGTTCGTGATCCTTCTATCTGTTCTGACCATCTGTCCACGGTTTCTCGGCCGTAATTTCCAGGCTGGTAATCCACGCCTTAGGTGACCCTGTTTCCGGAAACAATGCCCGCAACTGACGGAAAACCGGGTCGGACGCGTTAAACATCGCGGCAATATGATCAGGATGCGA
>Ga0308390_1001656_pt1 | contig 14221 bp, 11 predicted proteins | sample Hotspr2Sample149_FD_202358 | JGI IMG/M metagenome (GOLD analysis project Ga0308390, IMG submission 202358) | Hot spring phototrophic mat microbial communities from Mushroom Spring, Yellowstone National Park, Wyoming, United States - 20040719_149 ...
TGGCAATTCAGGGTGCAGCACGCCTTTCTGGGCGCGCCTCTCGCAACAGGGCTTCTCCGTGGCGTCCTGACGCGGTAGCGAGCGCTGGCGTTGAAAAGGCCACGCATCCGCAAGGCGGATTGAAACCATCAAAGCGCACACCCGCGGCAAGATGGCGATCCTGGGTTGAAAAGGCCACGCATCCGCAAGGCGGATTGAAACTTGGAACTGTATGTGCGCCCACTTCGGCGCAAATCTAGTTGAAAAGGCCACGCATCCGCAAGGCGGATTGAAACGCGCATGCGGGAACAGGAGAAGACGATTGATCGCGCCGTTGAAAAGGCCACGCATCCGCAAGGCGGATTGAAACACCGCTACGAGGATTTGAACCGCATCCTCGCCGTGGTTGAAAAGGCCACGCATCCGCAAGGCGGATTGAAACCAACTATCGAGGCTGCAACCATCTCGTGCGCAACGGTTGTTGAAAAGGCCACGCATCCGCAAGGCGGATTGAAACCCTCCTCCAGATTGTCGCAGTCCCACCCCGCGTGGCAGGTTGAAAAGGCCACGCATCCGCAAGGCGGATTGAAACCGTGGTGGAGGCCGCCGGACGGTTGGGCTGGAACAAAGTTGAAAAGGCCACGCATCCGCAAGGCGGATTGAAACCGGGCGCTGTCGCGGCACGCCGCCGCCGGTGTTGCGTTGAAAAGGCCACGCATCCGCAAGGCGGATTGAAACACTAGGGGTGCGACCAGGTGTTTCACGTGAAACACCGTTGAAAAGGCCACGCATCCGCAAGGCGGATTGAAACGCCGAGTGCGCGGAGCGCCGTATCGAGTTGCTCGCTGTTGAAAAGGCCACGCATCCGCAAGGCGGATTGAAACATCGGCCAGGAACGCCGCCGGGGGCGCGGCCGGAGTTGAAAAGGCCACGCATCCGCAAGGCGGATTGAAACCATGACCATTGACGGCACCGACCTGGGCGCGACCCGGGTTGAAAAGGCCACGCATCCGCAAGGCGGATTGAAACACGTGACCTGAATCGCCGACGATGCGTCCGAGTTCGCGTTGAAAAGGCCACGCATCCGCAAGGCGGATTGAAACCTCCGCGTCCCAGCCGACGAGCTCCAGGACGCGGCGGGTTGAAAAGGCCACGCATCCGCAAGGCGGATTGAAACGTCTTTGCGGGCGAGGTGCCGGATACTGGCCTCTGGTTGAAAAGGCCACGCATCCGCAAGGCGGATTGAAACCGGTTGGACTGATTTGCCTCCCCTGCTGCCTCCCCCGCGTTGAAAAGGCCACGCATCCGCAAGGCGGATTGAAACCCCATGCGCGACCAATTCTCGACTCCGACGACATCCTGGTTGAAAAGGCCACGCATCCGCAAGGCGGATTGAAACGAGATTGCCCAGGAGCTGCCGCGCCCGCTCCTGGAGTTGAAAAGGCCACGCATCCGCAAGGCGGATTGAAACATATCCTCGTGTCGCGCAAGAACATTTTGCGCACGATGTTGAAAAGGCCACGCATCCGCAAGGCGGATTGAAACCCGTCCACCGAGATTGAAGCTCGCCTCATCCCGAGTTGAAAAGGCCACGCATCCGCAAGGCGGATTGAAACGCAAGTGCGCGTTCGAGATTGGTCAGGCTTGTTTGCTGTTGAAAAGGCCACGCATCCGCAAGGCGGATTGAAACATAGCGACGGCGATCTACACCTGGAAAGGAGGCGCGGTTGAAAAGGCCACGCATCCGCAAGGCGGATTGAAACATCAGCACTTATGGCCCAGACCTGCCCTGGCCCCCTGGTTGAAAAGGCCACGCATCCGCAAGGCGGATTGAAACGCCGCGGCATACGCCCAGCTAGAGGCGCTTGTTGGGGTTGAAAAGGCCACGCATCCGCAAGGCGGATTGAAACATCTGCGCCTATCACACCGGCATGCGCGAATATGTGGTTGAAAAGGCCACGCATCCGCAAGGCGGATTGAAACGTCTGGCCATGATCGCGCACACGTCCTGCCAGGTCTGGCGTTGAAAAGGCCACGCATCCGCAAGGCGGATTGAAACAGTTCGATTAGACGCGGCTCCTGGCCGTATTTCTCCCGTTGAAAAGGCCACGCATCCGCAAGGCGGATTGAAACCCCACGCCTTGCGCGCGTCATTGCGCGCAAGGACGGTTGAAAAGGCCACGCATCCGCAAGGCGGATTGAAACCTCCTTTCTCCACGCCGATCCCGCGCCGCTCGCGGGAGTTGAAAAGGCCACGCATCCGCAAGGCGGATTGAAACAGCCCGAGCGCTTCGAGCGCCTTTTTGTAGTCGCCGCGGTTGAAAAGGCCACGCATCCGCAAGGCGGATTGAAACCCTCCAGGGGCGGCCCCGCCGACGTGGCCCCCGGCGGTTGAAAAGGCCACGCATCCGCAAGGCGGATTGAAACGGGGCCACGATGCCGCGCCCGCCCGGCCACGCCGCGGTTGAAAAGGCCACGCATCCGCAAGGCGGATTGAAACAGCCAGCGCCGCAGGGGGCGATCCCGCCGGGGGTCAGGTTGAAAAGGCCACGCATCCGCAAGGCGGATTGAAACGGCGGATCGCGGCGGCGGGGGCGGCGACTCGCCCGGTTGAAAAGGCCACGCATCCGCAAGGCGGATTGAAACACGGTCTGCGGCCCGCCCACGCTGCTGACCAGCATCGTTGAAAAGGCCACGCATCCGCAAGGCGGATTGAAACGGCGGAGCGGAGCTGCCCCACGGTCCGACAGCCGGTAGTTGAAAAGGCCACGCATCCGCAAGGCGGATTGAAACATGAACAGCCGGGCGACGTGGCGGGGCGGCGCGCCCTGGTTGAAAAGGCCACGCATCCGCAAGGCGGATTGAAACAGGGGTGAGGTGCATGCGCTGTCACCACAACGATTGACGTTGAAAAGGCCACGCATCCGCAAGGCGGATTGAAACCATCTGGGAGCAGCGGGTCGCCGCGCTGTTCCAGCGGTTGAAAAGGCCACGCATCCGCAAGGCGGATTGAAACGCGACCCCGAGGGATCGAGGATGCCCTTTCCAAAAGTTGAAAAGGCCACGCATCCGCAAGGCGGATTGAAACCGCTTGACGCGAAAATCCGCGCGAACCGCTGCCGCCCAAGTTGAAAAGGCCACGCATCCGCAAGGCGGATTGAAACAACGGCGCGACCATACCCGGTCAACGATTGCCCAACGTTGAAAAGGCCACGCATCCGCAAGGCGGATTGAAACGCCGCCGCTATGCGGCTTGCCGCGCGGCGGCCTCGGCGAGGTTGAAAAGGCCACGCATCCGCAAGGCGGATTGAAACCTAGCCCCGTTCTCCCGACGCCCCCAGCGTGCTGCGTTGAAAAGGCCACGCATCCGCAAGGCGGATTGAAACCCTGGCGCGCAACTGGGATCTGACGGGGGACATGGTGTTGAAAAGGCCACGCATCCGCAAGGCGGATTGAAACGCGGCGGTGCACGTCGGCGATGCACGCATCGATGGTTGAAAAGGCCACGCATCCGCAAGGCGGATTGAAACGGTCGTCGCGTGGGGGTTGGTGGGCGACGCCAGCCAGTTGAAAAGGCCACGCATCCGCAAGGCGGATTGAAACGCTCTGGCATACATCATCCCTCCTCTACGCGATGCGGTTGAAAAGGCCACGCATCCGCAAGGCGGATTGAAACGTGCGAACGAACCTCCACGACCAGGCGATCCCCGTCAGTTGAAAAGGCCACGCATCCGCAAGGCGGATTGAAACTCGAACTGGGGGCGGGCAACCAGCAGAAAGGAGAACGTTGAAAAGGCCACGCATCCGCAAGGCGGATTGAAACGCGTTTGACGGTCTCACTCGATACATTGCCCGCCGTCGGTTGAAAAGGCCACGCATCCGCAAGGCGGATTGAAACGATGACGGCGGATACATGGATCTGTGGAGGGCGACGCTGAGTTGAAAAGGCCACGCATCCGCAAGGCGGATTGAAACAGCGCGACGAGGCTCAGTCCGATCGCTATCGCCCAGGTTGAAAAGGCCACGCATCCGCAAGGCGGATTGAAACGCCGACGCCGCGCGCGACCAGGCGGCGGGCAACGCGGTTGAAAAGGCCACGCATCCGCAAGGCGGATTGAAACATCGAACGCACGGCGGTAACGTTCGGTGACGCATTGAGTTGAAAAGGCCACGCATCCGCAAGGCGGATTGAAACCGTCCTTGCGCGCAATGACGCGCGCAAGGCGTGGGGTTGAAAAGGCCACGCATCCGCAAGGCGGATTGAAACACCCCATCGGGAAGGACCAGGTCAATGGGGAGGGGAGTTGAAAAGGCCACGCATCCGCAAGGCGGATTGAAACCGTTACGGCGAACGAACAACGCGCACTCAAGCGGCGTTGAAAAGGCCACGCATCCGCAAGGCGGATTGAAACACCTCCATGTCCTTACCACAGCCGATACCACCAGAGTTGAAAAGGCCACGCATCCGCAAGGCGGATTGAAACCGGGCCGCCGTCGGCATATCAATATAGCGAGTACCTGGTTGAAAAGGCCACGCATCCGCAAGGCGGATTGAAACCGCGAACTCCCAGCCGTCCTCCACGCTCCGCACGCGGGTTGAAAAGGCCACGCATCCGCAAGGCGGATTGAAACGCAGCCGCAACGGTCGCGGGGGCAATGACCCCCCCGTTGAAAAGGCCACGCATCCGCAAGGCGGATTGAAACACGCGCGCGCGCGGGCGACGCGCGCGGGCGGTCGGTGGGTTGAAAAGGCCACGCATCCGCAAGGCGGATTGAAACACACCGCGCCGCAAGGGCAACGGCCCGACCAACGGCGTTGAAAAGGCCACGCATCCGCAAGGCGGATTGAAACCAATCGCTTGATGGATACATAGAGCGACTTGAACGAGTTGAAAAGGCCACGCATCCGCAAGGCGGATTGAAACTCTTATCCTCTATCGGCAGATTCCCATCCTTGAAGCGTTGAAAAGGCCACGCATCCGCAAGGCGGATTGAAACGCGCACCGGCTCCTCGCCGAGGCGCCAGAGCTCCCAGTTGAAAAGGCCACGCATCCGCAAGGCGGATTGAAACGCACATCTCCTCGCGGATAATCAGCTCGATACGCCAGTTGAAAAGGCCACGCATCCGCAAGGCGGATTGAAACGAGGTACACCGGGATGCGCGGCACCACGTAGATGATCGTTGAAAAGGCCACGCATCCGCAAGGCGGATTGAAACGTCATAGTACTGTTCCGGGCGCGATAGTCTCGCCCGGTTGAAAAGGCCACGCATCCGCAAGGCGGATTGAAACATTCGTCCAGTCGTGCGGCCCCGCCCCCAAAGGAGCGTTGAAAAGGCCACGCATCCGCAAGGCGGATTGAAACCGCGCATGCTGCGCCGATCGCTCGCCGTGCTCCGCGAGTTGAAAAGGCCACGCATCCGCAAGGCGGATTGAAACATGACATACCGGGCTCAGCGGTGTCAGTGCGGCGCGTTGAAAAGGCCACGCATCCGCAAGGCGGATTGAAACGAGGGGCGTCGCCGAAGTGCCAGACGGGGTACGATGGTTGAAAAGGCCACGCATCCGCAAGGCGGATTGAAACCACAGCGATATCACGAATTTTGCCCCCACATAGACGAGGTTGAAAAGGCCACGCATCCGCAAGGCGGATTGAAACTCAAGCCGCTTTGATGTTGCCATGGTTGTCCCTCCTTGTTGAAAAGGCCACGCATCCGCAAGGCGGATTGAAACTTTGGTCCACGCGAACTTCACGTCGCGATCCGTGCGGGTTGAAAAGGCCACGCATCCGCAAGGCGGATTGAAACCCGAAGCACTCGCGTCACGCCGATCTCCCGCGTGAGTTGAAAAGGCCACGCATCCGCAAGGCGGATTGAAACCCGGGACCGGGCAACGGCATGGTGCTGTGGGAGATCCAGGTTGAAAAGGCCACGCATCCGCAAGGCGGATTGAAACCTCTGGGCCGGCGTCGGCTTAGTCGCGGTGGCCGCGCTGGTTGAAAAGGCCACGCATCCGCAAGGCGGATTGAAACATTTTGAGCACCTACGGCCCAGATCTCCCCTGGCCCGTTGAAAAGGCCACGCATCCGCAAGGCGGATTGAAACGAGCACCACCTGTTGGTGCCCGACGAGCGCCTCGACCAGGTTGAAAAGGCCACGCATCCGCAAGGCGGATTGAAACGCTCGTCAAGCACCTCGACGTTGACCCCGGGTGGAGTTGAAAAGGCCACGCATCCGCAAGGCGGATTGAAACCCGGATACTGGCCTCTGGCGTCGCATCGCCGAGGCCGTTGAAAAGGCCACGCATCCGCAAGGCGGATTGAAACTGAAGTCGCACCGCGCATCGATCTCGACGTTTCGCCGTTGAAAAGGCCACGCATCCGCAAGGCGGATTGAAACCACTACGTTGCACTCGAACCAGACGGCCATTGCGCAGTTGAAAAGGCCACGCATCCGCAAGGCGGATTGAAACATCGGGGCGTTTGTGTTTTCGGGTCATTCGCGCGGAGCCGGGTTGAAAAGGCCACGCATCCGCAAGGCGGATTGAAACGAGACCGCCGCCGCCAGCGCGTCCACTTTGCTCCAGAGTTGAAAAGGCCACGCATCCGCAAGGCGGATTGAAACGTTCTCTCTGACCAGCTCGCTGAGCACCATGAGGATGGTTGAAAAGGCCACGCATCCGCAAGGCGGATTGAAACACCGATCGCACCGGCGACCGCCCGGCGCCGCTCCTGGTTGAAAAGGCCACGCATCCGCAAGGCGGATTGAAACCGCGCCCACCACGTCAAACGCCCACTCCCCCGCCCAGGTTGAAAAGGCCACGCATCCGCAAGGCGGATTGAAACCATTCCTGACCTCCTTCGTCACCTACCAGCGCCACGTTGAAAAGGCCACGCATCCGCAAGGCGGATTGAAACCGGGCGGCGCTCGCGGAGGGCATCCGCGGTGCCGGCCGTTGAAAAGGCCACGCATCCGCAAGGCGGATTGAAACGGCGCCGCCCTGGGCATACGCAACGCCGCTCCCCGGTTGAAAAGGCCACGCATCCGCAAGGCGGATTGAAACCACAGCGAAATGATGAATTTCGCGGCGACGTAGACGGTTGAAAAGGCCACGCATCCGCAAGGCGGATTGAAACGGGTCTTCCCCCGCGCGACCGTTGCGCGCGCAACCATCGTGTTGAAAAGGCCACGCATCCGCAAGGCGGATTGAAACTCTCAGCGTGGCTGGGGCGGTGGAGCTGGCGGAGGTTGAAAAGGCCACGCATCCGCAAGGCGGATTGAAACGACGAGGCCGTGCCGGTGGAGGATCGGCGGTCGCCGTTGAAAAGGCCACGCATCCGCAAGGCGGATTGAAACCAGTACCTTAACAAGTCGTTCGGTTCGGTCGCCCGCGTTGAAAAGGCCACGCATCCGCAAGGCGGATTGAAACCTCGCCGGGGAAGAGGAAGCTCAGGAAGAGGAGGGAGTTGAAAAGGCCACGCATCCGCAAGGCGGATTGAAACGTCGGTCAGGCGGATGACGGCGCTGAGGTCTACCGCAGTTGAAAAGGCCACGCATCCGCAAGGCGGATTGAAACAACAGAATCCTGGCAGTGGGATCGTCCAACGCGGCCCGTTGAAAAGGCCACGCATCCGCAAGGCGGATTGAAACCGTTGACTCCCTGGATGAGCTGGCTGCCGTCTTCCAGGTTGAAAAGGCCACGCATCCGCAAGGCGGATTGAAACAACTCACGCACCTCGAGGACGCGCCCATAGGCGACCGTTGAAAAGGCCACGCATCCGCAAGGCGGATTGAAACAGCGCACCCTTGACAACCCGCCGGGCCGCCGTATCCTGGTTGAAAAGGCCACGCATCCGCAAGGCGGATTGAAACAGCTTCGGTCTGCCGCTGACTACGAGTGTTTCCTCGGTTGAAAAGGCCACGCATCCGCAAGGCGGATTGAAACATCCTTTCATATATCAGGACGTCATACGTTCGGACCCGAAGTTGAAAAGGCCACGCATCCGCAAGGCGGATTGAAACTGTATACATACGCGATGCAGAGCCGCAACCCCCACGGGTTGAAAAGGCCACGCATCCGCAAGGCGGATTGAAACGATCCGGCACAGGTACGTTCCGGGGGTGGTCCACCGGGTTGAAAAGGCCACGCATCCGCAAGGCGGATTGAAACAGCAGAACTGGCAATTGTGGGCCGGGATATCGAGCGTTGAAAAGGCCACGCATCCGCAAGGCGGATTGAAACGTTAGGTTGCCGATAAGCAATGATATTTATTCACCAGTTGAAAAGGCCACGCATCCGCAAGGCGGATTGAAACATCGCTCCGGGACGACCCCGCGCTTAACGCGCATCGTTGAAAAGGCCACGCATCCGCAAGGCGGATTGAAACCCAAGTGGATACCCTGCTCGACGGGTTGTCTGGCCCGTTGAAAAGGCCACGCATCCGCAAGGCGGATTGAAACCTTTGACTTGCTCGACAACCCGTCAGCGCGCACTGGTTGAAAAGGCCACGCATCCGCAAGGCGGATTGAAACGCACAAGGCCGTGCTACCGGCAATCGCCCGCCACTTCCGTTGAAAAGGCCACGCATCCGCAAGGCGGATTGAAACTGAACTCTGTCACCTTCGCTCGGCCGCTGAGCGCGAGTTGAAAAGGCCACGCATCCGCAAGGCGGATTGAAACCCCCCGGGTACGTTTCTGTTCCCCTTATCGTGATCGTGGTTGAAAAGGCCACGCATCCGCAAGGCGGATTGAAACGCTTACCTGCTTCACGAATAGCTCTACCACTTGCATGTTGAAAAGGCCACGCATCCGCAAGGCGGATTGAAACCTCCTTTCTCCACGCCGATCCCGCGCCGCTCGCGGGTTGAAAAGGCCACGCATCCGCAAGGCGGATTGAAACTCTGCTTTGCGATTACCTGGTTGTCTCTGCACCCGGTTGAAAAGGCCACGCATCCGCAAGGCGGATTGAAACGACCAGCAGGATGACGGCGCTGAGGTCTACCGCAGTTGAAAAGGCCACGCATCCGCAAGGCGGATTGAAACTATTGAAGAGGCAGCTCGGCAACTCTGGGGAGTTGGTTGAAAAGGCCACGCATCCGCAAGGCGGATTGAAACCTTGTGTTTTAGGTAGGGGGTATGGGGGAGGATTGGTTGAAAAGGCCACGCATCCGCAAGGCGGATTGAAACCTAATTAGGGAAAGGCTTGTCTGCGCCAGTGCCGCGTTGAAAAGGCCACGCATCCGCAAGGCGGATTGAAACGTCGAGCTATCCGCGCCGACCGTGCGCTCCATCCTGGTTGAAAAGGCCACGCATCCGCAAGGCGGATTGAAACCTCATCGTCGTCCTCGAACACATCCCATCCTAGGCCGTTGAAAAGGCCACGCATCCGCAAGGCGGATTGAAACCTCACGCATCTCCGCGTCCCCGTCGTTGCCGCTCACGTTGAAAAGGCCACGCATCCGCAAGGCGGATTGAAACGGTGGCGCAGTCCGCATCGCGGATGTCATCGCGCCGCCGGTTGAAAAGGCCACGCATCCGCAAGGCGGATTGAAACGCCTATGTGCCGCCGGCTACGGCGCCCGCATGCCGAGTTGAAAAGGCCACGCATCCGCAAGGCGGATTGAAACTGAAGTCGCACCGCGCATCGATCTCGATGTTTTTCCCAGTTGAAAAGGCCACGCATCCGCAAGGCGGATTGAAACACTGATGACCGATTTCGGACGGTCGCCCAGAAGCGTAGTTGAAAAGGCCACGCATCCGCAAGGCGGATTGAAACGAAGACGACCCCTATTTCCAGGACATGGCTCCCTGGTTGAAAAGGCCACGCATCCGCAAGGCGGATTGAAACCCGCATTGGCAACCTCTTTCGGGCTCTGCCCCGCCAGTTGAAAAGGCCACGCATCCGCAAGGCGGATTGAAACTGTCTGAGCGACGTCGTCCGGGTCGTATCGACTCGTTGAAAAGGCCACGCATCCGCAAGGCGGATTGAAACCGAGCGTCCATCGCTCCTCCTCCTCCTCCCCAGTGGAGGTTGAAAAGGCCACGCATCCGCAAGGCGGATTGAAACCGGCACCTGGTCCCCCAGCGCATCGCGCACATCGGACGTTGAAAAGGCCACGCATCCGCAAGGCGGATTGAAACGAGCTCATCCTCGACGCGGCGCCGCCGGAGGGGGAGGGTTGAAAAGGCCACGCATCCGCAAGGCGGATTGAAACACCGAACGTAGCCGGCCAGGCCGAGCGCAGCCGACCAGTTGAAAAGGCCACGCATCCGCAAGGCGGATTGAAACTATATGGTGGTGCTGCTCAGGCTAGACGGCCGCGGGCGTTGAAAAGGCCACGCATCCGCAAGGCGGATTGAAACAACGCGATGATTGGCATCATCTAGGCTTGGCGCGCGGTTGAAAAGGCCACGCATCCGCAAGGCGGATTGAAACGCGGGCGCAACCATGGCGAGCCCGACCGTTGCGCGCGGTTGAAAAGGCCACGCATCCGCAAGGCGGATTGAAACGCGGGCAAAATCGTTGCGCGCGCAACGATTGAGGCTGGTTGAAAAGGCCACGCATCCGCAAGGCGGATTGAAACCAGCGGGTTGGTGGTGGGGCCCACGCCGCAGACGTGGTGTTGAAAAGGCCACGCATCCGCAAGGCGGATTGAAACTGTCGCCGAAGTGCCAGACGGGGTAGGAGCTGCTCTGTTGAAAAGGCCACGCATCCGCAAGGCGGATTGAAACCCTACCTTTCTTCAATCGTCGGGGCTACAACGCACTGTTGAAAAGGCCACGCATCCGCAAGGCGGATTGAAACGAGGTTAAGCATCGAGTTGGCGTGGAAAGAGCCGAAAGTTGAAAAGGCCACGCATCCGCAAGGCGGATTGAAACTATTCGAGAAGCGACTCGGCAACTCTGGGGGGGCGTGTTGAAAAGGCCACGCATCCGCAAGGCGGATTGAAACTGCGCAACAGCGCCCCGACGCCCCTATCGTTGCTCATGTTGAAAAGGCCACGCATCCGCAAGGCGGATTGAAACCTCAGTCGAGGGTCCATCGCTCCTCCTCCTCCTCCGTTGAAAAGGCCACGCATCCGCAAGGCGGATTGAAACGCGGGCTCTCCTCCCGGCCTGCTTCTTGCGCTCAATGTTGAAAAGGCCACGCATCCGCAAGGCGGATTGAAACTCCGACACTCTGTGCGCCCTGCGCCGCGGAGCGGCGGTTGAAAAGGCCACGCATCCGCAAGGCGGATTGAAACCACCACGGCACCCCCGCAGGGATGACGAGGCGTTCCTGGTTGAAAAGGCCACGCATCCGCAAGGCGGATTGAAACTTACTATTCCACACCCGAAGAATGGCGCGACCTGGTTGAAAAGGCCACGCATCCGCAAGGCGGATTGAAACCTACCCCATGATTCCCCGGGAACGTTTTCCATGACGTTGAAAAGGCCACGCATCCGCAAGGCGGATTGAAACCGCACGACGGAGGAAGCACGTATTATGACGTGCTGGGTTGAAAAGGCCACGCATCCGCAAGGCGGATTGAAACCTGGATGCGGGCGCGTATGCGCACATGAGATCCGGGGTTGAAAAGGCCACGCATCCGCAAGGCGGATTGAAACCAATGACTGAGGTCGATCGCATCACTGCGTGGGAACAGTTGAAAAGGCCACGCATCCGCAAGGCGGATTGAAACTTCAGATTCCGGTAGTCTGTCCTTCACAATTGCCAGGGTTGAAAAGGCCACGCATCCGCAAGGCGGATTGAAACGTTGCGGGGATCGGTCACCCACCACGTCTGCGGCGTCGTTGAAAAGGCCACGCATCCGCAAGGCGGATTGAAACGCACCACTGGGCGGCCGCTCAGGCGTCTAGCCTGAGTTGAAAAGGCCACGCATCCGCAAGGCGGATTGAAACGCGACGCAGCCCCTCTCCGAGGTTCGCACCGCCGAAGTTGAAAAGGCCACGCATCCGCAAGGCGGATTGAAACCCTCCGGCCCTCCCGGCTCCGCGCGAATGACCCGAGTTGAAAAGGCCACGCATCCGCAAGGCGGATTGAAACCCTGGCATGGTTGTCTCCCAAGCATCGGACCGCCACGTTGAAAAGGCCACGCATCCGCAAGGCGGATTGAAACTCCGACGCCAGATCCCACAGATGGCGCGCTTTGCGGGTTGAAAAGGCCACGCATCCGCAAGGCGGATTGAAACGGGGCTTGGACAAGTAGGGGTGACCCCGCCCCACTATTGTTGAAAAGGCCACGCATCCGCAAGGCGGATTGAAACGAGTCGAAAGGAGGGAAGACATGAAGGAGGCAAAGAGTTGAAAAGGCCACGCATCCGCAAGGCGGATTGAAACCGCGCGCGGCAGAGGGCAATTTCACGGATCGATGCGGTTGAAAAGGCCACGCATCCGCAAGGCGGATTGAAACGTCGTGGAGACGCCCGGCAAGCACTGGTGGCTCACCGGTTGAAAAGGCCACGCATCCGCAAGGCGGATTGAAACGGTAGCGAGCGCGGGGCGCGGCCTGGCCGCGTCCCGTTGAAAAGGCCACGCATCCGCAAGGCGGATTGAAACGAGGTGCTGGACGAGCTCCCCGAGGGCGCGTCCATGTTGAAAAGGCCACGCATCCGCAAGGCGGATTGAAACCTGGGCAGCGCATCGCCGCGGTCGTGGCGGGCGGCGGTTGAAAAGGCCACGCATCCGCAAGGCGGATTGAAACCGCGGCGGGAGTGGCTCAGCGGCCTGGTTGTCGGGCCGTTGAAAAGGCCACGCATCCGCAAGGCGGATTGAAACTCTCGCCTGTCATGCGGGCTGGGACTGCGACAACCGTTGAAAAGGCCACGCATCCGCAAGGCGGATTGAAACTGGACCAGATCCCGGACCTCCTCCAGGTTGTCGCAGTCGTTGAAAAGGCCACGCATCCGCAAGGCGGATTGAAACCATAGCGGACGTGGAAGAGATTCGGCGTCGGGTGAAGTTGAAAAGGCCACGCATCCGCAAGGCGGATTGAAACTGCGCGCGTGGGCGCGTGGGCGCGTAGGCGCGTAGGGTTGAAAAGGCCACGCATCCGCAAGGCGGATTGAAACGCTCGTAAGAGCAACGTGCATCGTAAATGCCTCCCGGTTGAAAAGGCCACGCATCCGCAAGGCGGATTGAAACTCCTCGGCTGGAATGCCGAGGTATGTTTTGATGTCGTGTTGAAAAGGCCACGCATCCGCAAGGCGGATTGAAACGGGCGAGACGATGCGCGACGCGCATCTGTGGCTGACGGTTGAAAAGGCCACGCATCCGCAAGGCGGATTGAAACGCAGGCGAGAACGTTGCGCCTGCAACCATCGCAGCGGGTTGAAAAGGCCACGCATCCGCAAGGCGGATTGAAACCATAGCGGACGTGGAAGAGATTCGGCGTCGGGTGAAGTTGAAAAGGCCACGCATCCGCAAGGCGGATTGAAACTGCGCGCGTGGGCGCGTGGGCGCGTAGGCGCGTAGGGTTGAAAAGGCCACGCATCCGCAAGGCGGATTGAAACGCTCGTAAGAGCAACGTGCATCGTAAATGCCTCCCGGTTGAAAAGGCCACGCATCCGCAAGGCGGATTGAAACTCCTCGGCTGGAATGCCGAGGTATGTTTTGATGTCGTGTTGAAAAGGCCACGCATCCGCAAGGCGGATTGAAACGGGCGAGACGATGCGCGACGCGCATCTGTGGCTGACGGTTGAAAAGGCCACGCATCCGCAAGGCGGATTGAAACGCAGGCGAGAACGTTGCGCCTGCAACCATCGCAGCGGGTTGAAAAGGCCACGCATCCGCAAGGCGGATTGAAACCTACGTGGAGTGGATTAGCTGGCGCACTGCCGTGGCGTTGAAAAGGCCACGCATCCGCAAGGCGGATTGAAACTGGATCTGTGGAGGGCGACGCTGGCGACGCTAGGCGCGTTGAAAAGGCCACGCATCCGCAAGGCGGATTGAAACCGCGCGCGGCCGCGCGCGCCTCCCGCTTTGCCTGCTTGTTGAAAAGGCCACGCATCCGCAAGGCGGATTGAAACTGCGGACACGAGCGTACACCGCTGCGATTCCGTCCCGTTGAAAAGGCCACGCATCCGCAAGGCGGATTGAAACGGTGGCCGCGGTGTGCACATACGCGGCGCGATACGCCGTTGAAAAGTATCCTCTCCATAATCGCTGGAAGGCTCGGTGACAAGCCAGCGAAGGTCTGGTAGACTTTCCACTATGCAGCTTCCCGATGTCAACCTTGATGCCA
>Ga0308390_1001659_pt1 | contig 14213 bp, 10 predicted proteins | sample Hotspr2Sample149_FD_202358 | JGI IMG/M metagenome (GOLD analysis project Ga0308390, IMG submission 202358) | Hot spring phototrophic mat microbial communities from Mushroom Spring, Yellowstone National Park, Wyoming, United States - 20040719_149 ...
CTGCTGCACGTCCTCCCGCAACTGATCAATCACCTTCCGCAACCGGGGATTTTCCGTCTGCTCTACCAGCGTCCGCAGGGCCCGGGTGATCATCATGCCGGATTCGAAAAGGTTGGCGAGTTGCCGGAGGAAGATATTCCGGTCCTTGATGCTGACCCGGCGCAGTCTTTCCCGCAGTACGTCACGGGGCCCTTCTCCTGTATCCTCTTCCACCTTGAGGGGGAAATATCCAAGTTCCCGGATGCGGGCCACGGCCGCCCGCTGGGATTCCGCCTCGAGGGTCCCCTCAACATTTTCTCCCGGACCCTTTCGCGCGACGTATCGAAACCGCGCCATGACCGGCTCAGTCCCGCGTCACGCCGATATCCTCGGCGTCTGCCGTCACCCGCAACACTTCTTCGACGGTGGTGTCACCCGACATGACCCGTCGCCATCCGGAATGCCGCAGAGTTTTCATGCCCTCTTTCAGGGCCTGGCGCTTGATTTCCAGGGCGTTGGCCCGTCTGACGGTCAGGTCTTTGATCGTCTCTGTGAAGGGCATCATTTCGTAAATGGCCAGCCGACCGCGGTAACCCGTATGGCGACAATACTCACATCCCCGTCCCCGCATGAAACGGGCATCCCCGTACTGTCCGGGTTCGACGCCGAATTCCCAGCGGAGCAGTTGCGGATCTGGCGCCACCGGTTCCGCGCATTGCGGACATACCCTGCGCACCAACCGCTGAGCAATGGACACGATCATGGTGCTGGAGATGAGGAAGGGCTCGATGCCCATGTCGATCAGCCGGGTCACCGCCCCAGCGGAATCGTTGGTGTGCAGGGTGCTCAGTACAAGGTGCCCCGTCAGACTGGAACGAATGGCCATTTCAGCGGTTTCGGAGTCCCGGATTTCGCCGACCAGCATGATGTCCGGGTCGTGACGCAGCATCGAACGCAATCCCATGGCGAAATCGAAACCGATTTTCGGCTGGACCTGCATCTGGGTGACGCCGGTCAATTGGTATTCAATCGGGTCCTCAATCGTGATGATCTTGCGGTCCACCTGATTCAGTTTGGCCAGGGCCGCATAGAGGGTGGTCGTCTTGCCACTGCCGGTGGGACCGGTGACCAGGATGATTCCGTAAGGCTTGGAGATATACCGGTTGAACTGTTCCAGATCTTCAGGAAGGAAACCTAACTGATCCAGACTCAGGGCCATGGAAGACCGGCTGAGAATGCGGATGTTGACCGTTTCACCATGGGGGGTGGGCAGCACGGATACCCGCAGATCATAGTGTCTGTCACCGAAAGAGGCCAGAATCTTGCCGTCCTGGGGCAGCCGTTTTTCGGCGATGTTCAGATTGGCCATGATCTTGATCCGGGATACGATCGCGCTGTGAAAGCCCCGGATGGACGGCGGGGTTGGCGCCTGATGCAGGATGCCGTCGATACGGTAACGCACCCGCAGCGAATCTTCAAAAGGTTCGATGTGAATGTCCGTGGTATCGGATTGGATGGCCTCCAGAATCAGTTCGTTCACGAACTTGATGATGGACGGATCAATGGATTCATCCCCCAGATCGGCACTGACGGGACTCTGTTCAATGCTCAGGACAGTTTCCCCGTGCTCGGAACTGATGAGAATTTTTTCCACGGTGTCCGCCCCCACCCCGTAGAGTTCCTTGATGGCCCGGGCAATTTCCTGAGGCGTGGTGACCACGGCTTCCACCCGCCGGCGCAGCACGAGGCGGATGTCATCCAGCAACTGATGATTCATGGGATCGCTGATGGCGATCACCAAAGCCCCACCTTTTTCCGCCACCGGCACGAAATTGTAGTGGGTGGCGAAGCGGGCCGGCACCCGCGCGGCAATGGCCGGATCGATCTGCTGGCGGGACAGCAGCATGAAAGGCAGTTCGCAGTATTCGGCCAGGGCACGGTACACCTCGGCGGGCGCCAGTTTGGCCACCCGGCACAGCGCGTCCACAATCGATTCCCCGGATTTTTCCGATTCGATCCGCGCCCGTTCAGCGAGACTGCGCTCGACGATCCCTCCGCGCACCACGTATTCCAGAAAACCGTTCATACCGGCCACGACAGACACCTCCACGCGCTTTCGGCCAAAATCGTATCATACCCGGCCGCGCATGCTGACGCACCGTGACACCGCTCCTTCGGGAACTGGGCGGATATCTTACCGGGAACCGTATTGAAGGGACGCCAGCGCTTCCCGGGCGGGACGCGCCACGTATTCCTGACCACAGGCTGCCGCCGCGTTGAAATACCGGGACGCCCGCTCCGGATCGTTAAGCCGGTCACGATAGAGGTTGCCCAGGGCCAGGTCGAACTGTGCGGCCGCCAGGGGATCCGCGCAGCGCGCGCGGGCCCGTTGCAACGCCGAAGCCACATCGGCCGGTGAAGAGGCGGGGCCCTCCGCGTGAAACGCGGTCAGTGTGCGCAGTGCCTCCTGTGCGATCCGGGTGTCAGGATACCGGGCCATCAGCCGTTCCAGCGCCGTCATGCTTTCCCCCGTCTTGCGCGCGTTGACCAGGGTGTAAAGCGGTTCATAGTGCATGGGCGCGGCTTCTGCCAGCAGGGTATAGCGGTCCACGGCGTCCCGGGTCTTCATGAACACATCGGGATAACGCATCCGCAACAGTTCATAGTATTCTTCGGCTTTGTCGAACCGGTGGAACTCACTGAACTCCAGGTCCGCGAGCAGGGCGAGGGCGTCGCCTGCCGCGGGATCTTCAGGATACCGTGCCACAACGTCGGTCAACAACCGTCGTGCCTGCGCAGGATCCCCCTCGTCCACCAGGCGGCACGCCTGGGCCAATATGCCGCCCACCTGGAAGTCCTGCGGCTCAGTCATAGCGGTACGGACCGGCTGGGTCAGGGTTTGCGACGATCCGCCAGACGGCGGCATTTGCCGGAAAGCCGGCACCGTGACGATCAGGACCGCCGCGGCCGCGGCCGTGAGCATGATACCGTATGCGGCGGCACGCCAGCGGGTCAGGCCCGCCGGACGGCCGGGCTCTGCCTCCAGTCGGGCTTCCGCCAGACGGACGCGCACCGCTGCGGTCAGGTCCATGTCCAGTTCCGGGGTTTCCAGTCGGACATGTTCCCGCACGCCCCGCAGCACGGCGATTTCCCGGCGCAGTTCGGGATCCCGCCGCACAGCGCGGTCCAGCCGCTGCCCTTCCCGGGGAGATACCGGTTCATAGAACGATACCACCGCGATACGGATCACCCGTTCATTCAGCCATCGTCGGAACATTCCAGACCTTCCTCGTCGTCTGCCCACTCCGGCGCGAGATCCCGCAGTTCCTCACGCAGTTTCTTGAGCGCCCGGAACAGGTGGACCTTCACGCTGCCGATGGAGCAGCCCAGTTCTCTGGCGATGTCCGCCAGGGCCAGCCCTTCAAAATGCCGCAGTTCAAACACCATGCGCTGCATGGTGGACAACTTTTCCAGGGCTTTCCGGACCCGGCCCTCGATTTCCGAGGCCCGCGCCCCAGCGTCCGTGGGGGGAGCGGCCGGCATGGCGCCGTCTCCGGTGTAATCTATCCGCTCGTCCAGCGCTTCCTGGGGCCGGCGTTTCATCTGCCGGACCCGGTCGATCGCCTGGTTGGTTGCGAGGCGCATGACCCATGAACTGAAGGTTCCGGTGGGTGCCCACGTGTCGAGTTTCTGATATACCTTGACCAGCGCGTCCTGGGTCACGTCCAGCGCGTCCTCGCGGTTGCCGACGATACGGTAGGCGGCGGCATAAATCCGCCCCTGGTACCGGCGCACGATCTCATCAAACGCGTCCATCCCGCCCGACCGAACCGCCTCAACCAGGGCGTTGTCGTCCATCTCAGACCATCTGGATCTGTTTTCGGCTCCGTGCGCCATCAGGGGTAACGCTTTCCATGTCCGGATAGTTTACAGGCTGCCAGTCCAGCCACCGTCAGGAAACGTTTTCGGACCGTATTTCTTCTCCCAGGCCAGCGAATCCTCACCCGCCGTTCTGTCCGGACAGACGGCTACAGCATACCGTTTTGTCCCGGAACCCGGCAATCTCGCCCTCGGATCTTCCCCTCGGGGACACCGCGACAGTGTCGTGAACCGACATATTGCCCTGCTGCTGTCGTTTGTATCCGGCAGCGGGTTTGTTTTAACCTAATCCTGATTTTCGGGAATCGGCGTGGTTGGCGGGCGGAACGCCGCCGCGCGGGGATAGATCCGGAGCAGAAGGAAGGTCAGCCGTGGACACAGCAAGTCAGAAAGTCAGCGTTACCGAGGCCACCGACAAACTCTATGAATTCGAGCGGGCGCCTGTCACCCCGGATAAACTGCAGCCGGGGCGGTATTTCGCGGGGTTGTTCGCCGGCGAACACGTTGCAGGCACGGAGTTCGTCATCGGCGCGCTTTTCGTGGCAAAAGGCTGCACGGCGTGGGATATCTTCGTGGGACTGGCCTTGGGAAATCTCCTGGCGGTGCTCATGTGGACATTTCTTTGCGCGCCGATCGCCGTGCGCACCCGCCTGACCCTGTACTGGTATCTGCGACAGGTGGGGGGGCCGGTGGTAACGGTCGCATACAACCTGCTGAACGCCTTCATGTTCGCTATTCTGGCCGGTTCCATGATCACCGTATCGGCGTCCGCCGTGTGCGCGGCGCTGGGGATTCAGATCAACACGTTGGCCCTGTTTCCGGACAATCCGCTGTTCGTGATTGTCACGCTTCTGGTCGGCGCGGTGGTGGTGCTGCTGGCGGTGCTGGGGTTCAAGCGGCTCGGCCAGTTCGCCGTGGTGTGTTCACCGTGGATGATTCTGATGTTTCTGGCGGGGGCGCTGGCCCTGCTGCCGACCCTTTCCACGCTGGCCCGTAATGTGCCAGGCATGGAAAACTTGGGGGGGATTCATTCCTGGAATGATTTCTGGCGTGTCGCCAACGCCGTGATCTGGACTGGCCAAACCCCGGACGGCAGCGCGCCATGGACTTTCTGGCAGGTGGCGGCTTTCGCGGCGATCTGCAATCTGGCCATGAACGCCGGGCTGGCAGACATGGCCCTCTTTCGCTATGCCCGGCACTGGAGTTACGGCCTGTATTCCTCGCTGGGCATGTTTCTGGGTCACTACATGGCCTGGATCTGCGCGGGCATGATGGGCGCGGCCACGGCGCTGGCCTTTCAGCGGCCTCTCAATACCATCTCTTCCGGTGAACTTGCCTATTTCGCGCTGGGCGCCAGCGGCATTATTGCCGTAATCGTTGCCGGCTGGACGACCTCCAACCCCACCATTTACCGGGTGGGACTGGCACTGCAGGTACTGACGCCCAACTGGCCCCGCTGGAAGGTCACGGCGGCCGCCGGTATCATCACGACTATTGTCGCCTGTTCGCCTTTTGTGTTTACCCGGTTACTGGATTTTGTCGGGCTGTATGGACTGCTGTGCATGCCGGTGGGTGCGATCGTGCTTACGGAACACTGGCTGTTTCCCCGCCTGGGTATGACCCAGTGCTGGGCTACTCGCAACGGACGCAACTGCTGGTGGCCGGCCATGGCCGCCTGGATCGGGTCTCTGGTAATCGTGTGCTCGGTTACCCCGCAGTTCGGCGTGATACAACTGTTTCACGATAACTTCCGGTTTATCCCGGCGTTTTTCCTGACGGTCATTTTGTATACGGTTTTCGCGCGGATCGCGGGGGCGGCCCGGATGCCGGCCGGCGCGGATGACTCCTGTGCCGCGACAGCGGGCAGCACCGTTTCGACAGCGTCCGGCAGCATGATTCCGCCGATTCCGGCCGGCCGGACGCGTTCCCCGCTGGAATGGGCTGTAGGCGGCGTCGCCCTGCTGTGTCTGATCATCTGCATCGGCTGGTCCCTGCTGGTGGCTTTTGCCGGATTTGATTTCGACGCCTTCAAACGGGGGCTGATCGTTCCGACCATTATTTACTTCATCTTCGGGACGTGGTACCTGATGCTGCGGGAATCCGAAAAGCAAACCACCTGAGAAAAGTTCCCCCCCCAAAAAAAAAAGCCCCGGACGGTCTTGCCGTCCGGGGCTTATGATTTTCGTCCGGTCAGACACGGGGCTCCAGTGTCCAGCGGCTGCCGTCCCGCTGGATATGGACGCCTTCAACAGGTGCCGGATCCGCAAGATCGATCACCTGTCCGGTCCAGGGCAGGCGCACTTTGGGCGCGGCACCGGTTTCGCTGACGATTTCCACCCGGGTGACCCGGCCCTCCTGACGTTCCGCGGAGACCAGGAAAGCGCCCCGGGCGCGCAGACCCGCGAAACGGGCCTGTTTCCAGGCCCCCGGAACTGCCGGAAACACATCGATGTATCCCCGGTGACTCTGCAGCAGCATTTCCTGCAGCCCGGCGGCGAAGGCGAAATTTCCCTCCAGCGTAAAGGGGCGGTAAGTGAAAGAGGAATATCCCTTGCCTGACTGGTCACCGTTGCAGTGAAATCCGTTGCGCAGCACAAAGGCTTCAGCGAAGATATCGAGGGCCCGGGCCGCCCGCTCCCCGTCACCGGCCCAGGCGGCCAGGTTGGCCAGCCACGAGAAACTGTACCCGCACCACTGGGATGAACCTAGGCGGTCCAGCCGTGCCAGCGACCGGTCGACGATATTCCGGGCCTCCGGTCCGCCGAGCACGGGATCGATCAGCCCAAGGGGATGGATGGCCATGAGGTGGGAAAAGTGCCGGTGAGACACCTCCAGGGAATGGCCTTCAGCTATCGCCAGTCCGCCGTCTTCGTCGAGCGCGAAGTCGGGCATTTCCGCGAGCGCCCGTTCCCACCGTTCAGCCTCTTCGGGTTGGCCCATTTCCCGGGCCAGTTCAGCGGCTGTCCGGAAGTTCCATCGGATCAGCGCGTTATCGTAATTGGTCATGACGGGGAACCATGCCTCGGGCTTGTTGTCATGGATTTCAGGCGAGGAACTCAGGGGCAGAGAGCGCCGTCCTTTGGCGTCCCGTTCGGCTGTCACCGCTTCGAGAAATACCGCGCAGTCCCGGATCCAGGGCCAGGCCATGGTTTCCAGAAACTGACGGTCCCGGGAAAACTGCCAGTGCAGGTAGAAATGGTGGGCCAGCCACGCGCCGGTTGTGGCAGAGTGGGTGTATTGCCGCCAGCCGCCGATCTGACGGAGTTGGAGATCGGTGGTCATGGGCACGTTCAGGCCGGGCAGACCGAAGAAACGTCTGGTCCACGCCTCTGCGTTTCCCCGGTTATTCCACAGCCAGGACACGTAGCCCAGGGCGCCGTCCAATCGGTTGCCCGAATAGGCCGGCCAGTAACTCAACTGGGTGTTCAGATCATGGTGGTAGTCCCCTTTCCACGGCGGCAGTTTGCCGTCGTCGGCGGTCCAGGGACCCTGCAGTGAGATGGGCGGCGTATCAGGACGAGCGGCAGCGCCGAACTTGGCCGTTTCCAGAAACCACTGTTTCTGAATCCGCGCATCCGGCACTTCGACGGTGACCCGGTCCCACCAGGCTTTCCACCAGGCCCGGTGTGCTTCCATTGCGGCGCTGAAGGCGGCGGGGGACAGAACGGCCCTGGCCTGTTCCAGGGCTGCCTCGAAGGGGTCCTGCTGGTCTGTTCCGGTGGTTACGGACCAGCCGGCCCGCCACGTGCCATCCTCCTCGCGCCACACCACCGCCACGGCAAACCGGAAACCGCCCCATCCTTCCTGGACGAATCCCCGGCTGTTGGGGCCTTCCCGCAGTTCCGGCGCCGGGTATCCCAGCAGGGAAAGATCTCCGGGTGAAATGGCCCGGTCGGCTTTGCCCGGTTTTCCGCCGAAAGCCGGGGCGATAAGCGAAAGTTCCGGAACGCTGCCGGTTACCTCGATAAGCCCCGCCATACGGTCCGCCGCTACAACGACCCGGACCGTGGTGCCATCCGCAAAAAACGTTTCGGCCATGCTGTCGGCCAGACGCATCCGGCTTTCGCGGAAGGCAGGTTTTCCCGGAAAAGACAATTCAATGCGCCCGGCCGGGATTTTGGACGGAGCGGGCTCGTTGTACGGGTCTTCATACAGGCGGATCAGTTCTTTGTAGCGTTTTTCCCGTTCCCACTGCTGCATCGTTTTCCAGTTGTATTCCGGACGTTCGAATGCGGCCACCGGCCGCAGGTCCCACAGGTCTGTGCGGTCCAGAGAGATCCGCAGCGGCGCCCCGTCGCCCCATACCAGCGCCCCCAGCAGTCCGTTGCCGAGGGGCAGCGCCTCATCCCAGACCATCGCCGGCCGGTCATACACCAGATCCCATTCCGCACCGGGAACCGCTCCCCAAGTCAGGGCGGCCCAGACACCCATCATCAGCATGTGCATGGCAGATCCTCCTGTCGCCTGTCATCACGTTATGCTTCTCGGACCACCGGTTCCGCCGTCCGGTTTGACGAATTTGAAATTCAATGGTATTATAGGTTTACAGGGACATGATTGTCCGAACAAGGGAGTAAACCATGACCAGGCCGATCGGACGCCGCGGATTCACCCCCGGAGAAACCCGGGGATTTACCCTTATTGAATTGCTGACCGTCATTGCCATTATTGCCATTCTGGCGGCATTGACCATGACGATCGGCCCCCGCATGATCGAGCGAGCCAAGATACGGCGTATGGATTCCGCCCTGCGGCAGGTCAATACGGCTCTGATCGCCTATTACACAGACCATTCCACCTATCCTCCTGCCTATGGCTACATCTGGCAGGGTGCCAAGGATCAGATGACCCCACCATCCAATCCCGCGGAAGAGGAAAAATTCTATGTCCTCAAGCCGTATCTGGCCCTGATGAAATACCACGGCAACGAGGAACTGTATGACGAATTTTCCCGTTCCTACGACACCGACGGCGACGGACGGCTGAGCATTCTTGAATTTCTGCCGCGGGGCGTCCGGCAGCCCACCGGACAGTGGGTGCTTGATTCCGGTCTGCCCCGGTATGACGGCGTGACCCCTGTGGGAGATGAAATCACCCGGCAACTGCAGGCGCCCAAACGGCCATTTGTGTACATCCCTGTGAATCGCGCGCAGTTCGTCCGGGTCCAGAAATACTGGATCAGCAAGGGCTATTTCTACGCGGAAGCATGGGATACCTCCGATCCCGATTTTCCGCAGTTGTCGTTTCCGCCGCCCAAGTATGACGCCTTCGTGCTGATCGGCGTGGGTCCCGCGGGCAACACGTACGGCATTCTGCCGGACCCGCTGGGGGTGCCCGCCGAACAGGCCAACAATGGCCGGGATCTTTATCACATCACGGCACTGCGGGCGTATTTCCTGGCGACCCGTGACCTGAACGCCAACGGCGAACTGGACTTTCACTTCGAAGCGCGCACCCAGCGGGGTGAAGGCGCGATGGAATACACGGTGAGCGGCAGGCCGTGCAATAACGACCTGCCGCCCTGGACCCAGTTCCGCCGGGCGGCTGGTCCCTGGATCTTCGTGAGTAACCAGTAAGCCGCGGTATCTGATGAATTCGCTGACCCGCGCGTGGCTGACGTGGTGGCACGGGCGCAAATTGGCCGCCCGCGGACGTCACTGTAATTTCCCTGTACCCGACCTGTGGGTCCGGGGTGACGTGCGCCTGGGAGACCGCTGCCGGTTCCGGAATAATGTCACCCTTCGGGCCCATCCCGGTGGCCGGATCATTTTTGAGATGCGCAGTGGCTGTAGTTGGGGATGCCTGCTGGACGCGAAAGCGGAAATCCGAATCGGACGTTTTTCCGGCATCGCGGAATACAGCGTGCTTATGGATCACCTGCCCCTGGTGGGCGGCAATGAAAGAGGCTGGCAGGACGTTCCGGAGTGGATTGCCCCCATATATATAGGTGAGAACTGCCTGGTTGGGAGCAACTGTTTTGTCGGTCCCGGGGTGACCATGGGAGACAGCAGTGTACTTGCGCCACACAGTGTTCTGCTGGAGTCGACCGGCCCGCTTGAAGTGTGGGCGGGGATTCCCGCCCGCAAGGTGGGGCACCGCACCGAAAATGTTCCGGAAGCGCGCCTGAAAGAATTTCAGGAACTGGTGGCCGCCCAGGGCTTCCGGCGGGTACGGTATGAAGAGGACCAGGAATGGCGCCTCGAGCCGTGACCTTCGATTTCTGGGGGACTCTGTTCCGGGACCGGGACGGTGATCTCCGCCACAACTGGCGGGCATGGCGGCTGGCCGAAACAGCCGGGGTCAGCGAAACGGAAGCCCGGGACTGTCTGCATCGGGTCATGGCCGAGTTCAGCCGCTGTCACATTGTGGAACAGCGCACCCTTACCCCTGAGGACGCAGTCCGCATGGCCTGTGAATACCTGGCGGTTTCCCTGCCCCATGATACCGCGGCTGCCCTCGCCGAAGATTTCGCCACTGTAATCCTTACCCATCCTCCCGAACCGGTGGAACAGGCGCTGGAGGCAGTACGGGAGACGGCCCGACGGGTGCCGGTGGGATTGATTTCAGACACGGGGATCAGCCCGGGGTCCAGTCTGAAGCGACTGCTTGAGCGATACGGGTTCTCGGATTGCCTTCAGGTGATGGTTTTTTCGGATGAAATCGGCGCGGCCAAGCCCCAGCCCGTGACCTTTGAGACTGCCGCCGCCGCGCTCGGCGTCATGCCGGAAGAACTGCTCCATATCGGTGACCTCGAACCCACAGATATCGTGGGTATCCAGACCCTGGGAGGAACCGGCGCGCTGTTCACCGGTGTGAACACTCGGTTTCAGGACCAGACCACCGCACGCTTCATCCTGACTTCGTGGGGAAATTATCTGAGCCGATTGCCGGAAATGCTGAGCGCGTCATGACCATCAGGTATTGCTATCCCCCAGGGTCTGCTCCCAAAGGGTCCGGCTGGAGGCCGACCGGGACACGCCAAGGAAACCGGCAGTATCTGCCGGTTCCCACACCGACCACCCGCCGGCGGCGTTGATGATCGAGGTGCCGCCCGCCACGTCCCACACCATGATGCCATCAATCCAATACGCGTCCAGCCGCCCGCACGCGACATATGCCATCGCCAGCGCCGCACTGCCCATCTGGCGTACCTTGCGGAAGCGGCGCTGAATCCGGTAGTGACGGGCCAGTTCCGTTTCTGAAAGGGGGCCGGTCAGAGGGTGACCCCAGCCCAGCAGGGCCTGGCCGGGATCCGCGGGGGCCGGCGCAGGCTGTATGGCGCGGCCGTTCAGCCATGCCCCCCTTCCGACCAGGGCGGTGAACTCCTCCCGCCGCACGAAATCGTGTACCACCCCGAGGACCGGCGTGTCCCCCTCCAGCAGGGCCACCGATACCGCGCAGAAGGGAAACCCCCGTTCGTAATTCACCGTGCCGTCCAGCGGATCTACCGCCCACCAGGGACTGCCGTCCCGCGGCGGATCCGACGTACGTGTTTCCTCGGAGATGACCGGGAACGGTGTATCCCGGAGTTTTTCCAGGATGAGGCGCTCCGCTTCCCGGTCCGCGGCCAGTTTGACGTCGTGGTCGGGTCGGGCCAGGGCCTCCTGCGGTTTCTCCCAGTGTTCCGCCAGATAGATGGCCGCCGCCCGGGCGGCCTGCGTCGCCATCATCAGCCACCGCTCCGCGTTTTCCATGTCAGCCCCTCCGGTCTGATTGCTTTCCTTGCGGGAGGGATGCCTCCGTCGTCCGAATCACACTTTTATCATCGTACTTCCGTTGCGGTCTGACGGTCAAGGATATGATGGACCTGTCGGATTCTGTTTCGCGTACATTGCTCCGGTTCTGGAAAGTCCGTCACGGTTGACCGGTCGGACGGAAAATCCTTGTTTTCAGGATCAGCGCTGATCCCGAAGATTCAGTCCAACGCGCGGTACAGGGCGATCACGTTTTCCGGCGGCACCTCCGCCAGAATATTGTGAATGGCGGCAAACACGTACCCGCTTCCCGCGCCCAGAATCGACGCGCACCGCCGTGCTTCTTCAGCCACGGCCTCCGGAGTGCCCCAAGGCAGGGTTTCCTGGCTGTTGACCCCGCCGCCCCACAGGGTCAGCCGTCCGGCCGCCCGCTGTTTCCATGCTTCCGGGGAGGACCCCCCCGCCGTCCACTGCACCGGGTTCAGCACATCGAAACCGGACGCGATAAATTCGTCGATCAGGGATTCCACCGCGCCGCAGGAATGGAAGAAGGTTTTGGTTTCCGGCGCCAGCGCGTGGATCAGATCATTCACTTCGCGGTAAAAAGGTTTGAACAGTTCGCGGTATGTATCGGGCGAAGCGATCGGGCCGTATTGCGTGCCCCAGTCGTCTGCCGCCACCACGAATACGTCGATACACGCCCCGATCTGCGGCAGCAGCCGTTCCAGCCGCCGGAGCGCGGCGTCCGTGATCATGCGGTGCAGACCCCGCACAAAGTCCGGATCCTCCATGCACAGCAGCGGGAACAGGGCCACGCCGGTGAACTCACCGATCCCGATGCCCAGGCCCAGGCCGAAAGCCATCACGGCGCGGTCCGTGGCGTTCCGGGCTGCTTCAAACAGTCGGACCGCGGCGTCCATTTCCTGTTCCAGCCGGGCGTCTTCCGCGTCCAGCCGGGCGCGTACCGCCTCTGGATCCGGCCGGGGCGTGGGACCCTCCAGGGAAAACAACTGGCCGGCGTGGTCACGATCGAACACGAAAGCGTCCGGCGGCATGCGGCTTTCTGAACCGGGTTGCAGGATGGTGCCATCCTCTCCGACCGCGAAATCCTCGGGATGTCGCACCAGCGCGTCCAGCCGGCCGCCGAAATCAAAGGGGTGCCACAGTTCCGGCTGTTCGAACGCGTTGGTTACCGGCGGACAGACAGTAACCACATCACAGTCGAGGGCATCCAGCACGTCCGTGTCCGGCAGGGCCAGCATCTGCCCCGTGTCGTACACCCGCGGTCGCCGGTACGGCAGGCCCAGAGCCTCCCGCAGCCGCGGATAGGCGAAGCAACTGATTCCCGTGGAAGGCATCCCCCCCAGATCACGGGGCAGCCGGTCGACAGGCTGAAAACACAGGGCCGCCATGACACGGTCACGCCGGTTCATCATTCATTCCTTTCCGTCGGATGCCCGGGCCGGAGGCGGTGCCACGCCGCGGAGGGGCGTCAGGAGCCCTGGAAAAGCCCCGCCCGGTTCCGCACCCGAAGCCGCATGGCGTTCAGCCGGATAAAGCCTGTGGCATCCGCCTGATTGTAGGCCCCGGCGTCATCCTCAAAGGTGCTCAGCGCCGGGTCGTACAGCGACCTGGGTGCCTTGCGTCCCACGATATCGCAGTTTCCTTTATACAGCCGCAGCCGGGCTGTGCCGGTCACCGTTTCCTGGGATTTATTCACGAAGGCCATCAGTGCCTCCATCTCCGGCGAGTACCAGAACCCGTTGTAAATCAGTTGCGCGATTTTAGGCGACAGCATGTCCCGCTGCAGCATGACTTCACGGTCCATGGTCAGTTGTTCCACGGCCCGGTGCGCGGCGTAGAGGATGGTCCCGCCGGGGGTCTCGTACACACCGCGGGATTTCATGCCCACGAAGCGGTTTTCCACCATGTCCACCCGTCCGACGCCGTGCCGTCCGCCCATTTCATTCAGTTTCGCCAGCAGCGCTGCCGGACTCAGCCGTTCTCCGTTCACCGCAACCGGCGTGCCGGCTTCAAAGTCAATTTCAACGTATTCCGGTGTATCGGGCGCCTTCATGGGTGACACGCTCAGCACGAACATGTCTTCCGGCGGTTCGGCCCAAGGATCTTCCAGGATGCCGCCTTCGAAGGAAATGTGCAACAGATTCCGGTCCGACGAATAGGGTTTCGACTTGCTCGCCGGCACCGGGATGCCGTGTTTTTCGGCGTATTCGATCATTTTTTCGCGCGAATTCAGGGTCCAGTTCGGATCCCGCCACGGCGCGATGATTTTTACTTCCGGACACAGCGCCATGGCGGTCATTTCGAAACGCACCTGGTCATTGCCTTTGCCCGTGGCGCCGTGTGCAATGGTATCCGCGCCGAATTCCCGCATCACCGCCACCTGTTCCCGGGCGATCAGAGGACGCGCGATGCTGGTGCCCAGCAGGTAGAATCCTTCGTACACGGCGTTGGCCCGCATGGCCGGGAAGACGAAATCGCGGACAAAATCCTCTTTGACATCCCGAACCACCGCGTGGGCGGCACCGGTCCGGAGCGCTTTGGCGCGGGCTTCTTCCAGTTCCTCACCCTGGCCCACGTCCGCGATGAAGGCAATCACTTCGGCGTCATAGGTTTCGATCAGCCACCGCAGGATGACCG
>Ga0308390_1001661_pt1 | contig 14203 bp, 12 predicted proteins | sample Hotspr2Sample149_FD_202358 | JGI IMG/M metagenome (GOLD analysis project Ga0308390, IMG submission 202358) | Hot spring phototrophic mat microbial communities from Mushroom Spring, Yellowstone National Park, Wyoming, United States - 20040719_149 ...
CTGTGCGGCTTGATTGCTTACTGCCGCCGTCCATCAAAACCGTCTTTGGGCTTGGACGAGTACCTGCCCTTGCCCGCCTAACCCGAATTCACGTTAACACAAGAACCTGACGCTGCTCGGCAGTCAGGCAACGCAGTGCGGCTCGAACGTGCTGCTGTTCGAAGCGTGTCTCAGCGGCGCTTTCGGGATTCGCATTTCCATCTGTCATCATATTTTCTGAAAGTTCAACTGTTGGGAAGGGTTGACGGCGGTATAAATCGGTGATCCAGTTATGAGCTATTCGATACAGATAGGCTTTGAGATAACCATCTGGACCTCCGCCTGCGCGCAAAGCAAGCAAGAAACGCTGGAATGTATCCGCCACGCATTCCTCAGCCAGTTCAGGGTTGCCCAGCAGCCGCATAGCATAGGCATAAAGCGCTGTACTGTAACGATCATAAATCTCGGTTAACGCCTGCCGATCAAACTGCCTTGCTGCATGCAGCAACTCATCTTCTTGGGTACCCATTGTTCTACCTGTTAAGACGCCGATTCTTCTCAAAGGATATGCCTTATATGCGAATATATCACCATTTGAGTAAAGACGATCTCCTTTAGTTCAAACCTTCACAATCTTTCCAATTTATCTTCACAATAACTTTACATGGATAGCTTATTATCATAGCAAATGAGACGTCTTGAGTCTGAATAAGGTGTCATGAGAATAAACATTTGGAAATCTATGGAGGTAAGAAAATGACTCAGGTGAGTTCGTTATCAAAAACTACCCAGCGTAACTGGGGAATTAATTTGCTTCTCTTTGTGAGTGCGCTGATCGCTTCTATCACAGGTATTTACTTTCTCTTTTTACCGGCAGGGGGCTATCGGGGAGGGAGAAATCCTTTTTATGGTGTTACAGTCTTGTTTGAGCGGCAGACATGGGATTTGTTGCACACGTGGGGCGGGATTGCCATGATTGCTGTTGCTGTTGTTCATTTTGCAATTCACTGGAAGTGGCTTGTCAATACAGCAAGACGCTTGCTCAAAGGATTAACCGATCCCTGCTGTACTCCTCTCAATCCACGCGCCCGCTTCAATATCACCATTAATGCGGTGGTTATTGTCAGCTTTCTGTTGACTGCAATCTCGGGTGTATACTTCCTGTTTTTTCCTTCCGGACGCTATGGAGTTCCTGACCCGGGGGTATTATTCAGCCGGACGACATGGGATGTTCTGCATACCTGGTCTGGGATTATTCTGATTTCTGCCGCCATCATCCATTTTGTCATTCACTGGCAATGGGTGGTCAAAGTTGCCAAGCGTCTTTTCAATTCTGCACCGGTAAACGATAGCCCTGTGATGGAAGTTTCGTGAGCCGTACTGGACGTCAAAATTCATGAGCTTACAAGTACACTCGAAAGGATATGAGCAAAATGGTAAAGAATATTCTTATAACAGTCTCTGTTATTGCTGTCGTTGCTGTTCTGGTAATAGGTGGAATTAACCGCACCAGCGCGATTCTAGGCAGGGATCAAACTCGATTTGGTGCATATGAGTACAGCGGGCAAACACAAAGGCTTGGCGCTCGTAATGATGATTTCAGTAAAAATCGGGGATACCCTGGCAGGAATATCGGTCGTCAAGATGGACACCCCGAAAAGTTCGGCGGCGGGAAGATACAAGTCACCGAATGGTTAACGGTTGAGGGTGCAGTAAAAGCTGTTGATAACAATATCTTGACAATTGCAACCACTACCGGCGGAACCATCACAATTGAAAATCGGGCCTGGTGGTTTGTTCAGGAACAGGGTTTTCAGGTTGCTGTTGGTGATTTGCTGCGCCTGCGCGGTTTCAATGATAGCATTAACGGCAGTTTTGAAACTGTTCAAATGGAAAACTTAACCAGCGGTCAAACTGTCTGGCTGCGTGACGAAAGCGGCAAGCCGCTCTGGTCAGGACGTGGTCGCAGTGGGTAGCGACAGATGCGGATTGACACGGTGGGGGGGTCATCATGACCCCTCCTTTTGTTTTGTCTGCTCTCCAATTGCCTGAAATGACATTTTCTCCCCTGCCAGAAATGGCTTAACCCGCTCGCCGAATGCAGTATGCAAGGCGAACTGTGCCTTGTTTCCCGTACAGTGATTCAGGCGATAGGTTTGAATCTCTGGGAATTCCTCTTGCAATGTCTGAATCGTGCTTTTCAGGCGTTCTTCGCTGGCTGGAGCAAGATGGCTGCCGCCCATAACCGCCACGATGGGACGGTCAAACAGCCGCCGTCCCTCGCGCAGCGTGTTGATCAACCCAGAATGTCCACACCCCAGTAGCACTACCAGTCCTTCGGTCGTTTGAATAAACAAGGCTCGATCATCGTCAAAGGGATCAACCAGTAATTCGTCACCTCTTCGGCACAAAAAATGTGATAAAGGCGTCTCAAAATCCACTGTGAGCGGGATACGACCGCTAAATGTGACTCCTGCCACAATTTGGATTGGTTCATTAGAGAGAATAACATCCGTCCTTTCACGTACTTCTTCTTCTCTCATTGGGATACCAATCGAGCGCAGCAAGCTGCCGCGTTGGACGGAATACTTTGCCTCAAATACCTGCGGTGCTGCAACCAAGCACAATCTGCGGCTGGCGATTGATAACAAATGAGGCAAACCGCCCGTGTGATCGTAATGTCCGTGACTGAGAACAATGTGGCTCAATCGCCTGAGCGACTTTTTCAAGACCTTTAGATTGTGTGCGAGGACCTCCGCACTGCTGCCCGTATCAAAAATGAGTTGGGTTTGTGGGGTTTCTATCAACCACGATAGACCGTTTTCTCCCCACACGGACGGTCCGAACAGCACCTCGTTGTTTATTAGACAGGTGATGGTTATTCTCTCAACCATAACAGCCTCATGCAATGATTATAACTTCACTACTCTACTTTCGGGTTGGTGTCCAAAGGCCCCTGTCCCGAGACAGTGTCTCGGGACTAACATTGTTTGGTGAACAAACTGAAGCTGTGCAGGATTGTATTGATTTGTTTCTAAGGAGGGCAACGGTTTTTTTGTTTGTTTTGTATACCAGTGCGATATTGCCGATTCAAAACAATCGTTGCATAAACATTGCTCTTTTGCAACCTTACAAATTTGTAAGGTTGCAAAAGGTTACAACGCCTCATCTAACAAATCCGTTAACGTTGCCGAGACGAGCTGTTTCTATAATCGGGTTGGATTGGAGAAGGGATGTCAGTCCAGTATCAGTAAAAAATTCAGAGGAGGTTCTGTCTTTTGAAAGCATTACCAATGATGAAGTACCTTTGTGTTTGTGCGACATTTCTTATTCTGGTGGGATTGGCGTGTAATCTACCAGTGTCAGCCAGTTTTGCAGAATCGCCTGGTGATAGCTCCGTGATATTGCTCAATGATCCGGGACAGGAATTAAGATCTGATAAAACAGGGATTACCAAAGAGGTGTCACAATCTGAAGATGTTCTCTTTCGAACTTCCCTTCAGATTGTTGATGCGGATATGCAATTTAAAAATGAGACGCAACCAACAGCATTTTTCACTCCAACCTCGCAATATCCCTGGGATACGAGCACAATATTGCAGGGTGGGGCAACAGCACGACCGAATGGAACACCCTATATGTCAGCATTTGAACCCACTGCCACCCCAGCGGTCATTGTTGATTCTCAGATTTCATTATCTACCCAACAATCGGCTGTTGTGGTGCAAGCGTCTCCCACGTTACAACCAACTGTTACGCAGCCTACCCTGGTGACGCAGGCTACAGTTGTAAAGATGTCATCCTCGATTAACAGTAGCGGTTTGTTTTCGGCCCTTTCCCACTGGCTTTCCCGGAAAAAATGGCCAAAGCCGACGCAGGTTTCACCCACTGTAACCCCAAGGTTGCCAATTGTTGCTACGCTTGAGCCAACTGTGGTTTTATCTCCTTCGGCTCAGCCAACAGGTGTAACTCTATCGCCAACTGAAACTCCTGTGCTTCCGAATCCTACCCAGCCTCCGGCGACCGCCACACCCTTGTTGCCTACACCAACACGATTGCCGCTAACTGCAACGCCCTTGCCGCCTACGCCAACCTCTGTGCCGCCCACAGCAACGCTTCCGGCTTCTGCACCTGCGAGTGATGGTTTCTACTGGTCTACGGGTTTTGAAACTGGTAACCTTAGCGAGCTTGAAGCCAACAGCTATGGCGGTTTTGTCAATCAGGGTAATGGTACCTACAAGCTGATGAATTCTCCGGTGCATTCTGGCAAGTATGCTGCCGCATTGACCATTGATACCAGCCAGTCTTCCCCGACCGGTGCCCACGCTGCTTACATGTTCTTCTGGAAGGAATTGCCCGGTGAGGCTTACTATTATTCAGCCTGGTATTACATCCCATCCGGTACAGTGCCAGCTGAGTGGTGGAATATCTGGCAGTGGAAATCAACGTATGATGGCAATTCTAATAACAGTCAGCGCATCTTTTCCATTGGCGCTCGACCACTGAATAGCGGCTTAGGGCTGTATATGGTGCAACGGTTACCAGATGGGAGTAAAGTCAATTACAATGCAGCGCGCAATATCCCGCTTGATCAGTGGTTTCACATTGAAGGATATTATCGTCAGGCGTATGATACCACCGGTCAGGTAACTGTCTGGCAGGATGGCATTGAGGTTTTCAATATTACGAATGCGCAGACTGTGCTGAGCGACCTGACGGTGGACTGGAGCGTTAACAGCTATTCCAATCAGATTTCACCCAGCCCTTGCACGATTTATGTGGATGATATTGCAATCAGTTCCAGTCGCATAGGGCATTAGAATTTTTAAAGGTTATAGCTTTCGACAGTGCCAGTTGAGGGGCAGATAAGCTCTCTCAACTGGTTTGTTTTCTCTATATTTGCTGACTCAGAAGGTTCGTTACAAAATCGCAACACTTTGTTTTGCCGCAATTGAATGAGGGCTAAATTCGTGTAAAATGGTATAAATCGTGTCACTTGAATTTTATTCCCAAGTGACATTAATGTAATGTTTGGGTTTTTTTAATCACAGAGAGGTGGGTTACGACTGGCTTTCTCTTTGAATACAGGCTAATTTTCCATGAAAGAGAAGTTTTTGATGATGTGCTCTCTCCGCTGGATGTTCTTAATGGCGTTTCTCATCCTGCTAACTGCGTGTCAATCTGTTTGGCAAACGCCGATAATGTCATCGCCTTCACCGCAAAACACAGTTAGAGCAACGCCAAATTATCTGGAGACACGCACGCCGACCAGTACAATGAGGGCTACTGTGTTCCATACCGAAACCCCTATTCTGCCTTCAACAGATGAACCGACACGAGGCGGTTTTTTTTGGTCCACTGGTTTTGAAACTGGCGATTTGAGCGAGTTGCAGGCAAATGACTTCGGCGGTTTTGTCCGTCAGGGAAACGGCGCTTACTGGTTGACCAATTCACCAGCGCATTCGGGCAATTACTCGGCTGCATTAACCATTGATACCAGCCAGTATTCACCTACTGGTGCCCATGCGGCTTATTTGTTCTTTTGGAAAGAATTGCCCGAACAGGCTTATTATTATTCAGCCTGGTATTACATTCCTTCGAATGTTCGTCCAATCGGTTACTGGAACCTCTGGCAGTGGAAATCCACCAATGATGGTAATTCTGACAATAGCCAGCGTATTTTCTCGGTTGGCGCCCGAGTACAGGGCAATGGGCTGGGGTTGTACATGGTGCAGCGTTTACCAAATGGAGAAAATTTCAATTACTATCAGGTGCGTAATATTCCACTCGACCAATGGTTTCACATTGAAGGTTATTACCAACAGGCTCTTGAACCTGCAGGGCAGGTGATTGTGTGGCAGGATGGCGAGGAAGTATTTAGGGTTGACAATGCGCAAACGGTTCTGAGTGACTTGTCAGTGGATTGGAGCGTCAACAATTACTCGGACCAGATTATGCCTAGTCCTTGTACAATTTATGTAGATGATATTGCCATTGGTAAACAGCCTATTCTCAATTGACCAGTGAGGAAAAAAGATGGGCTTGCGATTTCGCGATACACCTTATACGCTGCCCCAGTTTATCTTGAAGCGCACGATGGATTGTGTAGGCACAATCTTGGGGATGGTGGTTATCCTGCCCCTGATGGCTATCGTTGCGCTGGCGATACGTCTGGACTCACCAGGCCCAATTTTCTTCAAGCAAAAACGAGTTGGGTTGAATGGCGCACTCTTCGACATGTACAAGTTTCGTTCGATGTACCACAATGTTGATGAAACTCTTCACCGGCAACATATTGCGGCTTATGTTTCGGGGCAGCTTGATGTGCAATCTGGGGTAAAGCTTAAGGACGATCCGCGTGTTACGCGCGTGGGAAAGTTTATTCGCCGTCTGAGCATAGACGAGTTGCCGCAGTTATTCAATGTCCTTCGAGGGGAGATGAGTCTTGTTGGTCCGCGTCCGCTTCCGGTTTATGAGGTGGAGCAATTTGATCTTTGGCACAGTGAACGGTTGAAGTTCCTACCTGGAATGACCGGGCTCTGGCAGGTTACGGCACGCAGTCAGGTTTCTTTTGACGAACAATTGCGGCTTGACATTCGTTATATTCAGAATTATTCCATCTGGTTGGATATCAAAATTCTGTTAATGACAATTCCAGCGGTGTTTTCCAGACGCGGGGCGGGTTGAAGAAATCTATGCCTGATTCGCTGCTTTCCCGCTTTATTTCCGGTACATTTTTCATCAGCCTGGCAAAATTTGTGACGGTTTTTCTCGGTTTCGCCAGCATGATCATTTATGCACGCTGGATACCCGAAGCGGAATATGGCAGCTTTGTGCTTTTGCAGGTGATTATCGGTTTTGCGGTTAGCTTGAGCAATCTTGGCACCACCACCGCTGCTATCAAGTTCATTGCCGGCAGTGAGGATGAGAGGGAACGATACACACTAATTAACTCTTTCCTCATGTTCGTTGCCGTGATGTTGATAGTTTCCAGTGTGCTGATCCTGATTTTTCGTAATCTGATTTTTCAAGCTTTGGGATCAGCGCTGGACAGCCGTTTTCTGATCTATTTGCCATTGTTGTTGTTTATTGAAGGATTGCTCGCAGGTTATGGTTCTGTTGCTAGCGGGCTGTTCAAGTTCAAGCTTGTCAGTGGGGTTGAATTGACAAGCAGCGTTTCGAGCATTGTCATTACGGTTGTGTTGGTTATCTGGCTTGGACAGGGTATCATGGGCGTTGTCTGGGCAAGGGTGCTTTCCAGATTACTTTCGCTGTTGTTGGGTATTTGGGGGCTTGGGTTGCGTCCTACCTTGCAGGTCAGTTACCAAAAACTGAAGGTATTGTTGAAGTTCTCGTTTCCGCTGTTTCTCAATCGTATCCTCAATTTTCTTTTTTCCCGTGCTGACACAGTAATTATTGGGATTCTATTAGGTCCGGCAGATATCGCGTTTTACGAGTACGCCCGCAAAATTCCGGAAAGCGTTAATATGATGTTTGAGTCTCTGCTGGATGTCTATTATCCTTATCAATCAAAGTTATATGCTAATGGCGAGTACAAACGCGTTTCTTCGCTGCTGAATCACACTAACAGGCTGGTAACTTTTTTGGGTGCTTTGGGCGCGTTGGTTGCTTTTGGTTTTGGGACTGTGATTTATCGTACGCTCTTTTCTGAGCGTTATCTCCCCAGTGTCCCCATTTTCTGGGTAATGATGGTTGGCTTGATTTTCACCATGCTTGATTCAATGTTGGGGTATTCACTGGTGGGGTCAGGCGCTTCGGATAAACCACCGATTATTAATGTGTTGCGAACAATTATTAGCTTTGCGGCATATTTTTTGCTTATTCCCAAAGTGGGAGCAATTGGCGCGGCGTTAGCAGGGCTGATCAGCACCATGGCGGTCAATCCTGTCAATGTTTTGTTTCTACACAGACGATATATTGTTGTGAATGTACTGGACTATGTTAAACCCCTGCTAATTTTGGGCGCTTGTGCTGGGGTAATGCGTCTTCTGGATTCTTATGGCTATCCACTATATACGGCGGTTATTGTGCTGTATTTTGTCACCAGCTACGCCTTTTCTGTTTTCACTCGCGGCGATATTCAAATTGCTTTGCATGAAACCTGTAATCTTTGGGCGCGGGTACGTGCCATGTTTCAGAGTCGTAAAACTTCTTCACTATTAGTAGACAACAAACTAGTGTTTGACTCGTATGCAAATGATAATTCATCCGAAGGCCATTATTTGAATGTTCTGTTTATTGCCCCCTATTTCCCTTATCCCCCAACAGCGGGCAATCCGATCCGCAACTATAATTTGCTTAAGCGTATCGGGCGTCTGCATAACGTTTGGTTGTTGACCTTTGATGACCAGAATATCCGCTCAGAGTATATCGAGCACTTGAAAACTTTTTGTCAGGATATTATTCTGGCTAAACCACCTGTTGTTTATGGAGCGCTGGATAGACCTTGGGAGTTTGTTGCTTATCTGGCTTCGGGTACACCACCCGATTTGCGTTTTTATCACTCTGAAGATATGGCAAATGCTATTCGAAGTCTCTGCCAGCAGATTGATTTTGACATTGTTCAAATTGAAGATTCTTACATGGGACTTTATCTTAACCAAGTCCCTAAGGCTCTGCACCCTAGAAGTGTCCTGACCTTTCATGATATTGTTTTCGAGAAACAGGAGCGCATGGCGAAAATCGAGCGCAGATTGCTTCGCAAACTTCGCCTGTGGTTTGATAGCCGGGTAATGCGCCGTTGGGAGCCGTTCTTTGCAGGGCGTTTTGGATGTTGTGTAACGGTTTCGGAGCGTGATCGGGAAGTTCTCCACTCATTGAATCCCGATCTCAAGGTGGTCACGATCCCCAATGGCACTGATACTCACCTGCTTCAACCGCTTGCTGAGCCCCTTGGACCGCCTGCTATTATCTTTGTTGGCAGTATGGGCTATCCCCCTAATGCTGACGCAGCTATTTATCTTTGCCGGGAGATTCTTCCAATCCTGTGGCGCAGGGTGAGCGATTTACAGACCTGGATCGTTGGCAACCGCCCCGGATTAGAGCTGCTGAAATGGCAGAGTGATCATATTCACGTTACTGGATTGGTTGACGATGTTGTGCCGTATTACCAAAAAGCTCATGTGTGCGTGATTCCGCTACGAGCAGGCGGGGGTACACGCTTGAAAATTTTGGAAGCTATGGCGCTTGGCAGACCGGTCGTCTCCACAAGTATTGGTTGCGAAGGGCTGGATGTGGTGGATGGCCGTCATCTTTTAATTGCGGACACCGCCGAAGCGTTTGCGGATGCAGTTCTGCGACTGCTACAAGACGATGTTTTGCGCAGCCAAATTGTCGCTAACGCGCTTGAGCTGGTGCGCAATGTCTACGATTGGGATATCATTGCTGACCGGCTTATGAGGCTCTATTTGGAACTTACGAACCTTCCTGATGGACAACAGCCTTTTCAAAGGGGTGGAAAATATGGACGAGTCTAAAAAAATCTCTTTGCAGACACCTCATGTTTATTGGATTGTATATGATGATCTTACGCAGAAACTTTCCAGCGCCTCGCGTCTGGAAATCACCCGCGAATTGCGCGAGATGGGTTGGAAAGTGACTCTGGTTTCGATTGGGGAAGATGGTTTACGGACGATAGAGGGGGTTGAGAATTATTGTATCAACGTGCCAGCGATTTATTTGCTAGGACAGGTGATGTTTCATGTTAAAGCCATTCTCCACATGCGGCACGTCCAACCGTCTCCTGATGTGGTCTTTTTTACGCAGGACTCGTTGCCCTATATGTTGCTGTTGCGATTCTGGCGAAACCTTATCGGCAAACGGCGTCCAATTTATGTAATGGATACCCGCACGCTGCACATGCCGGATATTAAGAACGAGACGCTGCGCGGCAGGTTGCGCCGCTGGTTTCTCGAGCTGATGAATAAAATTGCTAATTACTGGACGGACGGTCAAACGGCGATTACAAGTCGTATGGCTGAAAGCCTCAAGATCCCTGAGCAGAAATTATGGGGGGTGTGGACATCAGGTGTTCACCTTGACCAGTTTGCGCCGGCGATTACTGCCCGGCAATGGCCTGGGCAGGGAGACCCAATTCGCTTGCTTTATGTTGGTTCACTCAGCCTGGAGCGGAATATTCACAGCCTGTGTCAGGCAGTCATCCGGGCTAACCAGATGGGTATGAAATTTATCTTTACTGTTGTGGGTTCAGGCGAAGCTCAGAGTTATCTAGAGCAAATTGCCCGCGACTCCGCCGGCGGTGTGATTGTTAGAGCTCCTGTGCCACGTCATGAGGTGCCGTCTGTGCTGGCGGAGGGGCATCTCGGTGTATTACCTTTCCCAGATGAGGAAAAATTTCGTGTTAGCAGTCCGATCAAGCTGTTTGAGTATATGGCTGCCGGGTTGCCGATTCTTGCCACGCGTATCGTTTGCCATACGGACGTGGTTGGTGATGAACCGTTTGTTTTTTGGGCAGATCAGGCTGATCCGCAGGGTTTCTTAGCTGTGTTACAGCAAATCTGGAACAATGCAGGTAGTCTATCGCAGATGGGGCAGCAGGCATCCGTTGCAGCTCAAAACTGGACTTGGCGCAGTTCTGCACTGCGGTTGAAAGCTGCCCTTGAAAAAGGTTTGGAACTTCACACTTCGTGATATTTGGTTGAGGTTTTTTTGATGCGCGTTTTAGTGATCACCAATCAATTACCTACCCCTGAGCGACCGGCGACAACCACCTCGATTGCCCGTCAGATTGATTCGCTGCGTGCGGCGGGTGTACAAGTGGATATTTGCGAGATTCGCGGCGTAATGATCTTGAAATATTTTATTTCCTTGCCAGAGATATGGCGTAGGGTTCGATATGTTGATCTGCTTCATGCTCATTATGGTTATTGTGGTTGGGTAGCGCGACTGCAGTTTAGTCGCCCTGTTGTGGTGACCTTCATGGGGTCGGACGTTCTGGGCTCCAGAATGGAAAATGGTCGGATGAATTTTTGTAGCTATATCGAAATATTTCTCAACAAGGTTTTGGCGCGTCTGGTAGACGCAGTGATTGTCATGACCACACAAATGGCGCAACGGCTTGAGCCTGTGCATTCGCATGTGATTTCCTACGGCATTGATATAGAACGCTTTCGCCCGATGGATAAAAGGCTGTGCCGCGAACAGCTTGGCTGGCACCAGGATCATCGGTACCTTTTGTTTCCCGCCAACCCGAATGATCCCAATAAAAATTTTTCAATGGCTTGGAAGGTTTTTGAACAGTTGAAGGAGCGCATAAATGAGCCGATGGAATTGGTAGCTTTAAAAGGCGTTGCGGCTGATCAGGTGCCGCTTTATATGAACGCCTGTGATTTGATGTTCATGGTTTCTCATAGCGAGGGTTCACCGAATGTTGTTAAAGAGGCAATGGCATGTAATCTGCCGGTTGTAGGGGTAGCGGTGGGGGATACGGCAGAGCTCTTGAGCGGTGTGTCAGGCTATCGCGTGGTTGAGCGGGATGTAAACGCCCTGACAGACGCTGCTTATCAACTCCTGATGAGTCCTGAAGATGTGGAAGGACGGGAGGCTTTGTTACAAAAGGGGCTTGATCTGGCGCAGGTGGCTTCTAAACTGATTGAAGTATATAGAGAAGTGTTACAATGAACGTTTATTGGTACGAACAAAAAGGGATGTTGGGCGATCTGCAGGATTTTGAGATTTTGGTGTCGGAGTCAGCGAACGATCCGATTTGGGACTCATTTGTCGAAAGTCACCCACATGGTCAGTATTCACAGACCAGTCTGTGGGCGCAGGTCAGAGCAGAGCAGGGTTGGCAGCCAGTGCGGATACTGGTTAAAGTGGAAAACCGCATTGTGGCTGGAGTGCAGATGCTTGTCAAGCCCGCGCCGATCGCTGGCAAAGTTGGTGCAGTCTGGCGAGGACCCCTGTACAGTTGTGGTGAAGCGGGACTGATCAGAATAGTTTTAGAAGTCATGATCAATACCTGTAAACATCTTGGCATTCGCTTTTTGACGATTAGTTTGCCCTCTGAAGATACCCATCTTGTAGGGGAGGCAAGAAAATTTGGCTTTAACGAGAATCTACTAGGAGATATTGATTCCCGATGTGAAATTATGATTGATCTTTCATCTAGCTTGGAAGATATTCTTGCACGGATGTCATCTAAACGCCGCAAAATCATCAGGTGGGCTGACAAGCGTGGTATTGAGATTCGCGAAGGTACAGCCGGCGATATAGATACTTTTTATGAATTGCACCTGATAAGTGCGGAACGACAGGGTTTTTCCCCTTATCCAAAAAGATTTTATCAAAAGTTATGGCAGGTTTTTGCACCATCTCAGCGCGTTAAGTTATTTATTGCCGAACACGAGGGACAACCGGTCAGTGCGCAAGTCAACATCCTTTTTAGAGATACGGTAAGCGCTTATAAGATTGGCTGGAACAGACAACATGCCAATCTATATCCGAACGATAAGCTTGACTGGCACACAATATGTTGGGCAAAGGCGCAGGGATATCGCTGGTATAACTTTTTGGGTGTTGAGATACCGGTTGCCGAAGCTTTGCGTAAGGGATTGCCGATTCCGCATGATCACAAATATACCTACAGCCACTATAAACTTAACTTTGGTGGGCAGCCTGTTTTTTATCCTCCGTCGTATGAGCGCGCACTTATACCGGGCGAGAGATGGTTGTATTGGATCCTTTTCGACAGGCTGATCAAAACCTCAGTTATCAGATGGGCGGTCCATCGTTTAATAAAGATAGCTATTGGATAAGATGAGACTATCAGAGAAGATAAACTTTTTGAGATGGAATTGGATAAATATGATAATTATTATGTTGAAACATGGAAAGGGTGTTAACTTGGCTATCCGCGCTTACAAGGGAGGAATCTGGTGAGTTTTGATGTATCGTCTCAAATTTCTGAAGGATTGGAAGATCCTGAATGGGATAACTTTGTTTGGAACGTGCCGGACGGACATTATACACAGAGAAGCTTGTGGGGGCAAGTTAAGTCCATTCAAGGCTGGCGATCTTTTCGTCTTTTACTTAAGAGGCGTGGCGAGATTATTGCGGGGACACAAATTTTTGTTCGTCCCATGCCGCTTTTTGGTTTGATCGGCTATATCTCAAAGGGTCCACTTTTTAGGGAAGATGATCAGGCATTGTTCGGACACTGTCTTAGGGAGATCCAGCGGTACTTATGTGCCCAGAACGTTCAATATTTTGTTCTTCAGCCGCCTGATCATGGAGATAAAGTCGTTGAACTGCTGATCGAGATGGGCTTTCAAAAGAGTTCACAGGGTGACATTGAGAAACCCGCTACAATCCTGTTAGATATCAGCCTTGACCCTGAAATTATCCTCACCACTCAGATCAAATACAAAAAGCGTAATGCAATCCGCCGTTCACAAAGAACCGGCTTGTTATATCGTCGGGGTACAAAAGCAGACCTGGAATTCTTTGCCAGACTACACCAAATGACTGGTGAGCGGAATCAATTTCAGGTGCAGTCGAAGGCATTTTTTGAAAAATTGTGGGATGTGTTTGAGCCGCGTCAGCAGTTGGCGTTACTGATAGCAGAGTATGAGGGAGAACCATTGGCTGCCAGTCTTGTCCTGGCATATAAAGACACCGCTTACGGTTATCGGATTGGCTGGTCTGGCAGGCACAGCAATCTGTGTCCCAATGAAGGTGTAATCTGGTCTTCTATACTGTGGGCAAGGGAACAGGGATACCGCTGGTTTGATTTTGGCGGTATTGATACAGAAGCAGCTCGAGCAGTCTTAAATGGGCAGGAGCTACCCGCTCATTTGCTGAATACTTATAGTGAGTATAAACTTCATTACACAGAACAGATTGTAATGTATCCCGAAACATATGAGTATATTTGCAGCCCGTTCTTCAGATGGCTATATGTAAGAATATTTTGTTATTTCCGTCCTGTGCTGATGTTCGTTTATCGTCTCTATCGAAGGAGGTAAAGTGAAGCCGGGGCGATAGTTTATGACCCTCTCTAAATTGATTGTTGAGATAGGTATATTCTGTTGTTTTACTTCGTTACGCGTTATTTTTATAACTCACCTTACGCAGATTTGAGTAAACTTGGTGTATGAAAAACGGCAAACTCCTGGACTTGTACAGCGACTATCTGATAAGCGCCTTTGGGCAAACCACCGCGACCGGGCTGTCCTCCCTGTTG
>Ga0308390_1001666_pt1 | contig 14179 bp, 8 predicted proteins | sample Hotspr2Sample149_FD_202358 | JGI IMG/M metagenome (GOLD analysis project Ga0308390, IMG submission 202358) | Hot spring phototrophic mat microbial communities from Mushroom Spring, Yellowstone National Park, Wyoming, United States - 20040719_149 ...
TGGTTTCCTGCAGTTGCTCGGGATTCATTTCGCCGAGACCTTTGTACCGCTGAATGGTGAGACCCTGCCGGCCCAGTTCCATGATCCGGGCGTGCAGTTCAAGCAGGTCGGCCGCCTCTGAGGCTGCCGCTTCGCCACCGTCTTTTTCTTTCATCGGAATCAGGCGGTAGGGTGGTGATCCTGCCAGCGTCACCGGGTCGGCTTCCGAAAGCAGGCTGGTGAATTCATGGCTTTTGAAGAAGGCCAGGTCCACCTCGTCTTTCGCCCGCGGACGATATCCTCCTGTCTTCGAGCCGTTCCCGTTGCCGTTAGCCTCCAAGAGATCGGGTTGCGTCGCGGAAGAATCGTAAAACCTGGCGTCCGCCCCGAAGATGTTGGCCAGCACGACATCCGGGATATTTTCCGGATGAAGGTATTGTTCCCGGGGCAGCCGCAGGCATTGTTCCAGGGCTTCAGGCGATACGCCGTATACCCGCTTCAGCCGCCCGATTTTCTTCTCCCGCTCGCGGGCCTGACGAACGGCGCGCAACAGGGTTTTCACGTTGAGAGTCCTGGGGGATTCACTGCCTGTCGATACCACCTTGTGGGTTTCCAGCACCTTTTCATAAACGAATTCTTCGAATTCCGCTTCCGTGTTCACGTACCGCGAGTCCTTACCCTTGCGGATCAGGTACAGCGGCGGCTGGGCGATATACAGATGCCCGCGGCGGATCAGTTCGGGCATCTGGCGAAAGAAGAACGTCAGCAGCAGTGTGCGGATGTGCGCTCCGTCCACGTCCGCGTCGGTCATGATGATGACCCGGTGGTACCGGAGTTTGGTGATGTCAAAATCGTCCGGACCGAAACCGGTGCCCAGGGCGGTGATCAGCGAGCGGATTTCATTGTTTTTGAGCATCTTGTCCACCCGGGCTTTTTCGATGTTGAGCACTTTGCCCCGAAGGGGGAGCACCGCCTGAAATCGGCGGTCCCGGCCCTGTTTCGCGCTGCCGCCCGCGCTGTCGCCCTCCACGATGAACAGTTCACACACTGCGGGGTCGCGTTCCGAGCAGTCGGCCAGCTTGGCGGCCTGACCGAGGCTGTCCAGCGGACTTTTCCGTCGGACCAGTTCCCGGGCCTTGCGTGCGGCTTCCCGGGCCCGAACGGCCTCGATGGTCTTCTGCACGATCCGGTTTGCCGTGGTCGGATTTTCCTCGAAGTAGGTCTGCAACTGCTCGTACACCAGCGAATTCACAATCCCCTGTACTTCGCTGTTGCCGAGTTTCATCTTGGTCTGCCCCTCGAACTGGGGATTGGGTACCCGGACGCTGACGATAGCCGTCAGCCCCTCCCGGGCGTCGTCGCCGGAGATCGTGTAATTTTCCTTGTCCCGTTTGGAAAGGCTACTCTTTTTCAGGTAATCATTCAGGCAGCGGGTCAGGGCGGTGCGGAAACCGGTCAGATGGGTTCCCCCTTCATGGGTATTGATGTTGTTCACAAAACTGGACACGGTTTCAGAATAGGAGGTGGTGTATTGCAACGCGACCTCCACTTCCACGTTATCTCTCGACGCTTCCATGTAAATGGGCTTGCTGTGCAGGGTTTCCTTGTTTCGGTTGAGCCAGGTGACGTACTCGACGATGCCGCCCTTATAGTGGAAAGTCACCGCTTCCGCGTCCATACGTTCGTCTTCGAAAATAATCTTGAGCCCTTTGTTGAGAAAAGCCAGTTCCCGAAGACGGTTCAGCAGAATCTCCGCGTCAAAGGTGGTTTCCTCAAAAATTTCCGAATCCGGCAGAAAAGTGATGCGCGTGCCGGTCCTGTTCGATCGGTCCCGTTTTTCCAGGGGTATTTTTACTTTCCCCCGCTCGAAGGCCATGAACCATTCAAACCCCTCACGCCACACCCGAGCCTCCAGCCACTTAGACAGCGCGTTCACGCAGGATACCCCCACGCCGTGGAGACCGCCCGAAACCTTATAGATGTTCTGTTCAAATTTGCCCCCGGAATGCAGTACCGTCATGACCACTTCGAGGGCCGATTTCCCCTTGTAGGAAGAATCTTTCAGCGGAGCGACGGGAATACCTCGGCCGTTGTCTTCCACGGTGACGCTGTTGTCAATGTGGACCGTGACCCTGATGGTGGTACAGAATCCCGCCAGCGCCTCGTCCACGCTGTTGTCCACCACTTCGAACACCAGATGGTGCAACCCGCGCAGACCCGTGTCGCCGATATACATCGCGGGACGTTTCCGAACGGCTTCCAGTCCTTCAAGAACCTTGATGTCATCCGCTGTGTAGGTGGAATTGGTGGCCATGCTGTACACCCTCGAAGTAGGTGGAAAAATTCCCTCGAGTCCGTCTTTTTGACGTTACTTTATAATAAGAACATTATACGCTTTTTCTGAGCCATTGGGCAAGAAAAATGTTGGGAATTAACACAATATTTTGTTTTAAGGCCGCAGGTTAATGGCTAAATTTTGTGTTTTTTGGATTTTTACCGCTCAGATCCGGCATGGCGGGTGGCCATAAATTGTTCCCACAGATCCCGGCGGATAAATACCCGCAAAAGCACCCCGGGACGAAGGGCCTGGGTCTCGGAAAAATAGTTTTCGCCCAGTTTTTCGGCCACCGCTCCGGCCGCTTCGCTTCCTGCGATGACCACAGGAACCGGCAACTGATCCGGTACCCGGGTCCAGTAGCCGACCCGGTTCAGACGGCGCAGATACCAGGGCAACGGCCAGTAATCACCGTTCAGCCGTACCACATAAACCGGCATGTCCCGGCCATCGGGGTGCAGGGTGCTCAGGGCGTAAATCCGTTCCTCCAGCCGTCGGATGGCTGAGGTGGTATGCGCGTAGACATAGGGATTCCGCGCGTCCGCGGGATAAACCGCATTGCCCAGCCAGGCCTGCCGGGCTTCCCATGCCATCGCGGTCAGTACGATCACGATGCCGATTCCCACGGTGGGTTTCCCCAACCGTCCGCACAGGTCGATAATCCGCTCGGCGCCCATGCCTGCCAGCACGCAGCACAGGGCCAGCGAGGTGAGGATGTTCCAGGGCGTCTTGTAGGGCGTGAACGAAAAGGCGGCCAGGCTGAGCCCCGCGAACAGCGCCAGAAAGCGGGTGGTCTGGTGGTCCGGACCGGCACAGGTGCCGTTCGCGGCCTGTTTTCTGAGGAAGGCGTCTACCCCCGAAAAGGCCGCGAGCGCGAGGACGGGGGCCTCGCTCCATCGGGGGCCGGCCATCGGCTGATACCACGTAAGCAGGTGGAGATAGTAATGCCAGGGTTTGTCATGGATACCGCTGGAGCCCTGTCCCCCCGCCCGGTGCAGGTAGGTGAAATACGCGGTGATCGAGTGCCAGATCCCGGGAAGATAGGTCAGAAAGGAGGAATAAAACAGGCCGGATACCACCGCCGCGGCGATCAGCGCCCATCCCATGTTGCAGGTCAGTTTCCGGGCGATCCGCGTCACACGCGGGTGGCGCGATGGGTCCCGCAGCCATCCATAAGCCCATGCGAGTGCGAAAGACAACACACTGGTGACCAGGAAATAGACAAAGGTTTCTTTGGTGGCGTGGGCCAGTCCTGCCGCAATGCCCAAGGCCAGCCATGGCGCCCGGCGGTCCGGATGCCGCCACAGAAGGGCAAAAGCCAGCGCCGCCGCGGTCACAAACAGGGTCAGCAGCACTTCCTGCACGTAATAGCGGCTGTAAAACATCACCCCGTTCGACAGGACCAGGAACCACGCAGACGCTGCTCCTGCGATTGGTCCCCCACAGAACCATCCCAATGTTCCCCCCGTCGCGATCAGCAGGATGCCCGCGATAGCCGGAACCAATCGGTACTGGCTGATTTCCGTATCGGCCAGGGTTGTGGAGCCTGTCAGCTGCAGGACGGGTACCGTCAGAAAGTAGAGGGTCGGCCCGTGATGTTCGTTGGGGTCATACCGGTAGGGCTCTCCTTCCAGCAGGCGCGCGGCTTTGACGGCCTGATTGGCCTCATCCCCGTGTACGACCCGCAGATCCAGCCGCCAGCACCGGCTTGCCGCTCCGGCCAGGATAGCCAGGACCAGCAGGCTTCCCCCCACCCAGTACCGCCATCGGCGTTGATGCCCCTCCGGGCAGTTCGGCACGGGATGTTCCCCTTATTGCATCGGATAGGCCAGCACCGTGCCCCGCCACTCCGGCCCCTGCACCCAGAGCAGCCATCCCCCGTCCGCCTGCTGCTGACCGCTGCCCGCTCCGTACTGGTAGGAACCATCCGGTAACTTGACTCCGGACCGGTCCCAGGGGGTATAGAAAAGGCCTTCATTACTCAGAATTTCCCCCCGGATCTCCAGTCCGTTCAAGAGTTTGGCAGCAAAAATAACGTCTGGTCCCTGAACCCGTACCGAAGCACATCCAACGTATTGCTCGCCGTTGACTCCACTGCTGGAAAACAACACATACCGGCCGGTGTGCAATGGCGTGACGGTCGCGTTCATCCGCGCGGTTGCGGCGTCCGTTTCGCTGGGCAACGGATCCACCTGTTTGACCAACGTTTCGAACGGCGCGGCTTTGGTCTGGTCATCCCAGTACAGGTGGGGTGAAACGGTGACCACGTTTTCGTCGGCCGTTTGCGGGCTGGTGAGCAGGTTCATGAGGCTGCCGGCGTTCAGGCCGACATAAAGCAGAATCAGCGCGCCCAGCACCGCCAGGGCGTTCCGGAGGAACGTATTGCGCTGTTCCGTGGCGAGTTCCCGCCCCTGCAGGGCTTCATCCGCCTGCAGACGCAGCTGCCGCTGGTCCCGGAGATTATTCCCGCAGTTTTTGCACAGCAACGTGCCTTCCGGATTGACCATCCCGCACTGGGCGCACACCGCGTCTGCGTCCAATACCTGATGCACAGCCCTGCCGCTGCCAGGCTCAGAAGCCGGCGGGGGAGCTGGCTGGGACCTGCCACTGGGTCGTTCCGGTATCATCCATACCTCCGCTGGACGCTTTTTACACTTTCAAACATTTCTTGTCAATATATTTTAATCGATTTGTCAATAAATTGCAATCATTTTTTGCGCAAGCCTGAAAAAATATCCCGTTTTCGCACGCCAAAACCAGCATTTCAAGAAGCTACCGCCGCAGACGAAAGAGTCCAGTATGACGGCGATGAGCTCGACTGGCATAGAGTGCCGGCAGGGACCCGGTCGCGCTTACCGGGGATGCCGCCGCCACGTCAACGGACTCCTGTGTATCGGGTCGCAGGTCGGGAAGAATGTCCCGGGTCGGTTGGCGGGCTGGTTCGATACGGACCACGGGAGAGGGGGGCAGGACGATGGGTTCTTTGCGAAACCATTCCACTGGTTCCTCTGATTCCGGATCCGGTCGCCGGTCCGGCTTGCGGTTGGGCAGCAGCGAGTAGCCGATGATGTCCCCCAGATCGAGGAAAAAGGCGATCAGCAGGAAAAAGATTTCCTTGAATCCGATGTGCCTCACATCGAACAGATTGGCAAACACGGCAAAAAGCGGGCTGTCCAGTTTGACCACCGGAGGCAGGGGAACATTGCTGTAGGCCGCGAGATCCTTAAGTATGACCCGCAGTTCAGCCTGCACGCCGTCAATTTCTGCCAGCGAAGCCATGGATGCGGTTCGCAACAGTTCATCCGCCTGTTTCTTGATGTCCATGGCCCGGTCGATCTGTTCCAGATCCACTTTAGCGGTTTTTTGCAACAGGTTAAGTTTGTAATCCTCCTCTTTGGCGTATTGGCCGTATCCTGCCGGCGCGCGCCGCAGTCCTTTGATTTCGGATTCCAGTTCACCCTCCTGTTTGGCGATGCTGCGCATCACTTCCGCGCGCCGTTCTTCCAGTTTGGCCACTGCCTCGGCCATGAAAGCCTCGTAAGTGCCCCGCATGCGGTCGGCCGAATACCGGAGGTAGAACTCCCGGTCGGCCGTGCGGTACAACACGTCCATGTTGAACACGATGGAGATAAAAGCGGTGATGGTCATGCCTGTCAGTCCGGCGATGCCCAGGCGTTTATGCCCGTCGATGATCGCCAGTTTCATGGCGAAGAGCATCAGCCCGATGGCTACCGACAGACCAAGGGCGATAATCGAACAGTTCCAGATACCGAGCGGTGTGGGAATCGGTATTTTGGGTTCCGGCAGGATCGAATCATTCAGGCTGGCGTAAGTGGTATACATGGAGACCACCGTCAGGAGCATCATGGCCGGAGTCAGCAGCAGCCGGATTTTGAGACTCAACCCCGCAGATTCCGCCTGGACTTGCATACGGTGTCCTCCTTTCCGTCATGAGTTGCCACCAGTAACACGGGATGTATCACCCCCTCGAGGCAAAACCCGCGTTACCCTTTTCAGCGTATATACCGTTTGGGCCGGAAAAGTTTCCTCATGAGGAATACGGTTACCGGACGGAATAAATGACGGCTCCGGTGGGCAGTTTCGGGAAAAAGTAGGTGGATTTCTGTGGCATCGGTTCGCCCGCCTCAGCACAGGCCCGAATCTGGTCCGGCGGCGTGGAGCGCAACAGAAACGCCACGGTGGCCTTACCTTGCATTACGGCCGCCACAGCAGTTCTGGCATCCTTTTCATACGTCAGGGGCACCTCAGCGGTGATGCCCAGCAGATGTTCCAGTACGCCCGCGTGCAGCAGGGCCACGTCCAGATTCCGCCAGGCTTCATGGCGGGCCGTGCCGAGCAGTACGCTGCGGTCTCCCCGGAAGGTGAGCAGCCAGGCCGGTCCCTCCGGCCATACCACACCGAAGCGTCCCTGACCAGACGCCACTTCGGTCAGTGCGGCTATGTGGTCGGGATCCTTTTCTTCAATCGTGAACCAGGGTTCCAACGCGGTCCGGACGGCCGTCCGATCCAGGGCGTGGCCTGCGGGAATCAGGCGGTGAGTGGGATACACGGCCAGCCCAGGATCTTCGAAAGCCACAAATCCCATCAGGGTGTAATCCCAAGGCTGCCGGCCGTCACAGATCCCAGTTTCCGCGCGCATCTTATCCCGGTACACGCAGGCGGTCCGAAACCGGTGGTGCCCGTCCGCGATGTACAAGGTCTGATTCTCGAGAGACGATACATCCAGGCATTCCGCCGGCACGCGCCACAACTGCTGGCGGGTTCCTTCAAAGGTCGTGAAAGCAGCGTCCGCCGGACGGTTTCGCAGGCCGTCAAAAACGGACTGCACCCTTCGGGTCGGATCGGTGTACAGCACAAATACCGCGCCCGGCACGGCACCCACCGCCTGGAGCAGACGTAGACGGTCCTCGAAAGGCTTGTCAAAAGTACGCTCATGACCCAGAATCCGGTTTTCTCCGGCCTCCGGCAGTTTGACCCGGGCGAAAAAGGCATGACGGGTCCGCTGCACGCCGCGGGGATCGACAAAGTCCTGCCGCAACAGATACCACGAGGGTTGATCGTCCTGTTTCAACGCCTGATCCGCAAGCCACCGCAGAAAATGCCGGGCCGCGGCGGCGTACGGATCCGGTTCATCTTCCGCGGGCTGGGGCAGAATAACGTGTACCATATTGTAAGGACTGAGTTGAGCCAGTTGATCCCGTTCAGTGGGAGAAATCACGTCATAAGGCGGCGTGATGACCCGGTCAAGAGGTCCGGTAACCGCGGGATCAAACCGCCAGGCGCGAAAAGGAGTGACGACAGCCATATCCGAGTTCCTTGCGTGATCGCTGGAGTAGAAGCAGCCCGAGTGGATACCATATTGTACGCATAGAAGGGGAATGAGATCAATCAGTATGCCTTGTTTTCGTGTTTTTCAAGTATTTCTCGAATCGGTGGCGGAACAGGAATCCCCTGTGCATCCAGTTTCTTGATCTCCGCGCGCGCGCGATCACGGTTCCCCTCAAACAGAGCCCGAAACAGGCCGTCATATTTTGCCGCCAGATCAGGAGATGCGGCAGTGATCTGCCGGTACCAGTGTTCCGCACCCTGCAGGTCGCCCCGCATGAGCGCCACCAGCGCGCGGTTTCCCAGGATATTCGGGTCACGTTCCAGTCCAGCCCGGTCGCAGGCATCCAGCGTGGCCCACGCTCCCTCCAGATCCCCGGAAAGCGTCTGAGCATAGGCGAGGGGGGGCAGGGCTTCCGTGAATTCGGGGTCCAGTTCGAGTGTCTTGCGCAGGAGTTGGACCGCGTGGGTCGCATCTCCCTGGCCTATGGCCGCCAGGCCATGCCGGAACGTACGGGTGGCTGCCAGTGCCTTGGAAACGAGCGATTTTTTGTCGCCGACTGCCAGCGTTTCCCTCAGCCGGCGCGTCAGTGGTCCGTAATCTGAATGCCGGAACACGGCCTCTTCAAGGAGGGCCCGGGCCTCGTCGGGCCGTACAGCCGCCACCAGCAGTCCCGCTTCCAGACAGGCCAAACCGTTCCGGGGATCCAATTGGGCTGCCGTGGTGAAGCCCTCACGGGCGAGGTCCTCCCGACGGTTCTTCAGGTAACCGTAACTGTCCCACATTTTCCGGACCGCACGGCCAGCCTGACGCAGGTCATCGGGATTTCCGGATTCCAGGGCGCGGACCGTGCCCTCATACAGTTCTCCGGCAAAAGCGCTTCGGGCCTGCAGCGCGCGCAACAGGGCAGAGGCTTCCTCCGTGCGGCCTGCCAATCCCTGCGCTAACGCGTAGTCTCCGAGGGCGTGCATGGTTTCATGTTCCAGATCCGCCGCGGTGTCCCGGGGGATTAGGTCCTCACCGGAAGCGGTGTCAGGCGTCCTGTTCACGCGGAGACGCCACAGCCACAGGGGTTCCACGGTTTCAAACCTCGCGCAAGGCGCCGGTGCGCCCGCTTTTCGCAGCACCGCGTCGACGGCTTCGGGCGGGGAATTGCTGAAGTATGGACCTGCCGCGAGTACCCACAGCGAAGGTGCGGGGTCCGGATGGGCGGTCTGGGTCTGCCGGTATTGCCACCAGTTGATGACGGCCTGAAGGGCATCGGGCGTTTCCGCCGCGGCCGTGGGCAGGGTCCAGGACCGGATTTCCGGATCCAGCCGGACATTCAGCAGGAATACGTCCCGCCACGTATGGTTGACTACGACCAGGGTGTCGACCGCTGGGAGTGCTTCCCGGGAGAGCAGTCGGGCGGCGCCCCGCCAGTCGGTCCGCCAGGGTCCGGGACGGGTCAGCAGGGCGCACAGCATGAGACCGGCAAACAAGGCCGCGGCAGCGGTCCGGGCGGATTTTCCGCTGACAGTTCCGAAGGCCATACCGCACAGCGCGTACAGGGCCAGTGCGGCGTGAACTGTGTACCTGGGCATCATACAGGGCCGCCACAGCAGTGAAAGCCCATACAGCGTAAGCGGCGGCAGGACCAGCCAGGTCAGGATCAGGCCCACGAAAAAACGAAAGTCCGGCGTACCCACCCGGCGGAGCAGGAATATCAGGAACCATCCGGTCAGCCCCGCGGCACCCAGGGCATACAGGATACCGGTCATCCCGGTAATGGGCATACGGGTAACAGTGTCAAGGGCTCGGCCCCATGCGCCCCAGTCCATCTGCCAGGTCCAGCGTGGCACGTCGTCCCAAAGAATGTCCGCGAGCAGCAGAAATGGATTCGGCTTGCGCATCCAGGTTTCTGTGGTCTCACGGGGCCAAAATCGCACCAAGGCCGCATAGATCAGCGACGGCGCGGTCAGAACCGCCATAAGGAACCCTCGGCGCGTCCAGAGCCGGACCGCATTTGGGCGCGCGAAAAACAGGTGGATACCCTGAGCCATGGCCAGCAGGGGCGCGAACGGATGGGTCCACGACAGGGCCAGCGTGGACGCCGCCCAGACCAGCAAAGCGCGCTGGCGCTTCCGGTCCGTGATGTGGGACGACGCGTCCAGACTGGCCAGCCAGGCCCACATCGACAGGGTCGCCAGTGGTACAAACAGTGCGTACATCCGTATGCCCATGCCGTGCTGGGCCTGAACCGGCGAAAAGATGAAACACAGCGCGGCAATCACACCGCCAGCACGGCCGGCCCGCGGCCGGACGATCAGATACAGAAGCGGAGCGGCCAGCGCGTTCAGCAGTGCCGACAGCAGCCGCAGACTGAACCCGCCGGCGGATACGTGCTGCCACCACAGGTATTCCAGGGTGTAATAAAGTGGCAGTGTGGCCGGATCCAGCGTCCGGTTCAGCCGCAGGAATTCCGTCAGGGACGGCGCGTCGAGATGCACCACGCTGGTGTATTCATCCCACCAAAGAGACTCTCGGGCACTGCCGGCCAGCCGGGGCACCAGCGCCAGGCCGTACAGGGCAAGACAGATCAGTACGCTGGACACCATCTGCGATCGCGGCAGGAGGGTCCGGCTTTCAGGCCGCGGATGAGTCACACTCGGATTCCTCGGTAACGCGTGTTGCCGGAAGCAGTATACCGCCCGTAGACGGGCACCGGTAAGTCCGTTCAGCCCGCCCCAGCCGCAGGCGGAGGACAGGGGGGCGCCGGCTCAGGCAGGATGAACCGGCTTCCCACGGCCGCGGCGATCATGCCCATGCCGGTCCACCCCCAGATATCCGGCGGCTGGCCGAATAATACCGCGTCGAACAGGGCCGCCCACAGCATCTGTGAAAGACCAGCCAGCGCGACAGGACTCGGTCTGCCCTCCTGATAAGCGGCCGTCATGAACAGTTGACCGCCGGTGCCCGTAATACCCACGGCCAGGAGGGATATCAGCGAGACGGCCGATACCCCCGCCCAGGGCAGCGACACTGGGGCCGCCATGATCTGAAGCAGGACCGCGAGACCGCTGATGACGGCCGCAGTCAGTGAGAAGTGAGCGACCACGCTTAAGGGATGAAACCCGCCGGTACGGCTGAGGCTGATCATGGCTACCGCGACCAGTACCGATCCCGTGAACGCTATGGCCAGCGGGAACAGGGGGGTGTGAAATCCGGGCCGATGCATCAGGATTACGCCGGCCAGCGCGGCGGCCAGCAATAGCAGGTGACGGGCGGATGGCGGCCGGCGCTCCAGCACCGCCGCGATCATCGTGATCCACAGCGGACTCAGCGCGAAGATGACCACAGTATCGGCCACGGGCAGGCGACTCAGGCTGTAAAAGGTACACAGCAGCGCCGTTCCACCAAAGGTGCCCCGCGCCCAGATCGCCCATCCGCCGCCCGGAAAGATCAGGGGAATGCCTCGCCAGCGGGCGGCGGCGACCACCACAACCGCCATGACCGCGCACCGGGTGAAAGCGACGACCGGCCAGGGCCACGTCGCGCGGACACTGTGAGCCGCCGCGCCCATCAGCGCGAACAGCAGGGCCGCCGTGGCCATCTGCCAGAGCGGGTGTCCCTGAAAGGGTATCCGGTCTGAACCGGATGGTGCGCGGCGCGCGGTCATCGGTCTGGTCCGGGAAATCAGGGGATCAACAATACTTTGCCCGTGGTGCGGCGGGCTTCGATTTCGGCGTGGGCTTTGGCGGCTTCACCCAGCGGGAAACGGTGGCCAATGACAATCCGCAGGTTGCCGGCGCTGAGCAGTTCACACAGTCGGCTGTAGCCTGCCATGGTGGCCGCGGCGTCTTCCATGTAGGCTGTCAGATGAAATCCGGCGACGATCCAATTGTTGGCCAGCAGTTCCACCGTGTTCACCATGGCCGGCACCCGACCCGCCACGCCCAGGGTGATCAGCATACCCCGGGGTTTCAGGCAGCACAGGCTTTTTTCCACCCGGTCACCTCCCACCGATTCGATGATCAGGTCATAGCCCTGGCCTCCGGAGGCATCCCGGGCGGCTGTTTCCAGATCAGGGACAGCCGACAGATCGATCACCGCGTCACAGCCCAGATCTTGGGCCACCGCGCATTTCGCGGCGGTACCGCAGACACCGGTCACCCGCGCTCCCCCCTGCCGGGCCAGTTGCACCATAAATGATCCCAGACCACCTGCCGCCGCGTGGATCAGAACGGTCTGTCCCGCCGACAGCCGGCCCAGGGTGAACAGGGCGTGCCAGGCTGTGAAATACTGACAGGGAATGGCCGCGGCGTCGGCAACGGGCACGCCAGGCGGAACCGGCAAACACATCCGGGCAGGGGTGACCGTGTATGTCGCGTAACCACCGGAACAGAAAGCCATCACGGGCATGCCCGGTGTCCAGCCGATGACCTCGGGGCCGACCGCGTCGATTTCACCCGACACCTCAAAGCCGGCCGGAAATGGCGGACGGGGACCACCGGGATACAGGCCCTCCCGCTGCATGATGTCGGCGTAATTGACCCCCGCCGCGGCCACCCGGATCCGCACCATACCCGGACCCGGCTCCGGAATAGGCACCTGCCGGACTTCCAGCGCGTCGGTCCCCCCAAATCGGGTAATGTACACGGCTGTCATGGTCGCACTGCTGGGATTCATGACCATACTCCTGATAAGTTCGAACGGTTATTGGGATGGGCCGGCCATGGCCCGGGCAAACGCGCGGCATGGCGCGCCGTCCACGCCGACCAGTGGCATGGGCAGCACGATGACTTCCCACCAGCCCGGACTCAGGGCGGCCAGCCGAAGTCCTTCCACGATAAACACCCCAGCCTTCAGCAATGTTTCATGGGTGGGGACTGCGTTGCCGTAAGGGGCCATGGAAAGGCCATCCACCCCAGCCATCACTACGCCGTCCTCGACCAGCCGCCGGGCGGCGGATAGGTCAAGTGCCGTGAACTGTTCGTCAAAAGGCGCGTTATGGGGATGCCGGGAATTCCGGGTTTTGAACAACACCCGCAGCGGTAGCGGCGAATCCGGCAGGAGATCTGCCGTAATCAGGAGTGCGTCGCCCATGTCCAGCACCAGAGCGGGTCCGAAAAACCGGTCATGAGGCACCTGTTCCAGCGTGGGGCCGTTGTCCACAAAATGCCAGGGGGCGTCACAGTGGGTCCCCGTGTGACAGGACAGGCTCATGGCTGTCAGGTTGCACAGGGCCCCTTCGGCCATCCGCGAGGTCGGGTGGTAGGCAAACGTCGGATCCCCGGGCCATCCCGTGATATCCGGTGTGACGGGCATGCTGATATCAATCCACTGATTCATGACGTAGGCTCCGCGGTTGACAGACTCAGTAGATCCGGCTGTCTTCAGTCCCCTTGCAGATCCCGGTCGACAACAGCGCCGGGCCGGGTGATGGTACCCGGCCACAGTTTCCGGCCTGGATAAATCGAGGTGTTGATGCCGGTGTGAACGCCGTCGCCCAGGATCGCGCCCAGTTTTTTACGCCCTGTTTCAATCAGTACACCCCCAACCATTGAACGTACCGGGGCCTCATCGTGGCGGAGGTTTGCCGTAATGGTGCCGCAGCCCAGGTTGACCCCTTCGCCCAGAATACTGTCACCCACATAATTCTGATGGGGCGCCCGGGCGCCGTCCAGAAAGACCGACGCTTTGACCTCGCTGGCATGGCCGACCACACAGCCCCGTCCGAGGACGGTGTAGGGCCGGATCCAACAGTTCGGGCCGATCCGGCAGTCGGATCCGATCCAGGCAGGTCCTTCGATCACCGCTCCGGAACGTACCACCGTCCCCGGACCGATGTACACAGGGCCCTGGATTTCCGCCCGTGGAGAGACCTCGCCGTGGATGGCCGGTTCCAGGAAGTGATCCAGCCAGAACTGGTTCGCCTCCAGCAAATGCCACGCATACCCGATGGGTATCCAGTAGCCTCTGGCGGTCAGCGCGTAAAAAGGACGGTCCAGGGCCAGTGCCTGCACCGCGTCGGTGAGTTCGATTTCCCCGCGGGGGGATACCGGCGCCCGTTCCAGTAGATCGAAGATTTCAGCGCCCAGACGGTACGCTCCGATATTGGCGAGATGGGAAAAAATTTCCGTCGGCTTTTCCACCAGACGGCGTACCCGACCGTCCGGATCGGTTTCATAGATGCCGTACAGCCGGGGATCAGGCACTTCCCTGGCGAGGGCCGCCCGCTCGGCTGCGGCCAGTTGCCGCAGGTCTGCGGGATCATACAGGTCGTCACCGTTGAGCACCAGAAATTCCGGACCGGCCGCTCCGCGGCACTGCAGTACGGCATGACCTGTGCCCCGCTGTTCCCGCTGTTCCACGTATCGAAGACGGATGGTACCGAACCGCTCTCCCATACGCTTCCGGATCATGTCGCCCCGGTAGCCGATCACAAGAACGGCTTCGTCGGCAATGTCCTTCAGGGCTTCCAGCTGCCGCGCCAGCAGGGGTTCACCCATGATCGGCAGCAGCGGTTTCGGCCGGGT
>Ga0308390_1001670_pt1 | contig 14164 bp, 9 predicted proteins | sample Hotspr2Sample149_FD_202358 | JGI IMG/M metagenome (GOLD analysis project Ga0308390, IMG submission 202358) | Hot spring phototrophic mat microbial communities from Mushroom Spring, Yellowstone National Park, Wyoming, United States - 20040719_149 ...
GCTCTGCTGCAATTCATGTGCGCCGGACGTAAAAAAACGGCGGTACCCACCACGGTGCACTGCGATCACCTGATCCAGGCAAAGACTGGCGCGAAAGAGGATCTGGCCGCTGCGCTGAGCGCGAACGATGAAGTGTACGCATTCCTGGCCTCCGTGTCGAACAAATACGGGATCGGGTTCTGGAAACCGGGAGCGGGCATTATCCATCAGGTGGTGCTCGAAAACTACGCCTTTCCCGGTGGCATGATGATCGGCACGGATTCCCACACGCCCAATGCCGGCGGTCTGGGGATGGTGGCCATCGGCGTGGGCGGCGCAGACGCGGTGGACGTCATGGCCGGCATGCCATGGGAACTGAAATACCCGAAGATTCTCGGTGTGAAACTGACGGGCAAACTTTCCGGCTGGACCTCTCCAAAGGACGTGATTCTCAAGGTGGCAGGGATTCTGACGGTAAAGGGCGGGACGGGGTATATCATCGAGTATTTCGGTGAGGGGGCTGAGTCCCTCTCCTGTACGGGCAAGGGAACTGTATGCAATATGGGCGCGGAAGTGGGAGCGACTACATCCCTGTTCCCCTTTGACGCGTCCATGGAACGGTACCTGAAGGCGACCGGCCGGGCGGATGTGGCGGAAGCAGCCGCACGAGTGGCTGGCTGTCTGCGGCCGGATCCCGAGGTGCTCGCACACCCTGAACAATATTATGACCGGGTAATCGAGATTGACCTGTCCACGCTGGAACCGCACCTGAACGGTCCGTTCACGCCGGACCTGGCCACACCTGTATCCGAAATTCAGGAGACGGCCCGGGGAAAAGGCTGGCCGCTTAAGGTCGAAGTTGCCCTGATTGGTTCCTGCACCAACTCTTCTTATGAGGACATGACCCGCGCGGCATCGGTGGCACGGCAGGCCCGCGAGAAAAACATCCGGGTGGCGACAGAATTCATGGTTACTCCAGGTTCGGAAATGATCCGGGAGACGGTGGAACGGTACGGTCTTCTCAAGGATTTCGCAGAAATTGGCGCGGTGGTTTTGGCCAATGCCTGCGGTCCCTGTATCGGACAGTGGGCGAGGCACCGTTTTGGTCCGGATGATGAACCCAACACCATTGTCACGTCTTTCAACCGCAATTTCGCGAAACGCAACGACGGGAATCCCAAAACCCATGCTTTTGTGGCGTCTCCGGAACTGGTGACGGCGCTGGCCCTGGCGGGCCGGCTGGATTTCAACCCCGTGACCGACACCCTGACCACGGCGGACGGCAGGGCCGTGAAACTGGATCCGCCGGAAGGCGAAGAACTGCCGCCGGATGGATTCCACTGTCAGGATCCCGGCTATGTGGCGCCAGTAGAAGACGGATCCACGGTGGAAGTTGTGGTTCGGCCGGATTCCGAGCGGCTGCAACTGCTTCAGCCATTCCCGCCGAATCCTGAACCCGCGCTGGTCGGTCTTCGGCTGCTGCTCAAAGTTAAAGGCAAATGCACCACGGATCACATTTCGATGGCCGGTCCCTGGTTGCGTTACCGCGGCCATCTGGATAACATCTCGAACAATTGCTTCATTGGTGCGATCAACGCTTTCAATGACACAGCAAACCGGGTGAAAAATCCTCTGACTGGCGAATATGGCGATGTGCCCGCCGTGGCGCGGGCCCTCAAGGCGTCCGGCATCGGTACCGTGGTGGTGGGCGATGAGAACTACGGTGAAGGTTCTTCACGGGAGCACGCGGCCATGGAACCCCGCCACCTCGGCGTGCGGGTCATTCTGGTGCGGAGTTTCGCCCGGATTCACGAGACCAACCTGAAAAAGCAGGGGATGCTGGCCCTTACCTTCGCGGATCCGGCGGATTACGACAAGGTCCAGGAGGATGACGTGATCGATGTGCTGGGGCTGGATACGTTTGCGCCAGGCAGACCGCTGACCGTGGTGCTGCATCACGCTGACGGGAGCCGGGATGAATTTTCGGCGAATCACAGTTACAACGAGGCTCAGATTGCCTGGTATCGTGCCGGCGGCGCGCTGAACCTGATTCGTCAGTCTCTGGCCTCCGCCTGAGGAAAAATCGTCTGCTTTCTCATTACGGCGTTCTGTGCCGCAGAATGCCGTTTTTTTCACGTATTGTATCCGGAATGTTTTTTGTTTCTGCTATGATGTTCCGGAACAAGTTGACAGCCGAAGTGTCAACTTTATCATTTCTTCGTTTCGTTACACAACGGCGGGCCAGGGGCCGTCTGGGCGGGATAGGTGCCGGCGCGTCAAGGGTGTGGTTGTTTTTTGCTGGGAAGGCCACGACATGTTGTTCGCAGGACGGTTAACGGCACATTATATGGAGTAACATGATCCCGTCGTTGCTCATACGTCGATTGTTTCTGGTGCTGGACGCGTTGTTGCTGCTGGCGGTGTGCGCGGCTGGTGCCATGCTGGCCGTGACATGGATGCAGTCCAGACAGCCCCTTCCAGAGCCAGCAGACCTTGAACAACTGGCAGGCCAGACCACGGCGGTGCCTCTGCCCGCCATAAGCGACCGGAACGCCTATGACACCCTGGCCAAAAGCGTGATGTTTGGAGACGCGGGCGCGTGGGATCCCAAGGCCGCACCACCTCCACCGCCTCCCGAAGTCAAGCCGCCAGAACCGGCTGTGGAAGTTACGGAAGAAACATCTCTGAACCTCAAACTGCTGGGTACAGTGGCTCTGACGCCGAAAAGTCCGTTTTCTTCTGCCTTTATTCAGAACACGGAAAAGAATGACAAGGGTCAGACCTATTTCGTGGGAGAAAGCGTCATGGAAAACGTGACGCTGGAGGAGATTTACCCTCGCCAGGTAAAACTGCTGAATAAACGGATCAATCCGCCCCGACTTGAAACGCTGAGCATGGGGGAACCTTCGGTATCCCTGCTGGCGGATCAGTCAGGCAAGGGTGATGTGGTCCCCGGTAAGCAACCGACAGGTCCTGTACCTTCTAAGACCCCCTCCACCCCTGTGTCGGAGCCCTCGGCGGCCGAGACCCGAACGGTCAAGCGGGATGAACTGATCGCGGATATCGCGGCAAACTATGCCGATCTGATCAAGATCCAGCCGGAAATGGCCTACGACGATCAGGGTAACGTGATTGGCGTCACGGCGAAAAATGTGGGTGCTTTGCCTCTGGCCAAAAAACTGGGATTCCAGGAAAACGACGTGGTGCAAACAATCAATGGGGAACGGATAGACAGTCAGGACAAACTGATGGAAATTTTTGAGCGTTACCAGGATGCCACGGCCTTCCGCATCGGGATTTTGCGGAACGGTGTCACCCGGGTCATTACCTACCGGCTGGAGTAAATAGTGGGGAAGGTCTGCAACGTGAACAACCCGGTACAGGAAAGTGATCATACTATGACGAGAACAGGGAGAGACCGACGTTGGATCCGGCAGGCGGGCTGGATGCTGCTGGGCATAGCGGTTCTGGTGAGCGATATCACCGCGATCGCCCAGGATGATGACGTGCTGCCTTCGGCGGATGTGGTGCCGCCTGTGGAAGAGGCGGCACCAGCGGATAACGGAGGTGTCCAGCCGGATACCCCTGCACCGGCTCCTTTAGAACCCGCACCTCAGGAACAACCCCAGGAAACTGTGACGGTTAATGCCCCGCCTCCGCCCCCGCCGCCTCCTCCAGCTCCGCCGAGAAGCGGTTCATTCTCCACCCCATCCAGCCGGCCGGTGGTGGCTCCGCCGGCGCGGGGGAGAAGTTTTCCGCGGGGAGCTTCGGTGCCGGCTGCTTCAGGACCTGCTGCGCCACCGCCACCGGAACGCAAAGAAATTCCCAATGAGGAGAAAAAAGGTGAAAAACCGCCGGAAGGCGAAATGGTCAATTTCGATTTCCGGGACGCGCCCCTGATGGATGTGATCCAGGCCATCTCCAAACTGACCGGCCGAAATTTTGACGTCGATCCGAATATCGGGTCGACCACGGTGACACTGATTACCCACGACCGTATCCCGCCGCAGATGGCATACGAAGTGTTGGAATCGGTGTTGAGTTCCCGTGGGTTTGCCATGGTGGAAAGTCTGGACGGGCATCTGATCAAGATCGTACCCATTCAGGACGCGCCCGGGTCGGCCAAACCGCCGCTTTATATCGGCGACAAGCAGCCGCCCGCCAGTTATGACAAGTTTTCCACCCATATCATTACACTCCAGCATGCCGACGCCACGGAAATCCAGAAGGTATTGCAGATTCTGGGGTCCCGAAACGCCCAGATCGATGTCTACGCTCCAACCAACACCCTCATTATCACGGATATCGCTGACGGTATCCGCCGGATGTTTGCCTTTCTGGAACAGGCGGACGTGCCGGGCTTTGACACGACCATGGAGATTTTCACGCTGGAGTACACCCGGGCCGAAGTCCTGATGAACCAGATCAACCAGGTGCTGCTGGGGGAAGGGGCACAAGGTTCGGGCGCGGCCGGAAGACCTCCCGCGCCAGCCCCCACGCCGGTGCGTCCGCCTATCCGCCCGACCATCAGCGGCCGTCCGGCTTCAGGCGGGCCGTCTTCACAGGTGATTGGCAGCCGGGAGGAAGTTCTCCGGATGGTGCCGGATGAACGGCTGAACGCCCTGATTGTGGTGGCTACGGAGGGCATGATGGAGAAAGTCCGCGATCTGGTCCGCCGGCTTGACGCGCCTACTCCGTATGAAGCCAACAACCTGCATATTTATCAGTTGCTGAACGCGGATGCCGAAGCGGTGGAACAGGCTTTGCAGCCGCTGATCAGCGGGGCGGCACCCCGGCGCCAGACGACAGGTGGAACCGGCGGTGCCGCGGGAGCCACTCAGGCGGCCCGGCCGACTTCCTCTGCTTCCGTGGGTGGCGGTGCCATATCTGACGTGCAGCCCTTCGAGCAGAAGGTACAGATTACACGTTATGATCGGACGAATTCCCTGCTGATCGTGGCTTCTCCCCAGGATTACAAACTGCTGGAATCCTTCATTGCGCGTCTGGACCTGCCCCAGCGGCAGGTGGGGGTGGACGCGGTGGTGATGGATGTTACCATCAGCAATGACTTCGGACTGGAAGTCAACACATCCGCGGTTAAAGGCCGGGACGGCGATCTCTTCGGAGTTACGGACACTTCGGCCATAGCCGAACTGAACAAAGCCATCGGCGCTGCTCAGGAAATCGTCGGCGGCCGGCGTGCCGCCTTAACTTCCGCCGTCTTGGCTCAGGGGGTGAACGGCGGGCTGACCGCGGGTGTATATGATGATCTGACGCTGACGATCAACGGGCAGCGGCTCAAGGTTCCCTTTGTGCCGGTGCTGATGCAGGCGGTGGAAAAACTCACGGACGTCGAGGTGCTTTCCCAGCCCAGTCTGGTGACTTTGGATAATGAGGAAGCCTCCATCGTGGTGGGCCAGGAAGTGCCTTTCATCACGGCTACCAGCAGTTCCCGCCGCACCGACGGCACGGTGGATGTAGGGGTATACGGCGGATATACGCGCGTCGAACGCCAGGAGGTCGGTATCAAACTGAAAGTTACGCCGCAGATTTCCGAAGGGGACAACGTGCAGATCAAAACAGAAATCGAGATTTCCGACACGGACGCCAAGCAGATCGGTACAGTAGATATTCTGGGGCCGACCACCAACAAGTCGGTGGTAACCAATAAATGCCAGGTTAAAGACGGCAGTACCGCGGTCATCGCGGGACTGATCCGGGACAGCGCGAAACGGGACCGGACCCAGGCGCCTATTCTGGGTGACATTCCGGTGGTGGGCTGGCTTTTCGGCAGCAAATCGAACCGCCGGGAAAAACGCAATATGGTGGTTCTGATCACGCCGCACATCATCAAAGAAAATGCGGATATGGAGCGGCTGACCCAGGACAAGGTGAACAAGTACTACGACGCCCATGTGGAAGAACTGTTCAAGTCGGGATTCTTCGACAAGATTTTCCGCAAATACACCAAGCGGGAGAATTACCGTCCCACCCTCGAGCGCGCGGAATCCATGACCGGACGCCGCGAAACGCCAAACTTCAACCGGGGCGACATGAAGCGACAGCCATGATCATGGATGCTGAGTTCTACAACGGCGGCATGGAATCGTCGGAACGGTCGGAAGTGGACCTTTCCGGTCTGGCGGGCCTTCGTCTGGGTGAAATCCTGGTGCGGATGGGCGCGATCCATCAGGAACAGGTGAACGAGGCTCTGGAACTGCAGAAACTGCGCCCCAAACGGCTCGGCGAAATTCTGCTTGACCTGGGCTATGTGGAAGAAGACGCTCTCATGCGCGGACTTGCGGCCCAGTTCGGGCTGCGGTACGAGCCGGATCTCAAATCCCAGGTGGACCCGTCACTTACCACCCGCGTGCCCATCAGTTTCATCCGGGAGTACCATATGGTGCCCTACCGGATGAACGGCACATCGTGTCTGGTGGCGGTGAACGATCCCATGAACCTGCTGCCGCTGGATGACCTGCGGCAGGTGCTGGATGTGCCGGTTACCCCCGTGCTTTGCAGGCGGGACGACATTCAGTACATTATTGATCGTTATTTTGAGCAGCAGTCGGCTAACGCCGATGAACTGCTCGATGCTATCGCCCTGGAAGACGGCGAAGAGGGTAAAGTTCATACCCTGGACTACGCGGAGTCGGATCGCGACCTGCTCGATCTGGCCAATGAAGCCCCGATCATCAAACTGATCAACCTGATCATTTCCGGAGCTGTACGGGAACGCGCTTCGGATATTCACCTTGAACCTTTCGAGCATCACGTGCGTGTACGGTACCGCATCGACGGTGTGCTCTATGAAAAGTTCACCATTCCCAAGTCTCAGCAGGCGGCTGTGGTTTCCCGCGTGAAGATCATGGCAAACCTGAACATCGCCGAGCACCGCCTGCCCCAGGATGGCCGAATCAAGATTCGCCTGAGCGGGAAGGAAATCGATATCCGCGTGTCAATCATCCCGATTGCTCACGGCGAGCGGGTGGTCATGCGTATCCTCGAGAAAGGCAATTTCCTGTTCAGCCTCGAACAACTCGGCATGGATGACCGCGACCACAAACTGATGGACAAACTGATCCAGAGTTCCCACGGGATCATTCTGGTCACCGGCCCCACGGGGTCCGGGAAATCCACCACCCTTTACGCGGCCCTGCAGAAGGTAAACTCTCCGGACAAAAACATTATTACAGTGGAGGATCCGATTGAATACCTGATTCCCGGTATTAGCCAGATTCAGGTGCGCCCCAAGATCGGCCTGACCTTCGCGGCCGGACTGCGCAGTATTCTGCGTCAGGATCCTGATGTGATTCTGGTGGGTGAAATCCGAGACCTGGAGACGGCAGACATGGCCGTGCAGGCGTCCCTGACCGGTCACCTGGTGTTTGCCACCCTGCACACCAACGACAGCGCGGGAGCCATCACCCGTCTGATCAACATGGGTATCGAGCCTTTCCTCGTCACGTCATCCACCATCGCCATTCAGGCGCAGCGGCTCGTGCGCCGTATCTGCAGCCACTGCAAAGACCTGTATACGCCGAAGCCGGAAACTCTGACTGAAGTCGGTATCTCCCCAGCTGATCCGCGCGCCCAACAGTTGTATTACGGAAAGGGCTGTGACAAGTGTTCGGGGCGGGGATACTACGGCCGGACGGGTATCTTCGAACTGCTGGTAATGTCACCGCGGATTCAGGAAATGGTCCTGCGCGGCGCCGACTCCAATGAGGTGAAGCGCGAAGCCCGCCGTGAGGGCATGCGCACCCTGCGTGAAGACGGCGTGGAAAAAGCCCTGCGCGGCATGACCACCGTCGAGGAAGTGCTCCGGGTTACCCGGGAGGACGTGGCCGAAGAGGCGCTCACGTGATATGGCCGTATACGCCTACAAGGCGCTGGAGCGCAGAACAGGAAAGACCGTGCGGGGGATCGTGGACGCCGAATCCCCCGCGCTGGCACGACGCAAACTTCGCGAGCAGAACCTTTACCCCACCTGGCTGGAGGAACAAACCGCCGGAGGGGGATCTGCCAGAACCGCGCGGGGGCCCCGTTCCGCGGGTTTCGGTCGGATTTCTCAGCGGGATATCGCCCTGATGACCCGGCAACTGGCCGTGCTGCTTAAAGCGGGGATGCCGTTGGTTCAGGCGCTGGATGCCCTGATGGAACAGACCTCGCGGGCGCGGCTGCGGGCGATTCTTTTTGACGTTCGGGACAAAGTCAACAGCGGCCGCGGTCTGGGTGATGCCCTGGCTGAGCATCCCAAAGTTTTTTCGGTGCTGTATACTAACATGGTCCGGGCGGGCGAGGCCAGCGGCGCGCTGGAGCAGGTTCTGGTTCGGCTGGCGGATATCATGGAGCGGCAGGCCCGTCTGAGGGCGCAGATTCTTTCGGCGCTGGCTTATCCGGCGTTCATGGCACTGTTCGCAGTGGCCATCATTGTGTTCATGATGACGGTCATTATTCCCCGTATCACCCGGCTGTTCGAACGCCAGGGCCAGGACCTGCCCGCCCTGACCAGGGCGGTAATCAACACGAGTTATGTAATTGGGCACTACTGGTTTGTGATCGCGGGAGTGGTGTTCGGCCTTTATCTGTTGTGGCGGATGTGGATCATAACCGTCAAGGGACGGCAGCGTTGGGACACCATCCGTCTCAAAATGCCCCTGTATGGAACGTTATATCTGAAAACCCTGTCGGCTCGGTTTGCCCGCACGCTGGGTACCATGCTCCAGAGCGGCCTGACCATGCTTCCTGCCCTGGAGGTGGTTTTTACCGTGATCGACAACAAAGTCATTCTGGACAGTCTGGAAAAGTTGAAGTCCGATGTGCGGCGGGGCCGGGATCTGGCCCATCCCCTCAAGGAGTGTGGCCTGTTTCCTCCGATGATGATTCACATGATCGAACTGGGACAGCGCAGCGGTGAACTGGAAGCCATGCTGATCCAGGTGGCCGACACGATGGATGAGGATGTCCGTCTGACCATTGACGCGCTGGTTGCCCTGCTCGAGCCAGTTATTATCATTGTCATGGGATTGTTTGTCGGCACGCTGGTCCTGTCTATTCTGCTGCCCATCTTCAAGATGAGCACCCAGATCGGCCACAAGTAACTGGCAAAACGGCGCGTTCGCGCCATGGAGGCTGATGCCATGCGTAAGGATCAAGAACCGGTTGATGCCCGGCGGCGCGGAAGCCGGGCAGGCTTCTCTCTGATTGAACTGATGGTTGTGGTGGCCATAATGGCGACGCTGGCGACGGTGGCGTCTCTGTTTTTCCTGGGAGCCACCGACGACGCCGACATCGCCAAGGCCCGTACCGAGATCAAAGCACTCAAAGGAGCGGTCACCCAGTACATGCTCAAGAACAACCGGCAATTGCCCAACTCCCTGGAAGAGGTGGCGCAATACATGGATCCGCCGAAAATCCCTAAGGATCCGTGGGGCAATAACTACGTCTACCGGAAGGAAGGGACCCGGAAATTTGTCATCATGTCGTATGGTGCTGACGGCGCGCCCGGCGGTGAAGGGGTAAACGGCGACATCAGCAGCAACGACTGATCGGAACGGTCGTGTCAACACCGAGCGCGGCGGACAGGCCGGACACGCTCCGGCGGTGTGAAGGTTTCACCCTTCTGGAGTTGGCGGTGGTCATGCTTTTGCTGGCCATCGCGGCGTCGGTGGCCGCTCCGCAGTTTTTTCCCGCCTTGCGTTACGCGTCGGCCGAGTGGGAGGCCCGGCAGTTGGCCGGATTCGGCACGGAGGCCGCCGCGGAAGCGGCCCTGTTCAAGGATTCTGTGTTTGTTCGTATAGACCTGTCCACTCAGGAGTACTACGCTGTCCGGCTGATCTACCCGGATCCGGATCTGGACAAACTGGCAGAAATGTATGCTCCACCTGAGGTGCTGGGCGGACAGCAGACCGGCTCAAAACTTTTCGAAAGTGGAGGCGGCGCGGCATCCGGTTCCTCCAGGGGACGGACCCGCTTGACCGTCGAAAAAGTTGTACAGGCAGCGGGTGGTGAGGAATCGCTCGATCCCAAACAGACTGATCTGCTGATGCGGTGGAGGGTGGATCAGTTCGTACGCCGGAACCTGGAAGCCCAGGCCCGGAACGTCATTCACACAGAGGGGCTTTTTGAAGACAGCGGCTCCCTGTTCGACAAGTCCTTTTCTTTCGAAGAGTCGGAACCCGAGGAGGAAGAACTGGGTGGCCTGCTGGACCGGCGTACCCTTCCGGAAGGGATTCGGATTGCCTCGGTTTCGGTGAATGGCGAAAAGTTCATCCGGGGACTGGTCGAGATTGAAATTCCTGCCACGGGTTTTACCGCGCCGGTGGAAATAGAATTGCGCAGTGATGATGGGGAGGCTTTTGTGATTACCTGGAATCCCCTGGTGAACCGGGGCATATTCGAGTCGGTGGGAGAGGGGGGCGCATGAACAAGCATGCCGCGCGTCATTCCAAAGGGCGGAAAAGGCCCACATTCGGTTTCACTCTGGTGGAGATCCTGGTGGCCCTGACGGTACTGGCGGTGGCAGCTTTCGTCCTGGTGGACGCCCATCTGGCTGCCGCGCGGATGCAACTGGATGCCGCGGAAGCGGGTGAAAAGCGGATGCTGCTGGAAGGGGTGGTGTCCCGGGCAGAAGTGGCCCTGTCTGCGGGCAATCTGACGGGGGAAGGCTTTTTTGACAATACGCAATCCGAGTATCGGTGGTCCTTTCAGGCGGAACCCTTCAGCGCGGATGCGCTGACCCCGCTCTATCACGTTCGGGCCACGCTGATCGGTCCGGACGGGGAAGATTCCCTTGAATTTTACTGGTTTGATCCCCGTGGCGGACAGTCCGATACAGACGCCAGCCTCACCGGTAAATCTTCCGTAAGAAGAGGACCGCCCAGGGCTACGCTTCGTTCCGGAACCGCGGGTATGAACCGGATGGGAGGGGGAGGACGATGATGACTGTCGCGCGACGTCCTTGCCGCCGGGTCCGGTCCGGCGGTTTCACCCTGCTGGAACTGCTGATCGCCATTACCATTCTGTCGATCATTACCACTATTGTGTATGCTACGTTTGTATCGGTTACCGACACCATGGCTGCCGCCCGGGAGGACGCCGAACGGCTGCACCTCCGACTGGTTCTTCACGATTACTTCAACACGGCGCTGGCAGGACTATCCGCTGATTCTGCCTGTCTTAGTGAGGCACGGGCACTGGAAGGGAAATCGGAGAATGGTTCCACCGGGCCCGCCGATTCTCTCGCGTTCACCGCGGCCATTCCTGATGCCGGCCCCGGGGCTTTGCCCGGCATGATCAAACGGATCACGTTCGAGGTGGTTTCGGACCAGGACGTGCCTCAGGATGCTGTGGTATACACGCTGGACACAGCCCAGCCATGCATGAATCTGCTGATTTCTGAACAGTCGCTTCAGGCTGCCGGCGGGCTGGAAGGGGCCATGTCCGGTACAGACCAACTTCCTGTGCTCACCCGGGCCATACCAGTGGTTTTCTTTGATGTGCTGTATTACGACGGTCTTTCGGATGAATGGAAAGAGGAATGGAATTCCCTCGATGAGGGCCGGCTCCCCTGGGCCATATGGGTGCGGGCCAAACTGCCGGATCCGGCCGACGCGGTCTATCCGTCTGATCCTGACGCGGCGGATGTGGATGTTATCGTATCAGTCGCGCAGGGGATGGGAACAGAAGTGGGGTTTCTGGATTTCAACCACATGATGTTGACCTCAGAGTTTGAATCAGACAGCCGAAAAAATGCTGGAAAAAAAGAACAATAAGCGCCGCAGAGAACCGTGTGGCAGACTTCACAGGGAACACCCGGACGCGGGTGTGGCCCTGATGGTTGCGCTGGTTTTCGTGGCGCTCCTGTCCGTGCTGGTATTCGGTTTTTTCTACGACATGGAGGTGGCGGCATCAACAGCCTACGCGAGGGGGGACGATTTTCTGGCGTTGCTGGCCGCGCGGTCCGCCGTCGCTCAGGCTTTGGGTTTGCTGGCCGATGATTTGGCCGCGGCTGAAACCAGTGGCATGCCCAACTACGACAGTGCATTGGACACCTGGGCTGAAGGTATTCCTGCTTCGGATCTGAACGAGGCCAAACTGCGCGCGTCCATCTCCGACGAATACGGCAAGATCAACCTCAATGCCCTATTTATCAAGCAGGGGGATCAACTGGTTCGCAACGAGCCGTTGGTCCAGGCCCTGCGCGATTTTTTTGCCCTGCGCACTGCCGGTGATCAGAAAGATCCCACTGACGCCATTCTGGACTGGCTGGATTACGACGACATGGACGCTGAGGAGCCAGAGGGGGCGGAAAACAACTATTACATGGGATTGCCCAATCCCTATCCCTGCAAAAACGGGCCCATGGATTCGATTGAGGAATTGTTGCTGATCAAGGGGATCACACCGGAACTGTATTTTGGTGATCCCGAGCAAAATCAGTTGCCGCTGTCCGAGTACCTGACGGTCCACGGGGACTGGCGCGGGCGGGTCAACGTGAATACTGCCCGTGAAGAAGTCATCGCCGCGATCGTAGGCGGATTCACGGGCAATCAGGATCTCGGTATCGGACAGCAGATCTATGACGAGGCCCGGATGAATCCTTTCGAAGACCTGAGCCGGCTGTCTCAGTTTCTGCCTCCTCCCGCTGAACCGCCTGCCGCGCAACGTCCCGCCCGGACTGCTGACGGCCGCCGCATCGATCCCCGGGAACTGGAGCGGCAACGGCTGGTAAGCCAGGTTCAGCGCATGTTCCGGGTGGACAGTTACGTATTCCGTATTCAGGGTGACGGCATGAAAGGGAATACGATTGTGCGTATTGAGGCCTATGTGTTCCGCACACCACTGGATCCCAGGGAACTGGAGGAATACGCCGCGAATTTCGGATCCGTTCTGGAGGGTACGGCCGAACCGGTTCCCCCTGAAGCGTTCCGCGTTTTGGACTGGAGAATTATAAAATGATGCGAATGTGCTCATCATCTATTCCGGGAACTCCGCCCGCTACCCGGCGGTGTGCCGCGGCATGTTCGGGTAGAGGATAAAAATATGGCTGTATATTTGTCCGTGATACGCATAGAAGGCAATACCGTTCAACTGGCTGGTGTGAGGGCCGGCCGGGGGATGCCGGCCGTGGTGGAAGCGTTGGAAACGCCGGTGGAATATGAGACTCCCGAACAGCGGGCGGATGCGTTGCGGGCAGCCGTGGAATCGCTGTTCAGCCGCATGAAAACCCGCCCTTTGGCCTTTGTGCTTTGCCTGCCCGCTCATCGGGTGATTTCCCGCCTGATCCGGGTACCCTTCAAAGGCCGTTCACAGGTAGCCCAGGCAGTGCCGGTGGAACTGGAACCACACCTGCCCTTCCCGGTGGATGAACTGGCGCTGGATTTCAGGATTACCCGTCCTCTGGAAGATGAAACGGAAGTTCTTGCTTTCGGGATCCGGCAGAACGCCTTGGACGAACGCGTGGCTCCGCTGGTTGAACTGGAAGCGATTCCTGAAGCAGCCATCCCGGATATGGCGGGACTGACCGCGCTCTGGCTGGCCGCGCACCGCCGTACCCGCGAGGCCGCCGTCGTGGTGCACCTTTGTCGGGATTCCTGCGTGTTCACGTTCCTGCGGGATCGTCAGATCTGCTTTACCCGGGCCATACCGGTGACCGGTTCCGATGCCCTCGCCTCGCCCGAGGCTTTCGCGCGGGAACTGCGCAATACCCTCAGAAGTCTTGCGCTGACACGGAAAGGGGATCCCGAACCCGAGCGGCTGTATCTGACCGGGATTCCGGCGGATCATCCCTTCGCCGCTGAACTGGAACGTTCACTGGGGCTGTCTGTTACCGCTGAGGTGCTGATCCGGTCAGTCCGCGGTGTCCGCAGGATCGCCGCTGAAAGTGAGAATGCGCTGTGGTTTAACCGCTGGGAACCTCTCGCGGGCGCGGCCATCGCGGCGTCCGGTGGCGACGCGACCATCAATCTGATGCGCGGAACCCAGGCCACCCGCATGGTCATCCCCAGCGTGATCAGTCACACCCTGTTTTCCGCCTGCCTCGGACTGGTGGCCGTGATGCTTTGGGGGATCTCCTACCACGTGGCCATACGGCGTCTGGAGATGGAACGTGCCCTGATCGACAGTCAGGCGCAAGCGGTGGATCAGGAAATTCTAAAACTGGCGGACGAGGGCTTGGGAG
>Ga0308390_1001674_pt1 | contig 14156 bp, 14 predicted proteins | sample Hotspr2Sample149_FD_202358 | JGI IMG/M metagenome (GOLD analysis project Ga0308390, IMG submission 202358) | Hot spring phototrophic mat microbial communities from Mushroom Spring, Yellowstone National Park, Wyoming, United States - 20040719_149 ...
TTCATCTTCTCCAAGGCGTCTCGCCGGAACTGAGGCGAGTACTTGCGCCATCGTTGAGACATGGGGTTCACCATTCCCTTTCGTTGTGTCCCCTTCAAGTCTGTCTCATTTTTGGGGTTCAGTCCACCTTCGCTTATTCAGGCTGTCCCCTTCGTCCACAGCGGCACTGGCAGCGCTGGTCGTTTGAAAATAGCCCTGGCGACATGATGACGCGGGTGGCGGGGGGCGGGTCCGGCTCCTGATCTCGCCAAGGGGACGGAGCGCTCTGACTCTTTGGCGTATCAGCGAAGGGCTCAATTCAGGCTGTCCCCTTCGCCTTCGCTTGGCCGGCGCGATAGGATGCAAGAGACAAAAGGAGCGTCCATGCGGCTGCTATTGCTGATCCCCGCGCTGATCCCGGCTCTCGCCGCCCCGCCGCAGGTCGGTGGCGAGCTCAGGTTGTGGCACCGGGTCACCGTCTCTTTCGAAGGCCCGGAGACGGCCGAAAACGCCACGCCCAACCCGTTCACCGATTACCGCCTGACCGTGGAGTTCCGCCACCAGCCCACCGGGCGCATCGTCCGCGTGCCCGGCTTCTATGCCGCCGACGGCAACGCCGCCGAGACATCCGCAACGAAGGGCCGCGTCTGGCAGGCGCACTTCCTTCCGGACGCCGTGGGCGAATGGCGCTTCCGCGCCTCGTTCCGCCGAGGGCCGTGGATCGCCGCCGATCCCGATCCTGGCGCCGGCGAACCCGCCGCCTTCGACGGCGCGGAGGGCCGCTTCACCATAGCCCCTTCGGACAAGAAAGCCCCCGATTTCCGCGCCCGGGGCCTGCTGAAATACACCGGCGGCCACTACCTGCAATTTGCCGGCACAGGCGGGTATTTCCTGAAAGGCGGCGCCGACAGCCCGGAAAATTTCCTCGCATATGCCGATTTTGACGGGACATTTGACCTCGACGCCCGCTTCAATGAGGGCGAAAATACCACCGGAAAACCTTTTCTTCACAGCTATGAGCCGCACGTGCGCGACTGGAAGCCCGGCGATCCGGTCTGGCAAAAAACAAAAGGCAAGGGCATCATCGGCGCGCTGAATTATCTGGCATCCAAAGGGATGAACAGCGTGTATTTCCTCACCTACAACATCGACGGCGGGGACGGCAAAGACGTATGGCCGTGGACCTCTCCCGACGTCCGCGACCGCTTCGATGCCAGCAAGCTCGCCCAGTGGGAAATCGTCTTCTCCCACATGGACCGGCTCGGGCTGATGCTTCACGTGATCACGCAGGAGACCGAAAACGACCGCGCGCTCGGCGGCGGCGCGGGCCTCAACAACATCCGCAAGCTCTACCTGCGCGAACTCGTCGCCCGCTTCGCCCACCACCCGGCGCTCGTCTGGAACCTCGGCGAGGAGAACAACACGCCCGATGCCGACCGCAAGGCCATCGCCGCCTGGATCCGGGAGCTCGACCCCTACGATCACCCCATCGGCGTGCACACGCACCTGAACCGCGCGCGCACCTTCTACAACGGCATTCTCGGCGACCCGCACTTCGAAGCCGCCTCCATCCAGTCCGATATGGCGTTTTACCACGAGGAAGCTGCCGAGCTCCGCCGCCGCAGCGCCGAGGCCGGGCGCAAGTGGGCCATCTTCCACGACGAGCAGTCGCCGGCCGACATGGGCGTGCTGCCCGACAGCGAAGACCCGGATCATGATATTCCGCGCATCGAGGCGCTCTGGGGCAACCTGATGGGCGGCGGATCCGGCGTCGAGTGGTATTTCGGCTACCGCTTCCCGCACATGGATCTCAATTGCGAAGACTGGCGCTCGCGCGACCGCATGTGGGACCAGACACGCATTGCGCTGGAATTCTTCCACCGCTACCTGCCGTTCCAGGAGATGGAGCCCGTCGTCCCGCCGTTCCGCGTCGCCGAAGGCTCGCCGATGCGCGTCTTCGCAAAAATCGGCGAGGTGTACGCCATCCAGTTCCCGCGCGGAGGATCGGCCCAGATCGCGCTGCCGGAAGGCGACTACACCGTTCACTGGTTCAACCCGCGCACCGGCGGCGAACTGCTTCAGGGCGAAGTCCGCGAGCTGCGCGGCGGCAAGGGGCGGCGCTGGCTGGGACTGCCTCCCGCCGAGCGCTCGCGCGACTGGGTGGCGCTCATCCGCAGGAAGCGCTAGTTTGAAAGCCATGCGGTTCACCAGACGCGCTCTTCTCGCCGCGCCCGCCGCTGCGCTGGCGCGCGGCGGCGGCCTGAGGATCGGCGTGATGGACGGCGTCGCGCTCGCGCCTTCGGACCCCGAATCCGTCGCCGTGGCCGCGCGCGCCGGCTGCGAAGGCATCCAGGTTACGCTGGGCCGGCAGACGACGGCGGGCCGCATGGCGATGGCCTCTCCGGAACGCCAGCGCGCCTTCCTGGCCGCGTCGAAGCGCTACCGCGTGCCCATTGTCTCCACCTACATCGACATCCTTCACGTCCATTGCCTCAAGAACGATCCCGAGGCGCTGCGCCGCGCCTCGGAAGGCATTGAAATCACACAGCGGCTGGATGCGCGCATCCTCATGCTCGTCTTCTTCGGCAAGTGCGCGCTGGAAACCCGCGAGGACATGGACGCCGTCACCAAACCGCTGAAAGAGCTGGCGCACGAAGCCGAGCGCGCGAAAGTGATCCTCGGATTTGAAAACACAATCCGCGCCGAGGACGACATCCGCATCCTCGATGCCGTCGCTTCGCCCGCGTTGCAGGTTTACTACGACATCGGCAACGCGACCAATCTCTACCGCGTGAACCCGCTCGAAGAACTGCGCCTGCTCGGCCGCAGCCGCATCTGCCAGATTCACGTGAAGGACAAAGGCTACCTCGGCGAGGGCGCCGTGGACGTGGCGGGCGCGGTGAAAGTGCTGCGCGAGATCGGCTGGCGCGGCTGGCTCGTGCTGGAAACCGGGGCGCCTTCGGGCAACAAGGAGGAAGATCTGCGCCGCAACGCCGCCTTCCTGCGCCGCTTCCTCTGAAGCCCACAGGCCCTTGGGCGAATCTGTTGCGAGAAGCTGCGGCGGCGGGTCCGCGTTCCGCCCGGCTCGCCAACAGTCTTTACGGACGCCTGCCGACAGAACCCGGCTTGTTGCGGCTGCGCCGGCGGCAAGCGCTCACGGCTTTGACGGCTCAGCCGACATCCGCAAGTGCTCGATCATCATGCAGCGGTCCTCGACCACCAGCAACCCGGCTGCGCGGGCCCGCGCCGCCGCCTCCGCGTGCGCGATTCCCTGCTGCATCCACACCGCCTTCGCCCCCATCGCAATCGCCTCCTCGACGACTTGCGGCACATGCTCGGGACGGCGGAAAATCACCACGCAGTCGACCGGCTCGGGAACGTCGGCCAGCCGCGCGTACGCCTTCTCGCCGAGCACCTCCGTCTCGTTCGGGTTCACGGGGATGATCCGGTAGCCGGCGCGCTGCAAGTAGCGCGAGACGCCGTGGCTGGCCCGGTGCGGGTTGGAAGACAGCCCCACCACAGCCAGCGTATGGCATGTTCGCAGGATCTCCTGCTCCGGCCCGGAAATGTCCTGCTGTGCCGTCAACGCTTATTTTCCTTTGCGCCGCCGCCCGCCTTCGCCTTGCCGGCCGCCTCGTCGCCCATGCCTGCCGCGCGCCGCAGCCGCCGCACTTCTTCTTCGGCGAGATACCTCCACTCGCCGGGCCTCATCCTGCCGAGCGTCAGCGGCCCGATCTGCACCCGGCGCAGCTTTTCCACCAGCCGGCCGAGATGGCGAAACATCAAACGGATCTGTTGCTGCCGCCCCTCGGTGAGCCGCACCTCGTACCACGGGTTCGGCGCGTCTTTGATCAGCCGGATTCCCGCGGGCGCGGTCCGCCTCCCGTGGAGGCTGATACCCTTGCGGAACTGCTCCGTCTGTTCGGGCGTCAGGCGCCCGTTGACCTTCACGTGATAGACCTTTTCGACGTGGCCCGAAGGCGACAGGATCCGGTTGGCCAGCTCGCCGTCGTTGGTCAGCAGCAGCAGCCCTTCGCTGTGATAGTCGAGCCGGCCGACGGGAAACACGCGCTCCCGCACGCCTTTGAGCAGGTGCTTCACCGTGGTGCGGCCCTGCGGGTCGCTCAGCGTGGTGACCACCTCGCGCGGCTTGTTCATCGCGATATAGACATGCCGCTTCGGAAGCCGCACCGGCATGCCGTCCACGCATATCCTGTCGCGGTCCGGATCCGCCTTGGCCCCAAGTTCGGAAACCGTCTCGCCGTTCACCGTCACGCGGCCTTCGACGATCAGTTCTTCGGCCTTGCGCCGGCTGGCGATGCCCGCGTGGGCGAGAATTTTCTGGAGCCGCTCCTCAGCCATTGTCCCGGTCTTCCGGCGGCGCCGCTTCGGGCGCGTCGCCGGCGCGATCCCCGGCAGCCGGCGGCTCCTCGCCCGCCGCCGCATCCGCCTGCGGCGCCTCTGCGGCGCGGGCCTCGCCCTGTTCCGCCTCCGCCTGCGCGGCCTCCGGCTGCACAGTTTCCGGCTGGCCGGCTGCGGCCGCTTCCGGCGCCGGCTCGAACTCCTCGTCGGCCATCGACTGCCGGCGGATCTCCTCGAATTCCTTCAGGCTCGGCAGCTCGCTCAGATCCTTCAGCCCGAACTGCGTCAGGAATTCGCGCGTCGTCTTGTAGAGAATCGGCCTGCCGACGACGTTCTTGCGGCCGGCCGTGGTCACCAGCTTGCGGTCGATCAGCGTCTTGATGACGCCGGCGCCCTGCACGCCGCGGATTTCGAGGATCTCCGGCATCGTGATCGGCTGCTTGTAGGCGATCACCGCCAGCGTCTCCAGCGCCGCCTGCGACAGCTTCAGCGGCTGTTTCAGGTTGCGCACGAAATTGCGGATCACCTCGTGGTGCTCGGGCTTGGTCGCCATCTGGTAGCCGCCGGCAACCTCGCGGATGAAGATGCCGCGGTCGGGCCGGCTGGTCTCCTCGGCCAGCTCCTTGAGCAGCGGCTCCACTTCCTCTGCAGGCCGCCCCAGCGCCTGCGCGATCTGCGACGCCGGCATCGGCTCGTTTAGCACATACACGATGGCTTCCAGAACCGCCTTGAGCCGGGCCCGTTCCGCGTCCTCCGGCCCCGCTTTCTGCTCCCCGGCCGGCAACAATTGCTCCGGGGTGAACAACTCGGCCGCCGGCGCGCCCTCGGCGGGCCTTGCGCCGTCTTCGGAGGCGGCCTCCGCGCCAGGCGCGCCAGCGGCTTCCGAGGCCGCTGCGGCAGCGCTTTCCTCCGCGGCCGCCGCGGCCTCCTCGCCGCTGCGGGCGGACAGGGTTTCATTCGGCTCGGGCTGCCCTGCGGCAGCCGGATGAATTGGCTCTTCCATGCTTATGCGTTGTATTCTTCTTCGATTCTGACGGCGGCGTCCGGCGTGATCTCCACCTCGTCGAACGCCTTGTCCCGCCGGATCTCGATCTCGCCGAAGCTCTCCCGCTGCGTGAGGCGGATCGCCTGAAGCTTGACCATCTCGAGCACGGCGAGAAACAGGCAGATCATGGCCCGCCGCGAGCGCTGCTGCTCGAACAGCGGCACCAGCGGCACGCTCTTCGAAGGCGGCACGCCGGACAGCACGCGCTTGAGCAGCAGCATCATGTCCGGCACGCTCACGTCCTCGCGCGTGACCTCGTACGCCGGCCGGCTCCGGGCCCGCTCAAGGACCTGCTCGAACGTCTTCACCAAGTCGAACAGCGTGACCGCCAGCCCGGGTGAATCGTCTTCCGGGAGGAAGTTCTGGATCTGCGGGTTCGTCCAGATGGCCTCCTCGATCATCCGCTTTTCCTTGAGCATCGCCGCGGCGGACTTGTAGCGCTCGTATTCGAGCAGCCGCTCGACCAGCTCGCGCCGCGGGTCCTCCTGCGGGTCGATCTTTTCCAGCTCGGGGTCGCGCGGCAGCAGCATCCGCGACTTGATGTGGATCAGCGTCGCCGCCATGTAGACGAACTCGGCGCTGAGTTCGATATCGAGATCGGCGGCGCGCTGCATATAGTCGAGATACTGCTGCGTGATCTGCGCGATCGGGATGTCGTAGATGTTGATCTGCTGCTTGCGGATCAGATCCAGCAGCAGATCCAGCGGGCCCTCGTATTGCTCCAGACGGACGTTGAGCGGAGACGACACCTTCTCTCAGGATAGCAACAGGCAGGCGGATTTCCGCATCCGGCGCGCTCAGCCGGCGCCGCCGGCGGCCGAACCGGCCAGCGGAATGAAGCCCCTCTGCACGGCGTATTTCACCAGCCCCGGCACGTCATGGATGCCCAGCTTGCGCATCAGCTGCACGCGGTAGGTGTCCACCGTCTTGGGACTGACGCCCAGCCGCGCGGCGATCTCCTTCGGGCGCACGCCTTCCACCAGCAGCGAAAAGACCTGGAACTCGCGGGGGCTGAGCGTGTCGAGCGGATCGTCGGGCACGCCGCGCCGGTCGGCGGAGAACAGGTTTTGCAGATCCACGCCGGGCGAGACGTAAATGCCGCCGTCCAGCACGCGGTCGAGGCAATCCAGCAGGTTGTCGCCGCTGCTGGATTTCAACAAAAACCCCTGCGCCCCGGCCCGCAACACCTCGAGCACCGTCTTGCGGTCCGAGCGGAGAGACAGGATCACGCACCGCGTCGGCGGACAATCGGGCCACGGCGTCATGCCGGACAGGCGCCGCGCGATGTCGAGCGCGTCCAGACGCGGCGTCTGCAAATCCACCAGCGCCGCGTCCGGACGGAGCTTTTCAATGAGCCGCCACGCCTCCTCGCCGCACTCCACGGCGGCCGCCACTCGGTAACGGCCGCTGGCGGCGCACAGCGATGCAATGCCATCTCGCAACAGGCCCGGCTGCTCTGCGATGACAACCGTCTTTGGCTCCCGGTTGGGCATCGGGCCGGAACTCCGGCGCGGGTTGCGGTCAGAAGCTCGCCAACGCCTTGGCTTCGTCGTCGAAGACTTCGAAGACGGTGTAGAGCTTGGTGATCTGCAACAGGTCGTGCACCCGCTTGGTCAGGTTGAGCAGCTTCAGTTGGCCGCCGGCGTTGGACACGGTGGTGTAGCCGCTCACCAGCTCGCCGATGCCGGAGCTGTCAATGTAAGTCACGTCTCCAAGATTCACCAGAATCTTCTTGTGGCCCTTGTTCACCAGTTCCTTGATCGTGTCCCGGAAGGCCGAAGAGCCTTCGCCGAGGGTAATCCGGCCGGCTGCATCAACGATGGTCACGTCGCCAACCTGGCGGGTTGTCAGTTTCAAGCTCACTGCAAATCACCTCCTGGCATTGGGAAGCCGAATCTAGAATACCCGAGTCTTCAGGCGCCGGGCAACGCTTTCCTCATGACCAGCCGCGTGCCGCCCTCGCTGGTGCGCCCGATTTCCACCTCGTCCATGAACGCCCGCATGATCAACAGCCCGCGGCCGGACTGGCTGAGCAGGTTCTCGCGCGCCAGCGGATCGGCCTGCGCGGCCTCCTCGAATCCCTGGCCCTGGTCCTCGACGGTCACCTGAAGCACTCCGCCCGTGCGCTCGATCCGCAGCCTTACGCGTTTGTTGGCGCTGTACAGATTGCCGTGCACGACGGCGTTGACCACCGCTTCCCGCACGGCGTAGCCGATGTGATAGGTTTCCTCTTCGTCGAAGCCCGCGCGCTCGGCCGCTGATTTGGCAATCTCCTCGCTTGCGTCCACGCTGGCCAGCGTCGATTCGAGAAATTGGTCGTACAGAATCTCCGGCCTGCTCTCGGCGTTGGGCATCTCTGGCCTGCGCGCTGCCGCGAAAGTGTTAAGGTATGCCATTGCTGCGGGCCAAGTCAAGCACGCACGGGGGATGATGCCGGCTCTGCGCCGCCTCCATTCGCCTCATCCGCGTGGGGCGGCCCTTCCATTGTTCCGGTGCGGCGGCGCTGCGCAGCCCGCAGGCATTCCCGGCGTTGGGTCCGCCGACAACCGTTCGCTCCCGCGGCTCTGAAGGCGGTTTTCGAGGCGTTTTCAGAGCCGCGAACGGGGGCCGGGATTCGCCAGAATCCCGGCCGGAGTGAGCGGTCAACCCGGGAAAGGCCAGGCAGGGCGGCTTGGCCGGAAGGGTTGGCAAGCGCGCTTGAGCAATGCGGGCAACCGCTCGTTCTCGCGGCGCTCCAGAGAATCAACGTGCGCTTGGTGTGTTGTCTGCTGAAAGGGCCCTCGCGCAAGCGCGAGAAGAAATCCGCCTTTGGGACCGCTCGTTCTCGCGGCCTTCGGCCGCTTCCCTCGCGGCTCTGAAGGCGGTTTTCGAGGCGTTTTCCGAGCCGCGAACGGGGGCCGGGATTCGCCAGAATCCCGGCCGGAGTGAGCGGTCACCGCGCTGCCTGACCAGACCCATGCGCCTGCGCCGGCAACATCTGGCGCATGGCGCGGGAAGCCGGATGAAAATCGAAGGACCGGCAGTTGTCCCGCCGGTCCTTCGATCCGTTCGGAGCGAGGCTGTCTCGTTTCGCCGAAGATTCAGATCCGCGCGCCCGCCCTGGCAGCACGCCGCATCCCGCGCAGCGGCATCATCCGGCCGGGCCGGACAGCCAGGCCGGCGCCCCTCTGCGGGGGAGCGATCAGCCCGAGGCCGGCCGCCTGCCGGGCCGCCGGCGCCAGCGTGAGAGCCTTCTCCAGATCCGCCAGCTTCTGCTTCTGCTCGGCGGTCAACAGCGCGAGCGCCCTGGTGCGGAACTCCTCGACCCGCGCCTTGCGCTGGTCTTCGAGCTTCTTGATGTCCACCATCAGCTGCCCGGCCTTCGCCGGGTCAGGGTTGGCGGACTGCATCAGCGCGGCCAGCTCCTGCCGCTTGCTGCGGATCTGTTCAACCACCGTCCGGTTGGCCTCGGCCGTCTGCTTCCGCAGATCCAGCAGTTGCTGCATCTGCTGATCGCTCAGGCCCAGGGCCTCTTTCAACGCCGCCGGGGCCGGCGGATTCTGCGCCGCGGCCGCCCAGCCGGGGCCTGCGCCCCACGCCGCGCCGCCACGCGGCCCGAGCCACCCTTGCGCGCTGAGCGGCGCCGCCACCACCATTGCGAGCGCAATCACCGGCATCCACTTCCACAAGGATTTCATTGCTGGATCTCCTTTCGCCAGATTCTCTTTTCCGGCTATCCACTTCCTGATGACGGGGACTTTTGCGCCAGGTTTACAAAGCCCGTCCCGCCACGCGAAAAACAGGCTCGGAAAAAATGCGGCTCCAACCGGGCAGGTCTTTGTTAGACTGTGGCTGTCCCGGTCATGGTGTTGGGCCATTACCAGGTTCTTGATGAGATCGGCCGCGGCGGCATGGGGATCGTTTATCGCGGTTACGACCCCCTGATCGGCCGGGAGGTCGCGCTCAAAACCGTCAATCTTTTCAGCATCGTCGACCCGCAGGAGAGAGACGAGTTGCAACAGCGCCTGCATCGTGAGGCGCAATCGGCGGGCCGGCTGTCCCACCCGAATATCGTCACGATTTACCACGTCGGCTACGCCGAGCTGGAACCCGGACGAATGGGCGCCTTCATCGCGATGGAGTTCGTGCCGGGAGTCAACCTGGAATCTTTGATCCGGAGTTACCGCGAGTGTCCGCCTCCCATTGCCATCGGTTACCTCCGGCAGGCGGCGGCCGCGCTGGATTATGCCCATTCACGCGGCGTCGTCCACAGGGACGTCAAACCCTCAAACCTCATCGTGACACCCGAAGGGATTGTCAAAATCGCCGATTTCGGGGTCGCAAAGGTCGCCAGCCAAACCTTGACCCAAACCGGGGTCGCCGTCGGGTCGCCGCATTATATGTCTCCGGAACAGATCCGCGGGGAGCCGGTAGACGGGCGCAGCGACCAGTATGCGCTGGCCGTGGTTGCCTATGAGCTTCTCACCGGCCGCAAGCCTTTCGAGGCGCCCTCGCTGTCGGCCCTGTGGTACAAGATCACCACCGAGGCTCCGCCGCCACCCGTCCTGTCCTCGCCGGATCTGTCGCGCCGAATTGCTACGGTCCTGTTCCGAGCGTTATCAAAAGAACCGGCCGAGCGGTTCGCCACGTGCGGCGAGTTCGTGGAGTGTCTGGCGGCGGCCGTCTTCGGACCCGCACACCCCTTTCCGGCCCGGCAAGCGGCGGAACAGCCCGATCCGGTATCCCCCATCCAGGAGTCTTCAGACGGGGTGTCGATCCAACAGGCGCGGCCGAAGGGCAAGTTGCCGCGAATTCTCGCGGGTTCGACCGTCCTGGCGGCCGCACTGGTAATTTCGCTGTTGTTGCTGGCGCGATGGCGATCCCCCGCTCCGGCCCCGTCCGTTCCTCAGTCCCCTTCGGAAGCAACGGTCTTGGCCCTTCCTGAGCAGGCTGTGTCTCCGCAGCCTCCGGGAGGTGCAGCAATCGGCCTGTCCGGCCAGAGGCAGGCGCCCGCGACACTTCCCTCCTCCGCAACAACCGGATCCTGGGAGCGGCCGCCGACCAATCCTGTTTCAAATTCGTCTTTGGCCGCCGCCGGAAGGCAGATGAGCAGGGAACTTCCAGCCCATCCGGTGGCATCGCCGCAGGCTGCGGCATCCGCCCCGGGCAAGGCCGGGACAGACAATGCGCCGAATCCTGCGGCAAAAGCCGACTCGCGCTACGAGGAGGCGTCGCCGCCCGGCAGTTCTCGTTCCGAATCTCGCCCGCAACAAGCCGGGTCTCCGGCGACCATGGCTCCGGTTCCTTACCCAAACCCGATTCGGCAGCCCGCTCCCCAGCCGGAGGCTGTGCCGCTGAATTATCCGATCCCGCCCGCGCCTCTGCCATACATCCTTCCAAGGGGCGCCCAAGTCCTGATTCGCCTGACGAAAAGCATGAGCACGAACAACGCCCGTATGGGTGATGTCGTTGTTTTCCGGACCGCCGAGCCGCTCACAGTCCGGGGCCGCACAATCATTCCGGCAGACTCCCTCGTTCAGGGCCGCGTGGTTCTGGCCGAGCGCAGCGGCCGTGCGGCTGGCAGGGCGGAACTCTGGATCCGGCTTGAGTCCTTGATCCTTCCAAACGGTGTCAAAAAGGATCTGCAAGCGTCTCTGGGGCTTGCAGACACCGACGGAAAATATTCGGCCATGGGCCCGGAAGGCGCCCTCAGGGGCGACACCGGCCGCCGAAAGGACGCTGCGATCGCCGCCACGGCCGCCGCGGCAGGCGGAATTGCTTCCCGCAGCCTGGAAGGACTGATCATTGGAGCCGCGGCGGGTTTGATTGCCATCCTGCTGACGCGCGGCCCCGACCTCGAGCTCCCGCAAGGCGCCCTGTTTCGAATGACTCTTCACCAGCCTCTGAGCTTTGAAGAAAGCGAGATCGGCAATTGGGGGCCTGCTTCACCGTAAACCCCTTTCTCCGCGGTATTCGCCGCTTATTGCCTGCGCCGCATGGAGCCGCCGATCCGGCTGCCGCAGGCTTCGCGCCGGCCGCTTGGCACCTGCCCCCTCCGCGGCGATTGGCGCTCCTCTTAACAGCCCGCCCGAAAAGAACGAGACGATTTTCCTGGCCGAGGCACTCTATGAATAGTGCTCGAGGACGCGCCAGCCGGGCAGCCCCTGTCGCACGAGGAGCTGCTGCTCGAACAAATCGAACGTTTGAGCGCCGCCATCGCCGCCCGCGAGAACGAGCTGCGGCGGCTGAAATCCGAAGTCGAGCTGCGCGATCTTTACATCCAGGAGCTGCACGCCCAGCTGCGGCGGCAGGCCGAGCGTCTCGAGGAACTCGAGCGGCGCGTGCGCGCACTGGCGCCTCGCGCGATCCCCGCATCCCGCGCCGCCAGCGCCTGAACCGGAGCGCCAGTCCACTGGGCGGCTCGCTCGCGCGCCTCCGCCAGACGCCTACCAGCCGGCCCCTCGCGTCCTCGTCCGTATCCGGCAGAGATACATGTCCGCAGTGATGTACAGCGTCGAGCCATCATCGCCCCAGGCGACATTCGCCGTGGCCTCGCCCGTGTCCAGCCGCCCGAGCCGCTTCCCGTCCGGCGAGTAGATATGCACGCCGCCGGGGCCCGTCGCCCACAGATTGCCCCGCGCATCCACTTTCAGTCCGTCTGGCAAGCCGGGCAGATCTCGGCTCACCATGGATGTCACGTCAGCGAAGACACGGCCCGGGCCGAGCGTGCCGTCTTCTTTCACCGGGTAGGCCATCCAGATGGCGCGGCTCGGGTCGCTGTTGGCAACGTACAGGGTCTTCTCGTCCGGAGAAAAGGCGATGCCGTTGGGGCGGCTGAGCTCCGCGGTCAGCAACGTCAGGTTCCAGTTTGACCAGCGGTAGACGCCGCAAAAGTCCAGCTCGCGCCGCGGATCGTCCCACTGCTTCGGCAGCCCGTAAGGCGGATCGGTGAAATAAAGATCCCCGTTGGACTTGAGCGCCCCGTCGTTGGGGCTGTTCAGCCGCTTGCCCTGGTAGCGGTCGGCCAGCGTCACCTTGCCGCCGTCCGGATCCATGCGGGCCACCCGCCGGTCGCCGTGCTCCATCAGGATCAGCCGCCCCTGGGCGTCGATCAGCAGCCCGTTGCTGCCGGGTTCGCGTCCGTACGGGGCTGCGCCCGTGAAGCCCGAAGGCTTCAGGAACAGCTCGATGCCGCGCTCGCGCGTCCACTTGAAGATGCTGTTCACCGGGATATCGGAGAACAGAAGGTAGCCGCCTTTGCGGTCCCACACCGGCCCCTCGGCCCATTCGAAGCCCATGGCGACCACCTCGATCCGCGCCTCCGGCGCGAGCAGCTCGTCGAGCCGCGGATCTTCTCTCACAATGCGCCCGATCACCGGATACGACCTCGGCGGCTGCGCGAAGGCAGCCGCCAGAAAGGCCCAATACGCCACAACTGGAATCCAACGCTGCATAGCGCCCCCTATTCTATTCCCGGAGGCTCCTGCGCCGCGACAGGCGGCAAGACCGCGTCCGGGCATGGGAAGCCGCGGCCCTTGTTTCGCCTTGGCCAGCGGGCCGCCACCCCGATCTGCCGGGGCGCCAAAACCCGCTTCCCGGCGGCCCGGCGAAGAAATTTTCGCGAAACGTCCGATTTCGCTTTGCAAAGCGGCGGGCTTCTGCTATGCTGAAAGCGTATTTTGATCGCCCGCGTCAGTTAGGATCGAGTCTGGCCTCCGTGGTTTCCTCCCCCGTCCGAACTCCCCTCAGCTAGCGCCCGGTGTCGAAATACGAAGGAGTGTCAAAAGTGAAGAATATTTTCGTTGGAAACCTGAGTTTCAACTCGAGCGAGGAAGCCGTTCGGGGGTTGTTTGAGAATTACGGGACCGTGGACCGGGTGAGCATCATCACCGACCGCGACACGGGCCGCAGCCGCGGCTTCGCCTTCGTCGAAATGGCGAATGACGAGGAAGCCGAGCGCGCCATCAATGCGCTGAACGGCACCGATTTCGGCGGCCGCAAGATCAATGTCAACGAAGCCCGCCCGCGCGAGGAGCGGTCTTTCGGCGGCGGTGGCGGCCGCGGCGGCGACCGTGGCGGCTATGGCGGCGGACGCCGGCGCGAACCGCGCTGGTAACTCGCCCCGAATCCCGAAGTTTCGGCCGGAGCCGCCCGAAAGCGGCGGTTCCGGCTTCTTGTGTTTCTTCAGTCCCCGTCCGTTCCCTGCCGCCGCCTCTTCCCCTTGATTCCCTGTGCTCGATGCCAGGGAACGCGGACTGGAATGCCGCGTCAAAAAAAGCGGCTTGGCGTTGGCTTGCGAGCCCGCGATGGGGCGCGCTGCCGGCAAGCCGTTGAGCCGGGATTTGCCGGGGCGCGCCTTGCGGAAATGCAGCCGGCAGTCCTCCTGTGTCCGCAGGGTTGACCAGGCGGCGCCCGCCGGCGTCTGCGCGCCCGACAAAACCACCTGGAACAAGCGGACCGCTTCGCCGGGATCCATCGGTTGTCCGCTCCCCGGTGCACAGCATGGGGCGCAGCCGCGGCGGTTTGTCCCGGACGCATGGCGATGTGGTGGGCCCTGCAGGACTCGAACCTGCAACCAACGGATTATGAGTCCGCTGCACTAACCATTGTGCTAAGGGCCCGCCGGAGGCGCGGCGCGAAGCCGCTCCACTCGCTACTATAGCGCCTGCGGGCCGGCCCGGGTGCGCGACATAGAAATGGACAGTTTGCCAGGTTGGCCGGAATTGCGCCTCTTCTGAGTATAGGCATATACTCAGATGAGGAGGTGCCTCTTGTCTCAATCACTCGCCGA
>Ga0308390_1001681_pt1 | contig 14112 bp, 12 predicted proteins | sample Hotspr2Sample149_FD_202358 | JGI IMG/M metagenome (GOLD analysis project Ga0308390, IMG submission 202358) | Hot spring phototrophic mat microbial communities from Mushroom Spring, Yellowstone National Park, Wyoming, United States - 20040719_149 ...
CCGCACGGTATTCGATTCGGCCACCCGCTGGTAGGCATCACCCTTCAACTGAATCGTGCCACAGGTATCCAGCGGCGTCGTGGTGATGTCCCACGGGGCGGTGAATACCGCCTGAGACGCCCCAATATCCCGGGAAACGTTCCATTCCGGATCCGGTTCCGGTTTGCCGCCATATCCGGAGCGCACGCTGCCTGCCATGAGAACCAGCCGCACGCGGGCGGCGATGTCCGGCGCCCGCCGGAGCAGTTCGCCCAGGTTGGTCAGTGGTCCGATGGCACACAGGGTCACCGGCGGCTCCATCGCGCGGATCTGATCAATCAGGGCCCCCACTCCATCTTCGATGACAGTGCCCGGATAATGCTTCAGTGCGTAATCTCCCAGCCAGGACTGCTGGTTGATCGGTGCGTCATCCGTCTGTTTGCCGATTCCTATGGGAATGTCCGTCCGACCCAGCCGCTCAAGCATCCGCGCGACCAGCCGTGCTTTGAGCGGTGTATTCTGGGACGCCGTCACGATCAGGCGAACGTCCAGGTTTGGGTTTCCGAGGGCCTGGCACAACGCCCAGGTATCATCAATGTCATCGCCAATATCCGTGTCCAGAAGTATGGGAATCTGTCTAGGCATGGCGTGTTCCTTTCCGCTTCTGAGACTTCCGCGGGCCGGACACCATCCACCCCACGGATGCTCTGTTTTTGGGAATCGAAGTATTATACGCGGCTGTGCATAAAATTGCCCGTTCTGGCGTCTATCTGATAGAATACCCCATCAGATGGGTGGGGCACGCTGATCGGGAAATTGGTTAGCCCTAGGTTTTCGGGCATGCGAAACACACAAGGAGATACTACTATGAAACGACACTGGATGCTGATGGCTGGGTTGCTGGTTTGTGTGGCGTTTACGATGGGGCCGGGAATGGTTTCCGCGGCGGCAGATGAGGAAAAGGTCCCACTGAATATCGAATTACCCGAACCGTTCTTCGGCGGTACGCCGATCGATTACTGGAGTGAAAACTTGGAACCTGAAGATTTCAAGGATCGTCCGCCTTTCCTGGCTCCAAAGGGTACCGAGATCATCTCCCGGGGGAAAAAGGTCACTTCCAGTGACAAAAACCCCTCGCTGGGCAATCTCAGCATGATCGTGGATGGGGACAAAAATTACGCCAAGAACAGTCTGGTCGAACTGGGTGAAGGCGTGCAGTGGATCCAGATCGATCTGGAAAAATCCTGCGAGATTTATCCGATCCTAATCTGGCATTTCCACGAAGGCAAACGGGTCTATTTCGACGTCATTGTGCAGGTCTCCGACGACCCGGAATTCAAGGAAGGGGTCAAAACACTGTACAACAACGACATAGATAATTCCGCGGGCCTCGGCGTGGGACAGGACAAGGAATACATTGAAAACAACAAAGGCCGTCTGATCGACGCCAAGGGTGTGAAGGCCCGGTATGTCCGGCTGTACTCTAACGGCAATACCGCAGACGACCGAAACCATTACGTTGAAGTGGAAATCTGGGGCCGCTGCACCAACTGACCGCTCCACAAAACGAACTTTTCGGCGGGACGCTGTCTATCACGGCGTTCCGCTTTTTTATGAAAGGCTGACGATTTCCGTACCATTCAGACAGCTCTGCCAAAACGGGGAGGCAAGAAGAATACTACGGCCAAATGCGCCGCGATTCGATTCAGAACGTTCGGACTGGCGTAAAATCTCCCTGTCTTCATCGGAACCGGAAACAGGAAACAAACCATGGCCGTGATCGATCTGACTGAATGCGCCTGGATGCTGGAAGGCTGGCAACCCAACACCTAGATTCCCGTCAAAAAGGGAGGAACACCGGCCTGTTTTGTACCGGACATTGGTCCAATACCCATCTCTTTTCCGGGTACAGTCCAGCGGGCGTTGCGCGAAGCGGAACTGCTGCCGGACTGGCGTAAAGGACTGCGTTCGCTCGAGTGCGAATGGGTGGAACACCGCCACTGGATTGCCGAGACAGATTTGCCGCCACAGACCGATGGCGGACCAGTAATACTCGAAGCGGAATGGCTGGATTACCACGGCTGGATTCTAATAGATGGCGAAATACGGGGGACCTTTGCCGGGCCGATGCTGCCTCATCGGATCGACCTCACGCCCTGGCTGGGTGACAATCGTTCCCATCGTTTGTCTGTTGTATTTGACCTCCCGCCGGAAGAACAGGGACAGTTTGGTTTTACCTCTCAAAGTCACCTTTTCAAGCCACGGTTCAACTACAGTTGGGACTGGTGTCCCCGTTTTGTTCCCATTGGCGCGTGGGGCAGGATCCGTCTGCTATCCGGTCCGGCCGCTGACGCGGCTGTGGTTTCCATCCAAAGCAGTCTGGACGAAACTACTGCCGGCACAGGAAGCCTTTCCGTGAGGGTAACAGTCGGTCCGATCGCGCATCCGGCTTCCGTATGGAAAGTTTGCCTGCTGGACGAGGGTATTGTGGCAGCCGAACGTGTATTTCCCCTGACCATGGAGTTCCTGACGCTGGATCATGTGCCGGTAGTTCCGTGGCAGGTTAACACCCATGGTGAACCGAAGGTGTATACCGTTGAGGTTTCTCTTCTGAACGCCTCCGGTGTTCCCGAATTCACGGAAACCCGGACAACCGGATTCCGAACCATCCGCTGGCTGCCCTGCGAAGGTGCTCCCGCCGGAGCCGATCCCTGGCTTTGCGAAGTCAACGGAAAACCCGTCTTTCTCCAAGGGGTAAACTGGACACCGGTCAAAGTCAATTACCCAGATGTGACCTGTCAGGATTACGTCCGACTTATTGAGCAGTACCGACGCATGGGATGCACGCTGTTTCGTGTTTGGGGTGGAGCGTTTCTGGAATCGGAGGATTTCTATGACCTCTGTGACCGCTCAGGTATTCTCGTCTGGCAGGAATTTCCGTTGTCCTCATCCGGAATCGAAAACACGCCTCCTGACGACCCGGCAGTAATCAACACGCTTGAACAGATCGCCCGGTCCTGGTGCCGGCAACGTACCCATCATCCCTCACTTATCCTCTGGAGCGGGGGCAACGAGTTGTACACAGGACCTTCTATCCACGACCCGTCTCTTCAGGCTCCGGTTACCCGGGATCATCCGTGTATTGCCCGGTTGGCCCGGGTGTGTGCCGAGGAATGTCCGGACCGTCGGTTCATTCCCGCTTCCCCTTCAGGGCCGGTAGATTACGCCCGCGCCGAAAATTACGGGAGAGGCATTCATTACGACACGCACGGTCCATGGGGACAGGGGTCCGATCCGGACCTCGAGGCATGGCAACACTACTGGGACGATGATGATGCCTTGTTCCGGAGTGAGGTGGGTATGCCCGGAGCGATGGATCCTGATGCCATCCGCTGCTGGGCTGCCGGTGAGACGTGTTGGCCGCCTGAAGGCCGCTACTGGGTTCACACCGCCGCGTGGTGGACCCAGTGGGGTAATGTACTGTGTGAGGTCTGTGCCTCGGCTCCCAATGCCGAGGAGGCGCTCAGGCAATACTGCGCGTGGACCCGAGAGCGTCAGGCCAGGTGTTACGAAATCGCCGCACGAGCCTGCAAGGCCCGGTTTCCCCGGTGCGGCGGATTCCTGGTCTGGATGGGACATGACTGTTTCCCCTGTCCCGCCAACAATTCCCTTTTTGATGTTGAGGGCAAACCCAAACCCGCGGTTGATGCCCTTCGGAAAGTGTTTCTGACCCCGCCGGAACAATTGCGGGATTGAGACAGAATCAATCCAGTCTGAACCGTTCGCCCAGGTAGATCCGTCGGACATCCGGGTTGGCCGCGATCTCTTCCGGAGAACCCTCTGCCAGAATCCGTCCTTCGTTGATGATGTATGCCCGCCGGGTAATCTGTAGGGTTTCTCGCACATTATGATCCGTGATAATCACCGCGATACCCCGCTCACTGAGTTGTTTCACGGTCTCCTGAAGGTCTGCCACAGCAATGGGATCGATTCCAGCAAAGGGTTCGTCCAGCAAAAATACTTTGGGTTCGATCGCCAGAGCTCGGGCGATTTCCGTGCGCCGCCGCTCTCCTCCCGACAGGGTATGGGCGGGACTGTCAGCCAGCCGCGTGATATTCAGATCCTCCAGAAGCCGGTCCGCCCGGGTTTCCCGGTCCCGGCGGGACAACGGTTGATATTCCAGAATGGCCAGCAGGTTTTCACGGACCGTCAGATTACGGAACACAGAGGGTTCCTGGGGAAGATAAGCCATTCCCCCCCGCGCCCGAAGATACATCGGCAGGCGGGTAACGTCTTTGTCGCCAAAGATAATCCGGCCCGCATCCGGCCTGAGCAACCCCACAATCATGCTGAACGTGGTGGTTTTACCGGCGCCGTTCGGGCCAAGCAGACCAATAACCTCGCCCGGCCGCACTTCAATCGACACATTCCGTACCACCACCCTTTTCCGGAATGCCTTGACCAGGCCCTCCGCCCGCAGCAGGGGGGGGGATATGTCGGCAGCGCTCATGGGGCCTTGACCAGCTCCGGATAGGCCGCGTGAAGCAGTAACCGGTTCAGCCGCACCTGATCCTTCGGCGATAGGGATTCCCGGTGCTCGAGCAACTGACGGGCCTCATCCGGCAAAGAGACATTGTTCCACGCTCCTGCGTCATACAGGTCCGGCCGTCGAAGCAGCCGGTTAATCAGTTTGAGCATGTCGCCCTTACGCTGAAGCAGCACGGTGGTGTCCAGCGACATCAGGGTTGCCCGCTCGTCATCAGCCAGAAGAGACAAGAGCCGCTGGCCAGGGGAAGGGGTCTTCGCACCGGCTTCCTTGCGCAGCGCGGCAATCAGGGCGCCCCAGTCAGCAATATCCGATTCCACCAGCAGTCCTGTTGTCGTCCCGGCCGGTGCCGCTGCCGCCTCACTTGTCTGGAGCGGTACCTGGTCTGCCCGAACCTTGGATACCTCGAAGGTATTCGTTTTCAGGTTCAGGGTCATGCGGTCTCCCCGTAACCCTTTGATCCGGTCGTTATTAACCACCGGATTTCCGGAAAACACCAGCGCGCCTGTGTTAAAATCCCATTCCGCCCGGTCTGCCGTGATCGAAGCGTCCGGGTGATTCACTTCCACATTACCTTCCATAAGAATCCGGTCCGGTACATTTTTTCCTTCGGACCACGTGAACTTCATGGACCGCGCGCTGATCGGGAGCGGCTTGAGTTCAGGACGGTCTGAAAGCAGGCGGATCTTTACCCCGTCGGTCATTTCATCAATCGCGCCGGTGGCAAAATTGCCTTTCATTCGTCCTGCCTCGATTTCCATGGCTGTGTAACCGCCCAGATCAGCAGATGGATCCTGAGCGGCAGCGGTGGCGAGCGCAAGCAGGCATGCCATGCCGTAACACCACAGCATTCCGTCTAGTTTCGTCATGATCATGTTCCCTCGCCGAAACGGATGGTACCCCGCGCATCCCGTAATTCAAACACCTTTTGTTCAGGATACAGCCGGGCGCTGCCTGCCGCCAACACGAGGCGGGGATCATCGATCGTCAGTGGGGTATCCACGCGGATCTCATCCGACCCTGGCGTTTCCTGTTGTTCCCAGGCTGCCGCGTCTGTTATGAGCACCAGTGATCCTGCCGTTACCACCACGCCACCGGACAGTTCAGCCCGCCGATCCTGTTCAAATACGCCTCGCCCCGCTTCCATTACAATCACCCGATCATCCTCCTGATCACCGTAGACGACAGCCCGTGCTGATTCGAAGGCATAGGTCTGGCTGTCCCGCAGGGAAAACCGGTCCGCGTGGATCCACAGTTTCGGAAACTGGGGGACGCCTGTAAGCGGATTTTTTCGGTGCACATACAGATCAATTCCCGTCATTTCCATACCCGCGCCAGCCGCGGCATCCAACGCCCGGGCGGCTGTGTCCTGATTCGGTCTGGAACCTTCGGCCTTGACCGGCGGAGTCTCATTACGACTTTCACACCCCGCCAGCAGCGTGAACAGGCAGGCCAGCGCGCACAGACGGTTCATTCTTCGGAGTCCCCGATGTTTTTCCGGTATACCGCCCGCAGGCCCTTTAAAGTCAGTAGCGGATCCACCAGATCAATAGACCGCGCTACTCGCGCGATTTCTCCGGCCAGACCTCCAGTGGCGATTACCCTCGCCCGGGGCTCCTCCATTTCCTTGCGCATCCGTCGCACCAGGCCGTCCACCATGTCCGCGTATCCGTAGGTCAGGCCGGAACGGATGTTCGTTACCGTGTCCTTTCCGATCACATGGCGCGGTGTGACAATATCCACCCGCGGCAGTTTGGCGCAATGTTCAAACAGCGCGTCAGCCGATAACTGAATTCCGGGTACGATGATTCCCCCGATCCACTCCCGGCGGCGGGTCACAGCGTCAAAAGTTGTGGCTGTGCCGAAATCCAGAATAATCAGAGGCCCGTCATGTTCCTCGAGCGCGCCCACCGCATTGACGATCCGGTCGGCCCCCACTTCACGCGGGTTGTCACACTGCAGTACCAGTCCGGTCTTAACCCCCGGCTCCACCATCAGCGGTTCAATACCAAAGAACTGCCGGCTGACCGCCACCAGCGCGGGATTCCACTGAGGTACAACGCTGGAGACACAACACCCCGTGATCTCTCCCGGCGACACCCCGATATGGTCCAGCAGCATGTGCAGCAGCAACCCCAATTCGTCTGAGGTCCGGTAATTCGACGTGACGATCCGCCAGTGCCCCCGAAACTGATCGCCTTCAAACAGACCCAGCACGGTATGCGTGTTGCCTGCGTCAACCACCAGCAACATGGAGCCGTCTCCTTTCACGCGCCCACGGGCTCATATGGGATCCTCCAGATCACCGTCCCGTACCTTTACCGCCCCCGCCGGCGTCTGCACGATCAGTGCGCCGTCTGCCTCGATCCGGATTACCCGGCCTGACACCGATCCACGCCGGATGTACCGGCCCAGCAGTCCGCATGCTTCGATCCACCGTTCCCGCAGTACGTCAATCTGACCTTCCCGCCACAGAATCAGTTCCCGATCCAGACCACATAGCACGGCCGCCAGTACTTCCTCCCGACGCAACGGCATGCCTGGTCTTACCATGGCCAGTGATCCGGCGGTGTGACGTATCTCCGGCGGAAAATCCTCCACCCGATGCAGTACGTTCACGCCAATACCCAACGCGTTCCGCTGTTCCCGGCGTTCCAGAAGCATACCGCAAACCTTCCGTCCGCCACTCAGAATATCATTAGGCCACTTCAGGACTGCTGGAACAAAAGCCCCAACCGACTCCCTCAGCGCCAGCCCTGCCGCGAAAGGCAGCCCATCCGAAGGTCCCGTCAGCCGGATGCTGAACCACAGACCAAGCCCCGCCGCGCTGTGCCAAGATCGACCGAAGCGCCCACGGCCGGCCCGCTGACGTTCCGCCAGATAGACCGAACCATCCGGACCCGGCTCCAAGGCCAGCGAGTTGGTGGAATCCGTCTCGGGAAGCAGCGTGAACAAATCCGTTCGTATCACCTGTAATGGACCACAGTGAGCGATCGTCTCGCTCAGATCCAGCGCTGCCGCCTGTTCATTCGGACGCATGCTCGATCAGCAGCGACAGGTCGATAGCCGGGGCGGAATGGGTCAACGCACCCACGGAAATAAAGTGTACCCCCGTCTCAGCCATCGAACGTACCCGTTCCAGCGTCGCATTGCCGCTCGCTTCGAGGATAACCGGCCTGCCCACCACCCGCCGTACCGCCTCACGCATGGTGTCGTTATCCATGTTGTCCAACAGAATCACTTCAGCCCCTGCTGCCATGGCCTCATCGAACTCATCCAGGGTTTGCACTTCCACCCCAATCCGCATCAGGTGGTGCGTGCCTTCCCGGGCCCGGCGGATAGCCTCCGTGACACTGCCGGCCATCATGATGTGGTTTTCCTTAATCAACACACCATTGAACAGGGTATGGCGGTGATTTGCTCCGCCTCCGTGCACGATAGCCGCCTTTTCCAGTTGCCGCATCAGAGGCGTGGTTTTCCGGGTGCTGCAGATCCGACAGTTGAGTCCTTCGAGCCGCTCCACATATTTCGCCGTCAGGGTAGCCACGCCGCACAGCCGCTGGATGAAGTTTAGAGCCGTCCGTTCTGCGGTCAGGACCGCCTGGGCGCGGCCGTTGAATGAAATGAGCATGTCGCCTTTTTTGAACCGGTCACCATCCTTTACCGTCTGGTGCCAGCCCTGGATATCCGCGTCCAGCAGTTCAAAAGCCAGCCGGAAAGGAAGGGTGCCGCTCATTACGCCGTCCTGTTTGGCGAAGAGCCTAGCCACGCATCGGGCCGCCGGAGGCACGATGGTATTCGTGGTCAGGTCCTCCTGGCCGATATCTTCAGCCAGGGCGTCGGACACCAGTTTTTCGATTGCTTTCTGCATGGGCGTACTCTCCGGCCTGCGGGCAACATACAGATTCCCCTTTGGGAAACGGTATGACTTCCGCCTTAGGCGCCGGGTTTATCCTGCGGCTTGCGTTCCAGGAGCAGATCGTCCAGCACGAGCAACCGCTCGAACCAGATCATCAGCAACGTGCACAGGTACCGCCGGCCCATCTCCCGCAGGCGCAGGTTCGACTGACCCCAAGTGCGCCCGGACCAGGATATGGGGATCTCCGCGACAGCATAGTTGCGAATTATACAGGACAGCGACATTTCAATGGTAATGTTGAAATGCGCTGCCTGCAGGGGCGAGATGCTTTCAATCACATGCCTGCGGTACACCTTGAACGCGTTGGTCAGGTCATTGAAGGGAGTCCAGAACAGTAACTGCATCATTTTGTTTACAATGCGGTTCACAACCAGTTTAACCGGCGGATAATCCGTCACCCGGCTTCCCCGCCGGAATCGGGACCCGAACACCGCGTCGTAGCCTTCTTCAATCTTCCGATAACACCGCACTACATCCACCGGATGATCCGAGCGGTCTGCCATCACTACCGCCAAAACGTCTCCCCGGAAATCCCGGATTCCTCGGCGGATAGCCCGGCCCAAACCATTGGGCGGATCGTTCCGGACCAACCGGATCTCCGGAATCCGCGCGCGCAGGTGCTCGACTACTTCGCCTGTCCGGTCCGTACTATTGTCGTCCACGACCAGCAATTCGAACGGAATGCTCTCCGCCCGAAGGGTATCCGCCATCTCGGTCAGGGTCTGTCCGATATTCTGTTCCTCGTTCCGCGCCGGTATCAGCACGGTAAGCCACAACGTGTTTTTCGGTGCCGGTCGCAGTTCACAGACGTTCGCGCAGGCCATCCCGGATCTCCTCCAGAATTTCCCGGATCCCGTACTGGTATGACCAATCCGGATAATCCGCCCGGAACCGTCGTACGTCACTGATCCACCAAATGTGATCTCCTGCCCGGGGTTGATCCACATACTCAATCCGCATCCGGTTCCCGGTCAGTTCCTCGCACAAGGCGATGACCTCCAGCATGGAACAGTTGCTGTACCGGCTGCCGCCGATGTTATAGACCGCCCCGATGCGGGGCGCGCGCACCACATGTACAAAGCAGGATACCAGATCAGACGCGTGAATATTGTCCCGCACCTGCTTTCCTTTGTAGCCGTAGATCCGGTATAGCGTTCCTGTCAGCGCACATTTCATGAGATAGGCCAGAAAACCGTGCAGTTCCGCCCCGCTGTGTCCGGGACCGGTCAGGCACCCCCCACGGAAGACCGCCGTGCGCATGCCGAAGTAGCGACCGTATTCCTGGACCATTACATCCGCCGCCACCTTCGAAGCGCCAAAAATTGAATGCATCGACTGATCGATGGACATGGTTTCGTCGATGCCGTGTTCCGCATAGGGGTGTGATGGATCCACTTCCCACCGCGTTTCCTGTTCCACCAGCGGCAGCCGGTTTGGGGTATCTCCATATACCTTGTTCGTCGAAGTGAAAATGAACACGGCCTCAGGCGCGTGCCGCCGAGTCAGTTCCAGCATGTTCAGCGTGCCCAGAGCGTTCACGCCGAAGTCGGTATGAGGTTCCCGGGCCGCCCAATCATGACTTGGCTGGGCCGCGGTGTGGACTACCGCTCCGATGTCCCCGGCATGCTCCCGGAAAATCCGATCCAGGGCGTCCAGGTCCCGAATATCCGCGTCGTAATGCAAATAATCTGGGCACGCCGCCCGAAGCCGGTCCAGCGCCCACCGGGTTGAGGCCGACGGTCCGAAAAAATACGCCCGCATGTCGTTGTCAATACCGACAACCTGCCACCCCTCCCGGTGAAAACGACGCACGGTTTCCGAACCGATCAGTCCGCAGGATCCCGTCACAATGATCGTTGCCATAACTGTACCTGCCTTATTGCGCGCCTGCTGGCCGCAGACTTCATCTTACGGCCCCCCTGCCCGCGCGCGCAAACACCGGCATGCTCAATCGACCGGGCGGGTATCATCCTCTTTGACCGGCGGCGGGGCCGCTTCCCGGCCGAACAACCCCAGGAAGGCGCAGGTGAAAAAAACCTGGGCGCCGGTAAACAGGATCGCTGCGGCCAGAAATGCGTCCCGCAGCCATCGGCTGTCCCGTTCCGATATCCACCAGGCGAGCACAAATAGCAGTCCCCCGCCAAGGATGGCCGCAAGACTCAACACAATCCCGGTTTCCAGTAACAGCAACCGCCGCATCCAGCGAACAGCCCCGCTGAAAAATGCCCGCTCATGCCACCGAGGATGCGCAATCCGATCCTGGGCGGTCAACCCCAGCAAAATGATCTGCGCGGCACACTGAATGGCCAGGAGTCCCAACAATCCAGGCAATACACCACTGTCCCGATCCAGCGCGCATCCCACCGCTAGTACCGCCCACAGCCCCCCCAGCCCCAGCAGCCCTCCAGGCACGAAATATACCCATAGCGGTGCAAGATGCAGCATCAGTTGGAGGTGACGCCATCCGTCCCGAAAAGAGCGAAGATGCGGCGGCCGTTTCCGGCGGTCCCGGCGGTACGGAATCGGCAGTTCCACCACCTTCATCCCCTGATGAGCAGCCTGAATCATCATTTCCGACGCGAGCTCCATCCCATCGGACCGGAAACTCATCTGGTCAATCGCGTCTCGACGAAGCCCCCGCATGCCGCAGTTGATGTCTCCAATACGACACCCGAAAAACAACCGGGCCGTCAGGGTCAGCGCCGGTGTACCGAAATACCGGTGGGAACGGGGCATGGCCCCTGGCTCAATCCCTCCCCGAAACCGGTTGCCGATCACCACATCTGCCCCATCCCGAAGCGCTTGCACGAACGCCGGCACCAGTTCCGGATCGTAGGTCAGATCTGCGTCCAGAAAAACGATGTATTGCCCCTGCGCCTCCTGAAATCCCGTTCGTAACGCACGGCCGTAGCCCCGGGCAGCCTCATGAATCACCCGGGCACCCGCGGCCCGCGCCTGATCCGGGGAACCGTCTGTGGATCCGTTATCCACCACCAGCACCTCTCCCCGGATTCCTGCCTGTTCCAACGCTTCACGGGCCAGCCGCACGCATATCCCGATTGTCCCAGTTTCGTTCAGGCAAGGAAACAGGACCGTTACCTCGACCGCGAAATCCGTCCCTTTTTTCTGAGAGGCCACCGATTCAAAGTCAGTCGAGGGAAAATAAACATGCTCCGGACTGTTCAGATCCATCGCAGAAATCCCGCCGCCTGGACCAGTTGTTTCGGATGCCGTAACAGTTCCCCCGCCTGACGGGCCAAAAACCGCGGAGAAAAATAGAACCTCCGGAACAGCTGTCTCCGAAAAGCATCTACCTCCGCCGGAGAGATCGTGCCGATGTCCATGATGCTGGGGCCGCCGAAATCATACTGACTCCACCGTTCCGCGCGGATCCAGCCTTTCTCCCGCGCCATCTCTCCCAGAGGGGTACCAGGGTAAGGCACCGCAGCATAACACTGGAGATAGTCCAGCCCCAGGGACAGCGCGAACCGAAGCGTTTCCCGGGCAGTTTCCGGGGTCTCGCCCGGCAGACCGAAAATAAAATGCCCCATGCTTCGGATCCCTGCTTCCCGGCACAGTGCCACCGCCCGCCGCATGTCCTCAAGGGTCTCCCCTTTGCGGGCCGCATCCAGTATTTCCTGGTTTCCGCTTTCGATGCCCAGTCCCAGCAGGAAGCACCCCGCCTGTCTCATCTGTTTCAGCAGGAAGGCATCCACCCGATCCGCCCGCGTGGTGGCTGCCCATGACCACGGTGATCCCCGGGCGATCATCGCCTCGCACAAAGCCACAGCAAAATCCCGGTCAAGAGCGAACACCTCCTCCCAGAACAGAAAATGCTTCAGGCCAAAAGTTGTGTCAAAATGTTCCAGTTCGGCCAACACATATTCTAAAGAATGCCTCCGCAACCGCCGCCCATGGTATGCCGGCGCGATACAGAAAATACAAGGGGCCGAACAGCCCCGCGCTACGTTCACCAGCATAAATGGCTGGCCGTTGTGCGGCAGGCGGTAGGCCCCCCTCCGAAAGCATTCAACCGCGGGGAAAGGCAGTTCATCCAGCCGCTCCAGCGGACTACAGGGAACAGCGTCCATCGGCCTGCCCGATGCGTCCCGGCTCATAACCCCCGGCGGCAGATGCCCGGACCGCCCGGAAGCCAGCCACGCCAACAGGTTCATGAAGGGAATCTCTGGCTCTCCCACCAGTGCGAAATCGAAACCCGGCAGATCGGCAAAACCTCTCGTTCGGGTCAGCGTGAAAAACTGGCCCAGACCGGTCACCGGCATCCCGGGACACGTCTGCCTGAGGACCAAAGCCAATGCGTGATCGCCCTCCAGTGATGGAAACCCCGTGCTGATCACGATAACATCTGGTTTGAACAGCCGTATCTGTTCCGCGATCGCCGCCGGAGAGGGATCCGGTTCAACGTTCCCATCCACCAGCAGCACTTCATGACCGTCCCGTCTGGCCAAGGCGGCCAGTTGTGCCAGGGTAAGAGGGGGCCACAACGCGGCCCAGGACGCCACACTCTGCATACACCGCCCCTCACGGATGAACCGCTTTCCGCCCGTGGGGGGCGGATTGATCAGGGCTACACGCATGCCGCCACGTTTCCTGTCTGGGTCCGAACTGCCGGAATCATGGTACCAGCAACCAAAACACCAGCAGTCAAACCGGGAAAGATAATATTAACTGATGTTCAGCCGGATAATCACGCCGGCCAGACCGGAAATATCTCGCCGCCTGGCGGAGCAACGCATCACTTTACCTGGTCCCGGCGCTGCTTCAGTTCACGCCATGTGGTTAAAATGATGCCTTCCCGTTCGATGGCCGCACGAACCTCCGGATCCAGCATTGCTTCCAGTTCCGCCAGACGCATCGGTCCCGATCCGGTCACATGGGCGAAGTTGTCCGACGGACGGGTGCAGTGCACAATGAATTGGGTCACGCCAGGTTTGCATTCCCGAAGAAAATCCAGAACCTGCTGTTTCTTGTTCTCCGCGCCTTTGCACCCATATCCTGTGTGCAGGTCATCCAGAACCGGCAGCCCCAGATTCCATACTTTCTCCCCCAGCGGCCCCACCAGTTCCGAAAAGCCGGGTTCCTCCTTCTGCAGGAAATAACAGTGCCCGCCCGGCACCATTACGGGGATACCCCTTTCCGCGCCCAGTTTGATGTACCTTTCTAAAAATTCCGGCGTCTGATACACCGTACCCATATGCGTGTCCAGGTGGGTAGGTGTGAAGCCCATAGTCATCGCCCGGTCCAATTGAGCCCGCAGTTCCCGCTCCACTTCGTCCGGCGTGGCGTGTTGGGCGGCTTCTTCTGCGCTGTGCCACAGACAGCCTTCCTCATCCACCAGGCCCGGAACAGCGGCCTTACCCGCTACCGGCCCCCAGCGGTACGACTTCCATTCTGCTGTCAGCGTGCAGTGCATGCCAAAATCTCTGTCCGGATTAGCCTTGGCGTACGCCACGATCTCCGGAACCCACGGACAGGGAAACATAATGCTGGCTGACGTGGCCACTCCTTTTTCCATCGCCTCGATGGCACCCACGTTTGCGTCATGATGCATGCCCGCATCATCCACGTGGAAAATTACCACACGCGCGCCTTTGGGCCATCCCAGTTTCTCCGCGTAGGTCATCTGCTCATCCGCTCTGCCACTTAC
>Ga0308390_1001686_pt1 | contig 14073 bp, 15 predicted proteins | sample Hotspr2Sample149_FD_202358 | JGI IMG/M metagenome (GOLD analysis project Ga0308390, IMG submission 202358) | Hot spring phototrophic mat microbial communities from Mushroom Spring, Yellowstone National Park, Wyoming, United States - 20040719_149 ...
CGGCTCGTTGAAGAGCACTGAAACTCGCATATGGATTCACCGTCGAGGAAGTTCTCGAAAATTTCAGCAATTTCGGCTCGTTGAAGAGCACTGAAACTTGTACGTTAGCGGGGCGTCTTTGTAATCCTTGGGATTTCAGCAATTTCGGCTCGTTGAAGAGCACTGAAACGCGAGGAATGACGACAATGTCGAAAACGACATTCGCATTTCAGCAATTTCGGCTCGTTGAAGAGCACTGAAACGCACAACTGCGCAAAGAAGGAGGCCAGCAATGGCGATTTCAGCAATTTCGGCTCGTTGAAGAGCACTGAAACGCACGCATGCGGCGCGTCGGATCGTGCGTCGTCTCGGATTTCAGCAATTTCGGCTCGTTGAAGAGCACTGAAACCTATTGTATCGGGCCTGTCAAGTTTCTCCACATGTATTTCAGCAATTTCGGCTCGTTGAAGAGCACTGAAACGTCGATGAGCTTCGGCGAGGCGATAACCACCATAAAATATTTCAGCAATTTCGGCTCGTTGAAGAGCACTGAAACTGATCGTGCGATCGATGACGATGGCGAACTTCCCGATTTCAGCAATTTCGGCTCGTTGAAGAGCACTGAAACTTGTACCACGGGAGTCAAGAAACGAGCAGCGCACCCGACCATTTCAGCAATTTCGGCTCGTTGAAGAGCACTGAAACAGCTTGTGTCCGAGCAGGTGGTTGCGGTGTCGAGGAATTTCAGCAATTTCGGCTCGTTGAAGAGCACTGAAACCTCGACAAATAGTGTCACAACGAAATAGTGTCACAACGATTTCAGCAATTTCGGCTCGTTGAAGAGCACTGAAACGCTCGAAGCGCAGCGGCTCGGTCTCGACGCTTACGATTTCAGCAATTTCGGCTCGTTGAAGAGCACTGAAACATCGCCTGGCGCATGCGCTACGATGCCGCACGCAGGATTTCAGCAATTTCGGCTCGTTGAAGAGCACTGAAACCCGTTCCTCATCGGCGTCGAGCAGCATGCGCAGTGCATTTCAGCAATTTCGGCTCGTTGAAGAGCACTGAAACTCCGCCAGCCCGGTTGAGGTTACTTGATGTACAAATATATTTCAGCAATTTCGGCTCGTTGAAGAGCACTGAAACTGATAGTGTCTAAGAGTGCGCATGGAAAGCGCCATGATTTCAGCAATTTCGGCTCGTTGAAGAGCACTGAAACCTGCGGAACCGAACGCACGATCGTCAGGGAGGAGACATTTCAGCAATTTCGGCTCGTTGAAGAGCACTGAAACCGCTTCTTCCACTGCTGGAACACCCCGATGTCTGGAATTTCAGCAATTTCGGCTCGTTGAAGAGCACTGAAACCCGTCACACCAGCGGTTTGGAACACGCTGACGGAAAATTTCAGCAATTTCGGCTCGTTGAAGAGCACTGAAACTCCTCACTTGTTTATGATGATCTTCGCGCACATCAATTTCAGCAATTTCGGCTCGTTGAAGAGCACTGAAACGCTTGACAACAGGCGCGGGATGTGGTAAAGTAGAAGCATTTCAGCAATTTCGGCTCGTTGAAGAGCACTGAAACACCAACCGACGACCTTACTCCAGAAGTCCTCAAGCATTTCAGCAATTTCGGCTCGTTGAAGAGCACTGAAACAGTCGCTCTTTGTGACTCTTGCGGTCGTGGTTATTGATTTCAGCAATTTCGGCTCGTTGAAGAGCACTGAAACCACGGCGTGGGCGATATCATCCGGACACGTCAGCAGATTTCAGCAATTTCGGCTCGTTGAAGAGCACTGAAACGGGCTCCGCTGGGTGGTGGACTGGCTGGGCGACATAATTTCAGCAATTTCGGCTCGTTGAAGAGCACTGAAACTTAAAGATGAGGTGTGTATGAACGGTTGGAATTGGTATTTCAGCAATTTCGGCTCGTTGAAGAGCACTGAAACGTTTGACGGGGCGTTTCAATAGGGGGCGAACATATATTTCAGCAATTTCGGCTCGTTGAAGAGCACTGAAACTCGCTGACGCGCACGCCGACCGCGACGCTTACTCCGATTTCAGCAATTTCGGCTCGTTGAAGAGCACTGAAACTCTGCGACGCGCCGCACCAGCGTTTATCGCGCCGCACATTTCAGCAATTTCGGCTCGTTGAAGAGCACTGAAACACATCGATATCCAATCCGACGCTCACAAAGCGCAGACGATTTCAGCAATTTCGGCTCGTTGAAGAGCACTGAAACCGCGGTACGGCTGGACGCTCGACAACACCAACGACGATTTCAGCAATTTCGGCTCGTTGAAGAGCACTGAAACCTACCGCGTCTGGTCGCACTGGCAGAAGCGGGTGACGAATTTCAGCAATTTCGGCTCGTTGAAGAGCACTGAAACGTTGCGCTCGACGAGATCGACAAACTCTTCAGTGATATTTCAGCAATTTCGGCTCGTTGAAGAGCACTGAAACCTGCTGAACAAACAGGAACCGCCGGACGCGCGTCCGGATTTCAGCAATTTCGGCTCGTTGAAGAGCACTGAAACCCTTTGTTGTTTGCAGAAAGAAAAAACCCGCGCTTGTGATTTCAGCAATTTCGGCTCGTTGAAGAGCACTGAAACATCCATCAGATCACCGACGAGCGAGCCGTCCCAGGACACATTTCAGCAATTTCGGCTCGTTGAAGAGCACTGAAACTTGTTTGACTTGGGACGCCGCGCATGCTTCGGAACATTTCAGCAATTTCGGCTCGTTGAAGAGCACTGAAACGCGACAACAAGAGCAATGTCATCACCGAATACGTACATTTCAGCAATTTCGGCTCGTTGAAGAGCACTGAAACCATAGTAAACCACCAGCGTGCCCGAGGCAATTGGAATTTCAGCAATTTCGGCTCGTTGAAGAGCACTGAAACTTCGATGCGTTGGCGCGCATCTGGGGGCTCCTGCCGTTTCAGCAATTTCGGCTCGTTGAAGAGCACTGAAACCTTTCCGGCGCTTGCGAGCGAAGCGAGGTCTTGACGATTTCAGCAATTTCGGCTCGTTGAAGAGCACTGAAACTTCCGGCGCGAGAAACGCGCTTCGGTAGTCCAAGTCGTCATTTCAGCAATTTCGGCTCGTTGAAGAGCACTGAAACCTCTTTCGGGTAGCGGAAGAGCGGCTGCGTTTCGAGGATTTCAGCAATTTCGGCTCGTTGAAGAGCACTGAAACTTTTGGCGCGCGCGACTGATGGCGACGCGGCTGAGCGATTTCAGCAATTTCGGCTCGTTGAAGAGCACTGAAACCCATGCCGCGCACATCGCCGACCATAAGACTGTGAAATTTCAGCAATTTCGGCTCGTTGAAGAGCACTGAAACCTTCGCATGGAGGTTATTCCACGGTGTCGCACCAACATTTCAGCAATTTCGGCTCGTTGAAGAGCACTGAAACTGAGGGGCTTCGGCGCCGTGATGACGTCCCCATTGGATTTCAGCAATTTCGGCTCGTTGAAGAGCACTGAAACTTATGGACGAGATCGGGCGACGGGAAGTCAAGATGATTTCAGCAATTTCGGCTCGTTGAAGAGCACTGAAACTTGCACTCGGCTTATGACCAGCCTTGTAGAGCTTAATTTCAGCAATTTCGGCTCGTTGAAGAGCACTGAAACACGCAAACAACGATACGAGCCGCGCAACGATGTACGATTTCAGCAATTTCGGCTCGTTGAAGAGCACTGAAACTGCGACGCGAGCGCCGCACTGCCGTCCCATGCGTATGATTTCAGCAATTTCGGCTCGTTGAAGAGCACTGAAACCCGAGGAGGAGCAGATCGCCGACGTGTCGGCTTCGATTTCAGCAATTTCGGCTCGTTGAAGAGCACTGAAACACATGTGGCTGATGACTAACAATGTCCGTAGCAAAATTTCAGCAATTTCGGCTCGTTGAAGAGCACTGAAACCGTCGATCAAGTGGCAGATCAGCGCACGCAAACGCAATTTCAGCAATTTCGGCTCGTTGAAGAGCACTGAAACACGACGGGATCAACGCCCGGTGCGAGCGCCAGGATGATTTCAGCAATTTCGGCTCGTTGAAGAGCACTGAAACTTTTCGGTACACTTCGCCTCAATCAGCGCCCGACAAATTTCAGCAATTTCGGCTCGTTGAAGAGCACTGAAACGCGAGCGCGCCGAGCGCGCTGATGACGGGATCGACGATTTCAGCAATTTCGGCTCGTTGAAGAGCACTGAAACTCGTCCGGCGGACGTGGGGCATTGCGGAACGCACGAATTTCAGCAATTTCGGCTCGTTGAAGAGCACTGAAACCTGGTATTGAACGTGCTTATGAATGTCGTAGTTATAATTTCAGCAATTTCGGCTCGTTGAAGAGCACTGAAACGATTATTCCCGCGGCGAAATGGTGGAGCTCCCCGCGATTTCAGCAATTTCGGCTCGTTGAAGAGCACTGAAACTTATGAACGCCGGCCGAGAGTTCATCGAACCAAGAAACATTTCAGCAATTTCGGCTCGTTGAAGAGCACTGAAACCCCAGGGCTTCAGCGTCACACGCCAGTCACGCACAATTTCAGCAATTTCGGCTCGTTGAAGAGCACTGAAACGATCGGAGAGCAACAATACTCGGGAAATGGAGATGGAATTTCAGCAATTTCGGCTCGTTGAAGAGCACTGAAACTTTGGTCTTGTGGTGACTGTTTCTTGCAGTATAGGGCGATTTCAGCAATTTCGGCTCGTTGAAGAGCACTGAAACGGAGACGCGCCGTAGAGCGTGTCGTAGATGCCGTACCATTTCAGCAATTTCGGCTCGTTGAAGAGCACTGAAACTTTTGCTCAACGCGCGTGTTTTCACCCGCCGCCGGTGATTTCAGCAATTTCGGCTCGTTGAAGAGCACTGAAACGAGCGTCTGAGGAAGACGCTGTTGAAGATGAAGAAAGATTTCAGCAATTTCGGCTCGTTGAAGAGCACTGAAACTCCACCAGCCTCAACCCGCCGAGCGCGGGGATAATCCATTTCAGCAATTTCGGCTCGTTGAAGAGCACTGAAACACTTTGAGACGCGCACCGGCGCTTCGAGATCGTCAATTTCAGCAATTTCGGCTCGTTGAAGAGCACTGAAACCGTGGCGGCGGATGCCGAACGCCGACCGCGCCGAACTCGATTTCAGCAATTTCGGCTCGTTGAAGAGCACTGAAACCGGTTTGGGATAGGGTTCCCGGCCCGCAGCGTTTCGATTTCAGCAATTTCGGCTCGTTGAAGAGCACTGAAACTCCCGGCACACGAAGTGTCTCCGCCACACGCCAAACCGATTTCAGCAATTTCGGCTCGTTGAAGAGCACTGAAACACGACATCGAAGCATCGATACCGCTTCCGGGTGATGATTTCAGCAATTTCGGCTCGTTGAAGAGCACTGAAACAAAAATGTGATAGCGCCCCATACGAGGGACGCTATATTTCAGCAATTTCGGCTCGTTGAAGAGCACTGAAACCCTGAACGGGCGTTATACGCCGCCCGCGCCGCCCGTTCGATTTCAGCAATTTCGGCTCGTTGAAGAGCACTGAAACTGTAAATTTTTGCGGGTTGAATGTACTCAATCATATAAATTTCAGCAATTTCGGCTCGTTGAAGAGCACTGAAACGTATTTCCGTCGAAGACCGTAGTTTTGATATCTTGAATTTCAGCAATTTCGGCTCGTTGAAGAGCACTGAAACTTATACAACGATTGAATGAAATTGTCAACATATTCCATTTCAGCAATTTCGGCTCGTTGAAGAGCACTGAAACTCGTAACGTCAATTTTGGGCGTGACGGCAGGTTACATTTCAGCAATTTCGGCTCGTTGAAGAGCACTGAAACGTGGTGTAACACGGTAGCAGAACATCCGTTCTAGAAATTTCAGCAATTTCGGCTCGTTGAAGAGCACTGAAACTCGTAACGTCAATTTTGGGCGTGACGGCAGGTTACATTTCAGCAATTTCGGCTCGTTGAAGAGCACTGAAACTTTTCGTTGATATTCACCACTTTAGTTGCCTTGTAAATATTTCAGCAATTTCGGCTCGTTGAAGAGCACTGAAACTGGATCAACGGCAACCCGTACCGATACACGATTACGATTTCAGCAATTTCGGCTCGTTGAAGAGCACTGAAACTCGTAACGTCAATTTTGGGCGTGACGGCAGGTTACATTTCAGCAATTTCGGCTCGTTGAAGAGCACTGAAACGGTTCCAGACGCGGCAATACGGCGTACCGTGGCGGGATTTCAGCAATTTCGGCTCGTTGAAGAGCACTGAAACCCCGCGTCCGCTGCTCATTCATCAGCGCTGTCACAAATTTCAGCAATTTCGGCTCGTTGAAGAGCACTGAAACTGGCGGGGTTCGATCTTGACCGAGTACCGATTCATCCAAATTTCAGCAATTTCGGCTCGTTGAAGAGCACTGAAACACGAACGGATTGAAAATACTGGTGGCCGCCTGCATGATTTCAGCAATTTCGGCTCGTTGAAGAGCACTGAAACTAGTATGCAGCAGGAGCAGTAGCCGTCACAACACGCGCATTTCAGCAATTTCGGCTCGTTGAAGAGCACTGAAACTGATCCCCAGCGCGGCTTGGATCAGCAACCGGTTGCATTTCAGCAATTTCGGCTCGTTGAAGAGCACTGAAACTTTGTCAATAGCCGAATCTCAACCGAAACCCTCGCCATTTCAGCAATTTCGGCTCGTTGAAGAGCACTGAAACCGCCGTCCCAAGGCATTAGGACGCGCGGGGACGGGGGATTTCAGCAATTTCGGCTCGTTGAAGAGCACTGAAACTTGCCAAAGGCAACGGTCGTGATGCTTTTAAGGTGCATTTCAGCAATTTCGGCTCGTTGAAGAGCACTGAAACATTCGCTAAAAACTCTAAAGCGGTCGATGGGTTGGAATTTCAGCAATTTCGGCTCGTTGAAGAGCACTGAAACCTTTTTCCGAAACCTGTAGATTTTGCACAGGTCTAAATTTCAGCAATTTCGGCTCGTTGAAGAGCACTGAAACTGTGTGATTACTGAGAGTGTCATACTGCACCTGCCTATTTCAGCAATTTCGGCTCGTTGAAGAGCACTGAAACTCGAACTCCTCGTACTTGACGAATTCATCACCGAGTATTTCAGCAATTTCGGCTCGTTGAAGAGCACTGAAACCTGCCGCTTCGGTCGCAGCGGTGATGGCGACAGTTTCAATTTCAGCAATTTCGGCTCGTTGAAGAGCACTGAAACCCGTATCTCGTCTGTGTTTGCGCCGTCGGAACCTTCGAATTTCAGCAATTTCGGCTCGTTGAAGAGCACTGAAACTACGCCGCAAGCACGTCACCCACAACTTTCCAAACTGATTTCAGCAATTTCGGCTCGTTGAAGAGCACTGAAACTTGCCGCTCATCTTGGTCTCCCTTCTACTGTTGTTATAATTTCAGCAATTTCGGCTCGTTGAAGAGCACTGAAACCGCCGGAAGCGTTCACACCAATAACCCAACCGTAAATTTCAGCAATTTCGGCTCGTTGAAGAGCACTGAAACCGTTGCAACGCAGCGTCTGGTTGTACGCGGCGAAATATTTCAGCAATTTCGGCTCGTTGAAGAGCACTGAAACTGGTTGACCTGGCCAGCCATCAGCTCACCCAAGAGATTTCAGCAATTTCGGCTCGTTGAAGAGCACTGAAACAATGTTGCGCGAGATGGCGGCGGAACTGGAGCGGCATTTCAGCAATTTCGGCTCGTTGAAGAGCACTGAAACGACGGCGGAAGGCGAGATCGTTATCAACGTTGTAGATTTCAGCAATTTCGGCTCGTTGAAGAGCACTGAAACGACGGCGGAAGGCGAGATCGTTATCAACGTTGTAGATTTCAGCAATTTCGGCTCGTTGAAGAGCACTGAAACACATATGATAATGGAGGGGGCGCTGTAAATACTTGATTTCAGCAATTTCGGCTCGTTGAAGAGCACTGAAACGTGGTGCGTAGCCGCGCACGTTCGACGTTGACCAGCATTTCAGCAATTTCGGCTCGTTGAAGAGCACTGAAACGTTGAGGTCGCTTCGACGCTCAACAGCGTCACGCTGCATTTCAGCAATTTCGGCTCGTTGAAGAGCACTGAAACGTAAACCCGCGCGTCGGTCGTTGCGACGTAGCCCGCATTTCAGCAATTTCGGCTCGTTGAAGAGCACTGAAACTGATCCCCAGCGCGGCTTGGATCAGCAACCGGTTGCATTTCAGCAATTTCGGCTCGTTGAAGAGCACTGAAACGCTGAAAGTGCAGCAAGCCCTACCGCCGAAAGCCCGGATTTCAGCAATTTCGGCTCGTTGAAGAGCACTGAAACCTGTTGATGTACAGCACGCCGCTGTAGTTCCACACAATTTCAGCAATTTCGGCTCGTTGAAGAGCACTGAAACCTACGGGCGTTATACGCCGCTTTTGCCGCCCGCTCTATTTCAGCAATTTCGGCTCGTTGAAGAGCACTGAAACGCACCGGTAGTTCGAGATCGTCATCCTCAATCTCGAATTTCAGCAATTTCGGCTCGTTGAAGAGCACTGAAACTGGGACGGGGCGATTTCGTCCCCGCGCATCCTAATGATTTCAGCAATTTCGGCTCGTTGAAGAGCACTGAAACTGTTGCGACACGTTGTAATCGTATCGCGTTGCTCAGAATTTCAGCAATTTCGGCTCGTTGAAGAGCACTGAAACTGGATTGACGATGATGCGGAGACAGCAGCATTCAGCGATTTCAGCAATTTCGGCTCGTTGAAGAGCACTGAAACGATTTTCCACGGCGTGAACGCCGTGTTCTTGCGCGCTACGATTTCAGCAATTTCGGCTCGTTGAAGAGCACTGAAACTTGTCCCACGTGCCGATAAAGCACGATCGTCCATACCAATTTCAGCAATTTCGGCTCGTTGAAGAGCACTGAAACACCTGTGTCCGGGTACTCCCCAGACTCGGCGCTCTTGATTTCAGCAATTTCGGCTCGTTGAAGAGCACTGAAACTTTGGTCCACGTCCCAAGACCTGATCACGGCTATTTCATTTCAGCAATTTCGGCTCGTTGAAGAGCACTGAAACCTTCAGCGGCAACGGTACGCGGTACAGTGAGTACAAGATTTCAGCAATTTCGGCTCGTTGAAGAGCACTGAAACATAACAGAAACAGATGCGATTTCAAGACGAAAAGCATTTCAGCAATTTCGGCTCGTTGAAGAGCACTGAAACTCCATCTCTTCCTACTGGAGCATTACGACGAACAAATAAATTTCAGCAATTTCGGCTCGTTGAAGAGCACTGAAACGGCAATGCGTCACCAATGGCCGGTGGATGAGATTTTGCATTTCAGCAATTTCGGCTCGTTGAAGAGCACTGAAACCAGCGATAAATGATCTCTCCACGAAGATCGATATGGATTTCAGCAATTTCGGCTCGTTGAAGAGCACTGAAACAGTTTGAGCAGCGTATTCGTGAGGTCGGCGCGCCGATGATTTCAGCAATTTCGGCTCGTTGAAGAGCACTGAAACTCCGTCATCTGAGCGACGCCGTACAACGCCGCCAGAACGATTTCAGCAATTTCGGCTCGTTGAAGAGCACTGAAACACACCGTAGCGAGCTGTTGAGCCGCTGCCTCGAGCTCGATTTCAGCAATTTCGGCTCGTTGAAGAGCACTGAAACGATGTCGCACGTTTCGCGATCGTTCACCAGTCCGGCGATTTCAGCAATTTCGGCTCGTTGAAGAGCACTGAAACTCGTATCCCGCAACAGACGGTACAAGTTGTTGTCAGATTTCAGCAATTTCGGCTCGTTGAAGAGCACTGAAACGGGCGCGTGGGGGCTGCCCGAGCTCGAGGCAGCGGCTATTTCAGCAATTTCGGCTCGTTGAAGAGCACTGAAACTTCCAGTGCGCGTTTTGCGTTACTCATCTCACTGGCTTAATTTCAGCAATTTCGGCTCGTTGAAGAGCACTGAAACACCTGTGTCCGGGTACTCCCCAGACTCGGCGCTCTATTTCAGCAATTTCGGCTCGTTGAAGAGCACTGAAACGCGCGCGCGGTTGATTCTTCACGGCTCCTCCTTTGCATTTCAGCAATTTCGGCTCGTTGAAGAGCACTGAAACATCAGCAGCGCCGCCGCCGCCTGGCGCTGGAGCACGATTTCAGCAATTTCGGCTCGTTGAAGAGCACTGAAACCCACGCCGGGTCGATCCGGCAGATCATGTCCTTCGCCATTTCAGCAATTTCGGCTCGTTGAAGAGCACTGAAACTCGGATGGTTCGCCTCCGCCAACGCCGCGCGGTACATTTCAGCAATTTCGGCTCGTTGAAGAGCACTGAAACCCGTGATCGTCGGCGGATGGCGCAGACGATACGGAATTTCAGCAATTTCGGCTCGTTGAAGAGCACTGAAACTGTATTCCCTCGTGCATTGGCGCCTGAGCATAAACATTTCAGCAATTTCGGCTCGTTGAAGAGCACTGAAACTCGGGCGGTCGGGATCGTTCGCCGTCCCGCGCTGACGGATTTCAGCAATTTCGGCTCGTTGAAGAGCACTGAAACACACCAATTAATGCCGTTCACAAGCACCTCATCTTTAAATTTCAGCAATTTCGGCTCGTTGAAGAGCACTGAAACTCGCGCGCGTCAAGTTCCCAAAACTCAATAGAAGACGATTTCAGCAATTTCGGCTCGTTGAAGAGCACTGAAACACTATTTATAATACTCTGCAAGTTTCCAACAGCCGCTTGATTTCAGCAATTTCGGCTCGTTGAAGAGCACTGAAACTTTGTTGTAGCGATTGTGCGGGATCGTTGACGTTAGTATTTCAGCAATTTCGGCTCGTTGAAGAGCACTGAAACTTCTTGCTACGGAATAACTCTCAAATACATCAGTTTTATTTCAGCAATTTCGGCTCGTTGAAGAGCACTGAAACATCTCCAGTTATTAATGATTGTTTGCAGAGAATTAACATTTCAGCAATTTCGGCTCGTTGAAGAGCACTGAAACCAACGAAGGCGTTCGTACCGTCACCATAGCGACGTATTTCAGCAATTTCGGCTCGTTGAAGAGCACTGAAACTAGAATTTACAGGCGGGCAAATCGGCGAGTGGACAAATTTCAGCAATTTCGGCTCGTTGAAGAGCACTGAAACGACGATCCGGGTTCCGGGCGCTCGCGCTGTGAGGCGCGATTTCAGCAATTTCGGCTCGTTGAAGAGCACTGAAACTCCTCTTGGCGACGGTTCGTCTGGCGACGCAGCGGCAATTTCAGCAATTTCGGCTCGTTGAAGAGCACTGAAACACCGCGTGTATCGAACACTAGAAGGCAGCGTGTTGAATTTCAGCAATTTCGGCTCGTTGAAGAGCACTGAAACCGCGCGGGAAGTCGAGATGCCGCGCCACTTCTTCAGATTTCAGCAATTTCGGCTCGTTGAAGAGCACTGAAACCTCCGCTTTGTGTTCTTCTGCGACCGGCGCGCGCAATTTCAGCAATTTCGGCTCGTTGAAGAGCACTGAAACGCGTCGTGCTGGTAGAGATCGAGCAGCGCAGCGGCGGATTTCAGCAATTTCGGCTCGTTGAAGAGCACTGAAACGCGCACGTTCTATTCGACCGCCGACGGTCGGGTTGTTATTTCAGCAATTTCGGCTCGTTGAAGAGCACTGAAACTTTTGTGTGCCTCCTTAGTAAGTGGTTAATTACTGATTTCAGCAATTTCGGCTCGTTGAAGAGCACTGAAACCCGTCGTAGTCTGCGTCCTCCAACATTCCGATTTCCATTTCAGCAATTTCGGCTCGTTGAAGAGCACTGAAACCCGTTCCGCGCGCAGCGCCGCGAGGTGCTGCGCGACATTTCAGCAATTTCGGCTCGTTGAAGAGCACTGAAACTAGTTGAACCGGTGATGATACGTTAACTCGCATAATATTTCAGCAATTTCGGCTCGTTGAAGAGCACTGAAACTAATTGAAGCGTATCGGCGGCAGCGGAATCGGTTCGATTTCAGCAATTTCGGCTCGTTGAAGAGCACTGAAACCTGTTGTGACCGCATATATACCACAACACAGCGTTGAATTTCAGCAATTTCGGCTCGTTGAAGAGCACTGAAACATCCTGTCTACACGGTCACATATACGTTTGTTGACATTTCAGCAATTTCGGCTCGTTGAAGAGCACTGAAACCGTTGACGCAGCAGCAGTACGGCGCTGCGCGACGATAATTTCAGCAATTTCGGCTCGTTGAAGAGCACTGAAACTGTGAGATAACCGCTAGGCGCGCAAACCGCAAGCGCATTTCAGCAATTTCGGCTCGTTGAAGAGCACTGAAACATCCACTCCGTTGCCGCACAAGTACCAGGAGAGCGATTTCAGCAATTTCGGCTCGTTGAAGAGCACTGAAACCAGAACTCGCACTTGCCGCACCGCCCGTTCGGGCGATTTCAGCAATTTCGGCTCGTTGAAGAGCACTGAAACACAAGCCGAATCGAGTACGCTCAATGACGCTATCACGAATTTCAGCAATTTCGGCTCGTTGAAGAGCACTGAAACTCGAATTGGACGCGCGTGTTGTGAGGTAGGCGATGTACATTTCAGCAATTTCGGCTCGTTGAAGAGCACTGAAACAGCGGGGAGGCGTTTGTTGGCGGGTCGAGCGATTACATTTCAGCAATTTCGGCTCGTTGAAGAGCACTGAAACCGAGTTCGTGTCGCGTCGCGATGGAAAACTATACCATTTCAGCAATTTCGGCTCGTTGAAGAGCACTGAAACACGAAGCCATACATGGCGAATGGCTTGGGATTAGGAAGCATTTCAGCAATTTCGGCTCGTTGAAGAGCACTGAAACCGCCAACGCCGCTACGATTGTCGCAAAGCAACTCGATTTCAGCAATTTCGGCTCGTTGAAGAGCACTGAAACCGACAACGCGGCTCCGGAAAACGATGACCGTTGGACGATTTCAGCAATTTCGGCTCGTTGAAGAGCACTGAAACGCAGTATACTGCTCAGCACCAGCACCAGCAGCACGCTGATTTCAGCAATTTCGGCTCGTTGAAGAGCACTGAAACTCGACTGGTTTCCGCTCGGGCAGACGCCGAACAGAAAATTTCAGCAATTTCGGCTCGTTGAAGAGCACTGAAACACCTCACGGCGCGTCTGCTCGTCGTGCAGCACGAGCTTGATTTCAGCAATTTCGGCTCGTTGAAGAGCACTGAAACTACCGAATTGTATCGATTATTCCACTCACGTTGAGCAACTGATTTCAGCAATTTCGGCTCGTTGAAGAGCACTGAAACGCGTCAAAATCGCGCAGATCGATTCTCTGGCTAGGCATTTCAGCAATTTCGGCTCGTTGAAGAGCACTGAAACGATGACCAGAGACCGACACCCATGCCTCATCATCACATTTCAGCAATTTCGGCTCGTTGAAGAGCACTGAAACGGGTTGAGTATGCGGCTGCCATCAACTGGATGACGATTTCAGCAATTTCGGCTCGTTGAAGAGCACTGAAACGGTGGCGGGTTCGGCCGAGGGAGTCGACGATCTCATTATTTCAGCAATTTCGGCTCGTTGAAGAGCACTGAAACCCGATAAGGGCCGCCAGCGCCGCAACCGACACGACGATTTCAGCAATTTCGGCTCGTTGAAGAGCACTGAAACGCCCGCACACCCGCGCTGTCGGTGCGGCGTTCGACATTTCAGCAATTTCGGCTCGTTGAAGAGCACTGAAACCGTCCAGATGGTTCGACCATTCGTGCTGATATATCAGATTTCAGCAATTTCGGCTCGTTGAAGAGCACTGAAACTGACGAGACGGGCAAGTACTCGATGCGATGATGTCAATTTCAGCAATTTCGGCTCGTTGAAGAGCACTGAAACCGTAGCGCGGCGCGGCGGGGCGACCGAACCGCAAAATTTCAGCAATTTCGGCTCGTTGAAGAGCACTGAAACGCGATAGCGGGCAAATGAGGTTCTACAGCGACCAGAATTTCAGCAATTTCGGCTCGTTGAAGAGCACTGAAACGAAACAGACCGAGCGTTGCGTCGTTCCCTCGGCTTTCAGCAATTTCGGCTCGTTGAAGAGCACTGAAACGCTATGGTAAAATAAGAGTG
>Ga0308390_1001688_pt1 | contig 14062 bp, 7 predicted proteins | sample Hotspr2Sample149_FD_202358 | JGI IMG/M metagenome (GOLD analysis project Ga0308390, IMG submission 202358) | Hot spring phototrophic mat microbial communities from Mushroom Spring, Yellowstone National Park, Wyoming, United States - 20040719_149 ...
CCGGACCGTTCAGACCGGAAGACTGGGCTGGTGCGCGGTGGATCACGGCTCCGCCGGAAGTGGGGCCGCCGTCTGACCGTTCGGGCCCCATGCCGCTTTTCCGACGGGGATTTCGGGTGGACCGTATTCCCAGCCGGGCCCTGCTGTACGGTTGCGGGCTGGGATTTCATGAGTTCCGGATTAACGGTGAACGGGTTGGGGACGATCTGTTCAGTCCCGCCTGGACCGATTACCGGAAGACCTGGCGGTACAGCGTGTACGATGTGACCGGTCTCTTACGGACCGGTGAAAATGTCGTGGGCCTGATGCTGGGGAACGGATTTTATCGTGTGACCGGCGGGCGGTATGTAAAGTACACAGGATCGTTCGGTCCGCCCCGGGCGATGGTTCTGCTGCGGTTGGCGTACCCGGACGGCAGGGTGGAGCAGATCATATCGGACGGGAACTGGCGGACCGCGCAGGGACCGATTGTCTTCTCCTGCGTGTATGGCGGTGAAGATTATGACGCGCGGCGGGAACAGGAAGGCTGGGATCAGCCCGGGTTTGATGACAGTGCCTGGTATCCGGCTCTGGAAACCGAAGGTCCGGGCGGCGTACCGCGTGGGCCCGGGGGGCCGCCCATTCGGATCATGGAAACCCTGGCCCCGGTCTCAGTGACCCGGCTGGAAGAGGGGCGGTATCTCTACGACCTGGGGCGGAATTTTTCCGGGATTCCCCGGATCCGGGTCCGGGGGAACGCCGGCGCGACGGTTACCCTGGTGGCTGGCGAACTGCTGGATCCCGCGGGCGGCGTCACCCAGCGGCACTCGGGGGAGCCGGTCTGGTTCCGGTATACCCTGAAAGGGAACGGAGAAGAAACGTGGGCACCGCGGTTTTCGTATTACGGATTCCGGTATGTGGAAGTTCGGGGAGCGCGGCCGGCGGGTTCCGCGCCGTCAGGAGAGGTATCCCTGCCGGAAGTGACCGGTCTGGAAGGTTTGTGGACTCATGCGGCGGCGGAACGGGTCGGCCGATTCGAAAGTTCAAGCGATATCCTGAACCGGGTGCATGACCTGATCCTGTCCGCGATCCGCAGCAACCTCCAGCACGTGCTGACGGACTGTCCCCATCGGGAGAAACTGGGCTGGCTCGAGGTATCCCATCTGCTGGCGGACGGGCTGCTGTACAACTTCGATCTGGCGCGGTTTTACGCCAAAGTCCAGCAGGACATGGCCGACAGCCAGCAGCCGGATGGGCTGGTGCCGGATATCGCCCCTGAATACACCGTGTTTCAGGGGGGATTTCGAGATTCGCCCGAGTGGGGCAGCGCCTGCGTGATCAATCCGTGGAACACATGGATGACCTACGGGGATCGGCGGCTGCTGGAATCGGCTTATCCCGTGATGGAACGATATACCGCTTATCTGGCGGGCCGGGCGGACGGTTGTATCGTGTCGCACGGCCTGGGAGACTGGTACGACATCGGACCGAATCCGCCGGGTGAGTCCCAGTTAACCTCGAAAGGTCTTACCGCCACGGCCGTGTATTACCAGGATTTGAACATTTTAACCCGGACAGCAGCCCTGCTGGGTCGCGCGGAGGAGGCCGCGCGGTTCCGGGAACTGGCGGAACAGACCCGGCGGGCCTTCAATGCACGGTTCTATCACCCCACGGACCGGTATTACGACCGGAACAGCCAAACGGCCAACGCGATGCCGCTGGCGCTGGACATGGTGGAGCCACCGGAATGGCCGTAGGTGCTCGACAGCCTCGTCCGGGGGATTGAGGCCAACGGATGGCAGGTCACCGCCGGAGACGTGGGGTTTTCCTATCTGGTCCGGGCCCTGACCAGAGTGGATCAGCATGAAACGCTGTACCGGATGGTCACGCAGGACACAGGGCCGGGTTATGTGTGGCAATTACGGCAGGGAGCAACGACCCTTACTGAAGCCTGGGACGCGGGCGTCCATTCTTCCCATAACCACTGTATGCTGGGTCACGTGGAGGGGTGGTTCTATCGGGGCCTGGGCGGGATCCGCGTGGAGGAACCGGGGTTCAGACGGTTTATTCTGCGGCCGGCCATGCCGCGGGATCTGGACCGGGTTACCGTTCGGTACCGTTCAGTGCGTGGAGAGATCGTTTCAGCGTGGAAACGGGAAGGAGGGCGGATGTCGTGGATGATCCAGATTCCGCCCAACACGGAGGCCACGGTATGCGTGCCCGCCCGGACGCCTGACCAAGTTCAGGAAAGCGGTCTGCCCCTCACGGAAGTTACCGGCATCACGGATATCCGTTATCAGGATGACCCGGTATACCCGGTTTCCTTCCGGGCTGAGTCCGGAGGATATCTGCTTTCCTGGCCGGAGGTATCTGACCCGGATGCAGCGGGCCTGCATTCCTCCCCCGAAAGCCATTAACGTAATCCTAATAAAAAGAAAACAAAAGGATAATAAACATCAGGGAAACTGCTGTATATGGATGCGGAACCGGATACCCTCACGCTGCCGGTGGTAGCCGCGCGGCAACGGGACACTGTAACCCGCGCGGAGGTGGTGACCTTTGGTCTGCTCTTCGTGGGGTATATTTTTTATTACCTGACCCGGAAGAATATTTCAGTGGCCCAGGTCAGCATGGAACAGTTGGGACTGCTGACCCAGGCGCAGATCGGATATCTGGCTTCTGCGGGAACCCTGGCCTACGCCGCGGGCAAGTTCGTGAACGGGGTGCTTACGGACCGGATCGGCGGAAAACGCACCTTCGCGCTGGGTATGGCAGGGTCCGTGGCAGCCACGGTGATGTTCGCGCTGTCCGGGCGTTTCGAAACCTTCCTGTTCTGGTGGGTGGTGAACAGTTATTTTCTTTCCATGGGGTGGGGCGGTCTGATCCGGGTCATGTCCTACTGGTTCGACAGGGGCCACCGGGGCCTGATGGTGGGTCTGATGACGGTTAATTTTCAGATAGGGTCTACCCTGGCGAAACTGTTCACGGCTTTTCTGTCAGGTTTTTCACTCTTTGTCTGGCGGGGGCTGTTTCTGGTGCCGGCTGCCATGCTGGCGGGTATGTTTATTGTAACGCTGATCTGGCTGCGGGAGACGCCTGGGGGTCATCCGGGGTTTCGGGAGGAGTTTGAAAAGACCACCCACCGGCGCCTCAATGCGGGGGCTTTCGCGGCGGCCCTTTGGCACGCGCTGGGATCGCCGACGTTTTTGCTGGTACTGTGGGGATCGGTACTGTTCACGTTTCTGCGGACCTTTTTCGATGATTTTGCCACGCTGTGGATGGCGGCATCAGATCATGGCACGAGTGTGTCTGGGTATATCGCGGCAACCTTTACCACCGGCGGGATCGCGGGCACCCTTGTCATCGGCTGGCTTTCGGACCGTGTCGGCACCCGTGGGCCTTTTCTGATTCTTTCGGGTTTTTGTCTGGCTGTGCTGCTGTTTGCGTCGCCGATGTTTGCCAAGACGTCGGCGGCGGCATCGGTGGTCTTTTTTCTGCTGGTGGGCTTTTTTCTGTTCGGGGCGTACTCGATCATAGGCGGTGTGTCAGCGATCGATTTTGGACATCATGTGGCTCCTGCCACGGCTGCGGGCATCGTCGACGGGGTGGGGTATATCGCAGCGGCGGCGGGGGGGCTGCTGATCAGTCATCTGAAAACCGAGTCGGACTGGGAACGGCTGGTATATCGATTCGCCCTGATCACGGCCGGCATGACGGTGGTGCTGATTCCGCTGTGGTGGAAATATCCGAAGCAACCGGTGCGCCATTCCTGACCGGATCAGCCGGTTCACGCCGTATGGAATCGGGCGGTTCGCAATACGGATGGGAAGTGTTATATCCGCGCGGAAGATGCCGCTGAGTCCTTCAGGCTGTTCACAATGGCTAAAAAGGCATGCCGGTATAGAACGCCGTGGATTTGTTAGTTCGGTGGGCAGGCAATGCGGGGGTAAAAATTTTTCGCCGCTATGGTTCCGGCTTAGGTATGCAGGCGCCAGTTTCATTCCCCCTGTTGCGCCCAGTTTCCGGTCTGCCCGAATTCCCCTGAAAAAGCATCTGCCATTCAGTTTCCCTTTTGAACCGACGATTGATTATTTTGCGGAAAAGTGCTAAAATTTTTTATGCGGGCGCAGTAAAATTTTCCATAAAGGCTGCCGTATTGGTTACCGATAAGAGTAGAGTTCATTATTCGGGGGAAGGGGGTGCGATTCGTTCACGCCGAGGGGTAATTCTACTGGTAGCGGCGGCGATGCTCACGGCGGGTGTGGTCTGGAGTTGGAAGTTTTCGGAAGCCCACTACCGGGACGATCTGCTGCAGGCCATCCGCATTGCCCGGGCCGGAAACAATCCGCGACGGCTGCAGCATCTGACAGCTACCAAGGCGGATTACACGAATCCAGATTACCTTTGGCTGAAACGGGAACTGACCAAGGCCAAAGAGGCTGTCCCCAAGTGCCGGTGGCTGTACATCATGCGAATGGGTGAGGATGGCCGGATATTTTCCGTGTGTGACAGTGCCCCGGATTTCCCGGTGGACCGGACATTGCCGGGGTTCATTTACGAGGACACGTCGGGAGGGTTCACGAAGGTTCTGCTCCACGGCACGGAGATGGTGTGGGGACCTTACACCGACGCGTTCGGCAGGTGGGTGACGGCGGCGGTGCCCATCCGGGATGACCAGACCGGGGAAATCGTCGCTGTGCTGGGGATGGACGTGGATTATCGGGACGCGCGGGTGGAAATACTGAGACAGGCCATCGCGCCACTGGCGTTTACGATTCTGATTACCCTGATAGTGGCGGGAGCGTACTTCATCTTCGACCTGCGACGACAGCGAAACCGGGAAATGGCCGAAGTGGAAGCGGCTCGGATACGGATGAAACGGTTTCAGACCCTTGCAGCCGTGGCAGCTCATGAATCCCTGGCGCGGGGAGATATCACGGCATTCGCCCGGGAACTGACGGAACAGGCGGCGCGGGCCATGGGGGTTGAACGGGTGGGGGTGTGGGTGTTTGATGAGCCCCGCACCACGCTGGTCAATGTGGATACCTTTCTGTTGTCTCAGGGGGTTCATGAGGGTGGCGAAACCATGGACGGTGACGCCTTCCGGCGGGAATGGGAGGCTCTGGATAATGACCGGTATTTCAGCGCTCCGGATGCGATGACCGATCCCCGGACTGAGGGGTATCGGCCCTATCTGATCGAACACGGAATCGTGTCCATGCTGGACACGGCTGTCCGGTCCGGGGGTGAACTGCTGGGCTCGGTCTGTTTCGAACACACGGGAGATCGTCGGGAATGGACCGAAGGCGAGATCGGCTTTGCCTGTCAGGCGGCAGATCTCGTGACCCAATGTCTGGCCAACCGGCGGGAACGGGAAGAACGGGCGCGTCAGCTCCTGCTGACCACCGCCATGGAACAGGCTGAAGAAGCCATCATGATCACGGACGCCGAGGCCCGGCTTATCTACGTGAATGCCGCCTTTGAACGGGTAACCGGCTACCGCCGTGACGAAGTATTGGGTAAGACGCCTGCCATCCTGAAAAGCGGACATCAGAGCGCGTCGTTTTATCAGGAAATGTGGAGCATCCTGCTGTCGGGAGAATCATGGACCGGGCGCCTGGTCAACCGGCGGAAGGACGGAGAACTGATTACCGTTCAGGAGACCATCGCGCCGGTCCGGGACACGCGGGGGGAAACCGCGCATTATATTTCCACGATGCTGGACATCACGGAGGAACTGAAGGAGGCGGAACGGCTTCAGGAAACCCGGAGGATGGAGGCGGTTGGCCGGCTGGCGGGCGGCGTGGCCCACGATTTCAACAACATGCTTAACGTGATTATCGGGCATGTGGATATGGCCCTGGAAGAACTGCCTGAAGACGCTGTGCTACGCCAGGATATCGAAGAGATTCAGCGGGCGGCATTACGAGCGGCTTCGCTTACCCGTCAACTGCTGGATTTCGCGCGGCGCCGGCCGGTACAACCGCGCATGCTGGACATGCTGACACGACTGGTGGGCGAGGATATCGCCGTGCGGTGGGAACCGATGGGTGGCGGACTGACCATTCTGCTGGATCCTTCCCACCTGGATCAGGTCCTGATCAATCTGATTGTCAACGCCCGGGACGCCATCGGCGGGAGGACAGGGCAGGTCACTATCCGTGCGAAACGGATGACAGCAGAGGTCCCAGCGGATAAGATGGCAGGAACGGTCCGGGAATACGTGGTGCTGGCCGTGGCGGATGATGGACATGGCATGACCGAAGCGGTGGCGAAGCGGATATTTGAGCCTTTCTTTACCACGAAGGAGATCGGGCACGGCACCGGTCTGGGATTGTCCACGGTACACAGTGTTGTCCAGGGCGCGGGCGGGCACATCGAGGTGGATACCGCGCCCGGGTGCGGAACGGTATTCATGCTCTGGTTTCCGGCCTGTGTCCCGGAGGCAGGTACGAATCCGGTTTGGGAACGCCCGTCTGAACGCGAATCGGTGGCCGCCGCGCGTCCACAGACCGCGACGTCCGGAATGACTGCACTGGTGGTGGAGGATGAGGAGGCGGTGCTACGTCTGGCGAAGGTAGTGCTGGAGCGGGAAGGATTCCGCGTCTGGACTGCCGCCCGTCCGAAAGACGCGCTTGCCCTACTGGACAATCTGGATACAGAACTGGACTTGCTGCTCACAGATGTGATCATGCCGGAGATGAACGGTCGTGAGGTGGCGGAGGCCGTGCTTACCCGGTTCCCGGGGGTGAAGTGCCTGTTCATGTCGGGATATCCGGACGACATCATCGGCAGGCACGGCGTGCTGGAACGGGGAATTCATTTTGTGCAGAAACCCTTTACCATGAAGGTATTGCGGGATGCCGTATGGCGGGCCATGGGCCGGGCTTCGGAACGGTAACTTAAAGGACGCGGTGCAGCAGGGGCATCCGGCGCAACAGGGCGGCTGCCGTGAAAGCAGGTATCGCTGCCAGCAGACACAGGGGCAGGAATTCCACCAGAGGGTCCCATCCCCATGAGCGGGTCATGCAGGTTGCCTCGATCACAAAAAACGGGTGGATGATATAGGCCGCGTACGCGTTTTCGGATAACAGACGGCCGGGCAGACTGGGCTGGTTAAAGTAATCTCGAAAAGCGACCAGCAACTGCAGACAGATCCCAACACACAGCACGGGTTCCATCAGGCTGTACACCGCGGCCTGCCAACTGAGACCGCCCAGAAATGCGTTTACCCCGCCGGGACCGCTGCTGCCCGCCGCCAGGATCACTGGCATCAGGCAGACCGTTCCGCAGGCTGCCAGAAACCACCGGCGCGTGAAAGCGGGCTGTAACTGATTCAGCCACCCACCGGGCCGCGCCATTGTACCCGCGATAAACAGTGCGATGTAAAGCGGAAAATGCGCGGGTTGTAATCCCAGTACGGGCAGGAATGCCCCCACGGGAAATACAAGACGAATGACAAAAGCCATCAGCCCCATGGCGAAGATGAAAAACAGTATGTCGCGGGTGCCGGGCAGAGGGAGAACCGGTTTCCAGGGATGTATCACGCGCCAGAGGATGTACGCGCAGGTGAAAATGAGTAGGGTTTCCGTGAACCAAAGGGGACCGGGACCACAGTAAGCCGGCCAGGTCTCCTGGAAAAAAGCCCACAGACTGCCGGCATGACTTCCGCTGAATCGGCAGATGACCGATTCGAAAAAGGCGCGCGTTGCCGGCGACAAATCCACGCGGCGGACCAGCCGTTCGGATAACATTTCAGGCGGTGTGCATCGGTAGGCCTGGTAAACAGCACAGGGACTCAGCAGGAAGTAATACACCAGCAGAGGAATGCCCAGACGGATAAACCGGTCCATAAGATACCGGGCTGTTCCTTTGCGTTCCAGTGAGGACGGCGTGAGATAGCCCGCGATGAAAAAGAACAGGGCCATGAAAAAGGACTGGTTGACAGCCGTGAACAAGGTTAACACCACAAAGGCGGGACTGTCCGGCGGCGGGGGGATAACAAAATACCAGTCTCCCGCGCCCCCCAGTCCTAGGGCTGTGTGATGGCAGATTACCAGAAAGGTCAGAGCCGCGCGCAGGTGCGACAGGTAGGGCTCGCATGTAAGTGCCGCGGGTACTCCTGTCTGAACTATATCGGAGTGCTGCATGACCCTAGGAACCAGTGCTTCTGGCTGTGTCCAGATTGTGGGTTATTGTATCTGATACCAGAAGAATAGGCCTCGTTATTGTGGAAATGCGCATTGCGGGAATTCCTGCCGCTACTAAAAGGGTATAATACTTCCCATTCAGCGGCAACGAAACCAAGCCGGGAATGATTCATCTAAACCGCCATGTGTGCGTGATCAGCATGGGGACCTCATGATCGGAGTCACAACGGCCTGATGTCCGGAACAGACATAGAGAGAAAGTCGTGCCGGCGGCGAAATTGCTGGCCGCTGTGCACGCTGGCGTACTGCGGCTGGCTGTACTGGATGTCCTCCGGACCGGTTTCCGTGATCGCCACTGGTTTTTCCGGGCTTGACAAGCTGTCCCATGTCGCCGCATATGGGTTGCTGGCGGTACTTTGCGTGCTCTCCATGGAGCGTGGGGCCCGGAACTGGCCGCCGACCGCGCTGTTCTGGATCCCGGCCCTGTTTGCGGCGGTTTACGGCATCAGCGATGAATTACATCAGTATTTTGTGCCGTCCCGGCAGGCGGATCTGCTGGACTGGCTGGCGGATGCCGCGGGCGGCATGGCGGGTTCCGGCGGTATGGCGCTGACCCGGAAATACCGTTTCGCCTGGGGCGGCTGGGCATGGATTCGCCTTTGCACCGCGGGGTATGGAGTACCGCCGGAACATGACTGACACGGGATATGTCCGCGACACCGCGGTTTCTGGAGACCATCCGGACCCAATTCTGCCCAGCCGGCGGGGGTGTTTTGGGCTGTTCATGGTGATCATGCTGACAGCGGGGGCATTCTGGGGGGCCGCCCTGGGTGGGTTCCTGTGGATGGTGGATCATACCACCAGCAAGGTTTCCCAGGCCTTCGCGGATTTTCGGCCGAAGGTGGGGAGCAAGGTATATTCCAGTGATGGTGAGGAATTGGGGGAATTCACCGTGGAAGCCCGCCGGCTGGTACGGCTGAGTGAAATTCCCCTGTACGTGCAAAAGGCCGTACTGGCCACCGAAGACGCGCGGTTTTATGAACATCGTGGGGTCCGTATTGACGCCCTGTTCAGCGCGTTTCGGGATTTCCTGGTATCTGGTCAGACCCGCGGGGCCAGCACAATCACCATGCAGGTGGTCCGGAACGTGGAGCCTCTGGAGGTGGGGCAGGAGCGGACCATCTTCCGTAAACTCCGGGAAATGGTGGTGGCCCTGCAGATTGAGCGGCAGTTCACGAAGGACGAAATTCTGGAACTGTATCTGAATCAGGTGTTTCTGGGGATCAGCGCGCACGGTGTGGACGCGGCCGCCCGGCAGTATTTCGGGGTGGGGGTCGAAGACCTGACCCTTGGAGAGGCAGCCACCATTGCGGGCCTGTTGCGCTCACCCAACCGGAATAATCCAATTTCCAACCTGAAAAACGCGCTGGCCCGCCGGAACATCGTGCTCGATCAGATGTATGAAGAGGGGTTCATCACAGCGAAGGAACGGGACGCGGCCAAAGCCGAAGACCTGGAAGCCCAGGTGAACGCGCGGTTCGAAAAAACGGCCCGGCTGGCTTCGGGGAATGTGGCGCAGTTCCAGGCACCCTATTTCTCCGAGGAGGTGCGTCGATTTCTGATGGAGCGGTTCGGCCGGGAAGAGGTGTTCGAGGAAGGGCTCCAGATTCAGACAACCATTGACATGCGCCTGCAGCGGATTGCCGAGCGGGTGCTGAACGAGGCTTTGGACGCTTTTGATGAAAAGCAGCGCAAGCGGCTGGAAAAAGCCGGGAAACTGGATGAATTCGTGCCGGTGGCAGGGGCCCTGGTGTGTCTGGACAACCGATCACCCTGGGAGGGATACGTCCGGGCCATGGTGGGCGGTCGGGATTTCAGCCGCGAAAAGTACAATACGGTTACCCAGGCGCGGCGTCAGCCTGGTTCGAGTATCAAACCGTTTATCTGGGCGGCGGCCATCGGAAACGGGTTTACGCCATCGACTATTGTGGTGGACGCGCCCTATTACCGGCCCCTGCCGGGCGGTCGGGTCTGGGCCCCCAAAAACTTCGGCGGGACCTTTAGCGGTCCCATTCCCATCCGGCACGCGCTGGAAAAGTCGGTGAATATTGTTTCCATCAAACTGGCCGAGGCGGTGGGGGTGCCCGTGGTTCGGTCGCTGCTGGAACGGTGCGGTATCCCAACGGGTGCGGAAGGTTTGGCCATCGCGCTGGGGGCCGGCGAGGTGAGACCGCTGGATCATTGCGCGGCGTACGAGGTATTTCCGCTCGGAGGCCAGCGGTACGAGCCGGTGATCGTGACCGAAGTTCGCGACCGGGATGGTTTGGTTCGGCTGGACGTCCGGGATCGCCGGGCACCGGTACCGGTCATGGATCCGCGGGTAGCCTATGTGGTCCTGCACATGATGGAAGGGGTCTGTACGCCGGGGGATGGATTCTACCCTACCGGCTGGCGGGCCAGCGCGTTGAAACGTCCCGTGGCGGGAAAGACCGGTACCACCAACGACAGCCGGGACGCGTGGTTCTGCGGTTTCACCCGACAGTACACGACGGTGGTCTGGGTGGGCTACCGGGATAACCGTCCGTTGGGACATGGTCCGGATTACACGGGCGGCCGGCTGGCGTGTCCCATCTGGGTGGAGTTCATGAGTGAGGCCCATGATGGACTGCCGGTTGAAGATTTCGAGGTTCCGGCCGGGGTGACGTTTTATAAGATCAACCGGTTCACGGGTACCCTGGGCGGTGGGTATGAGGAAGCCTATCTGGCTGGCACGAAGCCGCCTGAATACGTGCCGCCGCCTCCACCGGAAGAGGAAATACCGCCTGAAGGCGCGATCGTGACTGAGGATCTGACGGCAGTATCGGCGGGCGAGGGCGCGGCGGAAAATGTACCGGCCGCCGGAGCAGCTCCTCCGGCGGGACCGGTGACGGCCCCGGCCGGATCGGAAACCTCGGAGAGGCCCTCCTCCACCCTGCCGCCCGAAGGATAAACTCGGATGATGGTCAGGCGGTTGACGCACAGTGGCGGAGACGCGAAGGCATGAGTCTGGTCCGGCTGGAAAATGTCAGCAAGTACTATCTTGGCGAGGCCGTGCTGGACAGGGTCAATTTTCGGGTGGAGGCCGGTGAACGGATAGGGTTGATCGGTCGTAACGGCAGCGGCAAATCCACGATGTTCCGGATTATCACGGGAGAGGTGTCTCCGGACGGGGGTGTAGTGGAACGGGCCCGCCGACTGCGGATGGCGGCGCTGGCGCAACTGCCCCGATTCGATGGAGATGCCACGGTACTGGATATCGCGCGGGAGGCTTTCGCGGATCTCATTGCCATGGAAGCGGAACTGACCAGACTAAGCGAGGCCATGGCGCGGCATGAGCCCGGCGCCATGGATTCCTACACGCGGCTCGAACATGAATTTGAAGCCCGGAGCGGCTGGGATTATCCGAACCGGATCAGCAGAACCCTTTCGGGACTGGGGTTCCGGGATTCGGAGTTTTCCCTGCCATTTCGCGCGCTGAGCGGCGGCCAGCGGACCCGCCTGATGCTGGCCCTGGTCCTGTTGCGGGACGCGGACCTGCTGTTGCTGGACGAACCGGAAAACCACCTCGATATGGACGCCCGGGAATGGCTGGAAGACTACCTGAAACAGTGCGGACAGGCGGTGGTCATCATTTCCCACGACCGACGTATGCTGGACGCGGCCGTCCACCGGATCGTGGAAATCGAACGGGGCCAGTTGCGGGAGTTCCCGGGAAACTACGCCTTTTACCTGAAACAGAAGGCCCTGATCCGCGAACAGCAACAGAAAGCCTGGGAACGGCAGGAAGCCTTCATCCGCAAACAGGAAGTGTTCATCGAACGGTTCCGCTACAAGAACACCAAGGCACGGCAGGTACAGAGCCGCATCCGCGTGCTGGAGAGAATGGAAAGGGTCGATGCGCCACCGCCAGAGGCCGATACGGCCGCATTCCGGCTGGGAACCGTGGCGGTAAGCGGCGAGATTGCTCTGGATGTGCGGAACCTCTCGATGGCCTATGGAGACCTGGTACTGTACGAGGGCATATCTTTCGCGCTACGGCGGGGGGAACGGATCGGACTGATCGGTCCAAACGGCAGCGGTAAAACCACGCTGCTCCGGCAACTGGCCGGCCGGATCCCGGCTACCCGCGGTGAGGTGATTCACGGCCATAAAGTCAGCATCGGTTTTTTTGAACAGCATCACGAAAGCATGAATCCGCGCTGGGATGTGCTGACGGCGCTGTTGGATGCCCGTTCGGACTGGACGCCAGAGAAGGCGCGTACCTTTCTGGGCCGGCTGCTGTTTACGGGGGATGATGTGTTTAAGCCGGTCAGCGCGCTCAGCGGTGGCGAACTGGCACGGCTGGCCATTGGCCGACTGATTGCCGGAGGGGCAAACGTCCTGCTGCTGGACGAGCCCACCAACCACCTGGATATTGCCTCCCGTGAAGCCTTGGAAAACGCCCTGGACGAAAGCGAGGCCAGCATGATCATCGCGAGCCACGACCGCGCGCTGGTGGACCGACTGGTAAGCCGGTTGATCGTACTCCGCGACGGCCGGGCGGAAGTCTTCCTCGGCAATTACTCGGAATACCACGAAAAAGAGCGGGCCCAGGAAACCGGAGAAACCCAGACGGCGACCGCGCGGAGAACCGAAGAAGTCCTGCGGGTGCGGGGACAGAACGTGTCGGCCGGCCGGGATGAGCATTCCCCCGCTGTCGACACACGGGCCGAACGCAAAGCCCGGGAACGGGCCCAGCGTCAGCGTCAGCGAAAACTGGAACAGATCGAAGCGGACATCGCCGTGATGGAATCTCTGCTGGCGGAATATCCCGCGCGATTCGCGGCGCTGGATCCAGCGGACTATCGGGCTGCCGCGGCGCTGACCGAAGAATATGAGGGGCTGAAACGGGATCTGGCGGAACTCTACACCGCCTGGGAAGAACTGGCAGGAGCGGAAGACTGATCCGGCGGATCAGGGAGATGGATCCGGTGCTTTTTCCGGTGGGAGGGAAGTGGCGGCCAAAGCCTGATGCAGCCGTTCCATTGCGTTCCGCGCGTCCTGCAGGTCCGGGTTACGCCTTAGGGCTTCTTGGGCGGCCTGGAGGGCTTCTTCCAGGCGGCCCTGTGTTTCCAGGACACCGGACAGCCCCATGGCGGGCCAGGGATCTGTCGGATCCATTTCCATGCCTTTACGATAGGCCACTTCCGCCAGTTCCGGAAACCCCATGGCCATCTGACACTGCCCGAGCAGAAACCAGGCATTGCCGTTGTCCGGACGGCTTTCGGTTGCGGCCAGCAGGTGGATCAGTGCCTCCTGATAGTTTTGTGCTGTCATGGCGCGGTTAGCCAGAAACATACGTCCCGAAAAATTTTCCGGCGCGTAATGTACCAATTCCCGGAATAGGGCCTCTGCGGTTGAAGCGTCGGCGCCCGTGGCAGTCAAGGCCCCACCTAACAGTTCCAGCAGCCACACCCGTCGTTCCGTGGAAAGATTTTCCAACTCCAGTCCCTGTCGACACCATGCTATGACGGCATGAAAATCCCGTCTTTCAGCTGCTCGCTGGGCCATAAAAAGACACGCGGATGGAGAATGGGTCAGACCGGCAGTGCGAACGCGATGCTCGATATTTTCCAGTCCGGATGCTCCCTGCAAACGCTGCGTGGCCTCGCCACGATAATAGAACCATCGTTCCCAGTCGCTTTCATAATTAATGGGAATCAATCGCGTGCCGATGCAGAGGGCCATCGCGCAAACCAGGGCGGCACCCGCCACCGCCGGCCGGGCGCGCAGATTCATGAGGGCGGACCAGAGTCCTCCTGCCCCCATCATGGCCAGAAAGGGCAGAATGGGTACCCGGTAATGTCCGGCGAAGTAAAACACCGTAAAAGGGAGAAAGCCAATGAAGGCGTAGA